>Ga0256829_1003830_pt1 | contig 10167 bp, 7 predicted proteins | sample 131447metaG_FD_185979 | JGI IMG/M metagenome (GOLD analysis project Ga0256829, IMG submission 185979) | Hydrothermal vent microbial communities from Lau Basin, Pacific Ocean - 131-447 | ecosystem: Environmental > Aquatic > Marine > Hydrothermal vents | place: Pacific Ocean: Lau Basin | collected...
TGGCTTAAAAGTTTTTGCCTCCTCAAAATCCATGGTAGCATAGGAAACAATAATAATCAGGTCGTCTACGGCTACTCTTCGTGCAGCAGCACCATTCAGACAAATAACCCCCGAACGGCGTTTCCCTTTGATAACATACGTGTCGAACCGGCTACCATTAGTAATGTCGTAAATGCTGACTTTTTCATTTTCGAGCAGGTTGGCAGCATCCATCAAATCTTCGTCAATGGTAATACTTCCGATATAATTCAGGTTTGCCTCTGTTACGGAGGCCCGGTGGATTTTCGATTTTAGGACTTCTATTGTCATTTTACAGTAAGATTAAGCCTTAAATTTTTTGCAAAAGTATTAAATAATCCTGATGTTATCGATGAGTCTTATATTTCCCAGCCAAAGGGCCACGCAGGCAACGGTTCCAACTTTGTCGTTCCAGCTGTTAATGGGTTGCAGGGTTTTATCATTTACAATATCAAAATATTCCAGTTTAAAATTTTTATTTCCTTCAAAGATGTTGATGATCATCTGCCGCAAGGGGTTGGCACATATATGGTTGCGTCTGCGTTTGGCTTCCTGTAATGTTTTATATATAAAAGGTGCCAGCAATCGTTCTTCGGGACTGAGAAGGCGGTTGCGTGAGCTCATGGCCAGCCCGTCAATTTCGCGGACAATGGCACAGGGGACAATTTCCACAGGGATTTTTTCCATTGCCACCAGCTTTTTGATAATAGCCAGTTGCTGGAAGTCTTTTTCGCCGAAATAAGCACGGTCGGGGGTAACAATATCGAATAAACGTTTTACCACTATGGCCACGCCATTGAAATGACCAGGGCGGAACCGGCCTTCCATAACTGTTTCCAGCGTACCAAAATTATATTGTGTTGTAACGGCTTGGGGGTACATTTCATCCACATTCGGGACAAAAAGTACATCACAGTTCACACTTTCCAGTTTTTTGGTATCCTCTTCCAGCGTACGCGGATAATTTTTCAGGTCATCGGCATTGTTAAACTGAACAGGATTTACAAAAATGCTTACCACGAGCAAATCGTTTTCCTTTTTTGCACGAAGCATAAGTTCCAGATGGCCTTTGTGCAGTGCGCCCATAGTAGGAACAAATCCGATGGTCTTTCCATCGGCTTTTTTTTGTTCCAGATAAGCCCTTATCTCTTTTGTCGTTGAAAGGACCTTCATTTTCTTACCTTTTTAAGTATGGTGGCAAGATCGGCTTCAAGACTCACTTTGGGTGATTCTACAATGCGTCCGATTTCTTTACCGTGATAATTGATAATGAACGTGGGAATACGACGAATATGTAACCAGGAAATATTTGTATCTCCGGCTTTTAAAGAGCGCGTAACTGCAATAATTTTTGTGGGATATTTGTAACCTGCCTCGTCAAGCACTTTGTAAAACCTTCCGACCTGCATTTTGCTGTCACCGCACCAACTGCCAAAGACGATGGTAATCCGGGTTTTGTTTATCTTACCGGATATGGTGTTAATGAGTGACGTATCAGGATGATAACGGTTATACTGATTGTAGAACCACTGGCTGAAAGGTCCCTGTTCTAATCCTTGTCGGGTACATACACCTACCATCACATCGCGATGCAAAACAGGATCCATAATTACTTTATTTGTTTTTTGGGCAAAAGCTCCCTGAAAAACGAAAGCGGTAAACAATGTGGCAATAAGTATTTTTTTCATGTTGTATAATTTTGTTAGGGCAAAAGTATATCAAAATTAAGTATATTTTGCATGGGTTTTTTTGTTTTTTCTGGTATAACTTTCTCCGTATAAGTCTGGGAAAAAATAAAAAAAAGGCTGTTCGCTAAAGCGGACAGCCTTTTATAATTATGGTGAAGTTAATTACTTGTTGTCATCAACTTCTTCAAAATCCACGTCGGTAACTTCATCATCGCCGCCGTTGCCACTTTTGCCACCGTCTCCGGGAGCTCCGGTTTCACCACCTGCATTAGGAGGAGTTTGTCCGCCGGGAGCAGCACCTTGTGCATTTTTATACATGTCTTCACTGGCTTTTTGCCAGGCAGCATTCAGTTTTTCCATGGCGGTATCAATAGCCGGGATATCCTGAGATTTGTGTGCGTTGCGCAAGGCTTCCAGTCCGCTTTCGATTTCCGATTTTTTCTCAGCCGGCAGCTTGTCACCATATTCTTTCAGCTGCTTTTCTGTCTGGAAAATCAGGGCGTCAGCACCATTCAGTTTGTCAATCCGTTCTTTAGCTTTTTTGTCCTCTTCGGCATTGGCTTCGGCTTCCGATTTCATCTTTTTGATTTCTTCGTCTGATAATCCGGATGAAGCTTCAATACGGATATTTTGTGATTTTCCGGTAGCTTTGTCCTTGGCTGTAACATTCAGAATACCGTTGCTGTCGATATCAAAAATAACTTCTATTTGCGGTACACCACGTGGGGCCGGTGGAATTCCATCGAGGTGGAACCTGCCGATACTTTTGTTCTGGTTAGCCATGGGACGTTCGCCCTGCAACACATGAATTTCTACTGATGGCTGGTTGTCAGCGGCCGTGGAGAAAGTTTCCGATTTTTTGGTCGGAATGGTTGTGTTGGCTTCAATAAGTTTGGTCATTACACCACCAAGGGTTTCAATTCCAAGTGAAAGTGGTGTTACGTCAAGCAGTAGCACATCTTTTACTTCTCCGGTAAGTACGCCTCCCTGAATAGCGGCACCAACAGCTACCACTTCATCCGGGTTAACCCCTTTGGATGGTTCTTTTCCAAAGAAATCTTTTACGATTTTCTGAATGGCCGGAATACGGGTTGAACCACCAACCAGAATAACTTCGTCAATATCTGAAGCGTTCAGGCCGGCATCTTTCAGTGCCAGTTTACAAGGCTCAATAGTTGCTTTAATAAGGCTGTCTGTCAGTTGTTCAAATTTGGCACGGGTTAGTTTGCGTACAAGGTGTTTCGGAACACCATCCACAGGCATGATATAAGGCAGGTTGATTTCTGTTTCAGCAGAACTGGAAAGTTCAATTTTTGCCTTTTCGGCTGCTTCTTTCAGGCGCTGTAAAGCCATAGGATCCTTACGCAGGTCGATACCTTCATCTTTTTTGAATTCATCAGCCAGCCAGTTGATGACTTTACCATCAAAGTCATCGCCACCGAGATGGGTATTTCCGTTGGTGGATTTCACCTCAAAAACGCCATCACCCAGTTCCAGTACAGAGATATCAAAAGTTCCGCCACCAAGGTCAAATACAGCGATGGTTTCGTCTTGTTTTTTCTTGTCGAGGCCATAAGCCAGCGATGCAGCTGTAGGTTCGTTGATGATACGGCGAACTTTTAATCCGGCAATTTCACCAGCTTCTTTTGTAGCCTGACGTTGTGAATCGTTAAAATACGCCGGAACGGTAATTACAGCCTCCGTAACGGTTTGTCCGAGATAATCTTCAGCGGTTTTCTTCATTTTCTGAAGTACCATGGCTGAAATTTCCTGCGGGGTATAAAGACGGTCATCAATCTTTACCCGTGGGGTATTGTTGTCGCCTTTTTCCACATCATAAGCCATCCGTTTGATTTCGCTGGTAACATCGCTATAGGAATTTCCCATGAAACGTTTGATGGACGCGACAGTTTTTTTAGGATTGGTAATAGCCTGACGTTTAGCAGGATCGCCTACTTTTCGCTCGCCATTTTCTGTAAACGCCACAATTGAGGGAGTGGTACGATGCCCTTCGCTGTTAGGGATAACCACCGGTTCGTTGCCCTCCATTACGGCAACACATGAGTTTGTAGTTCCCAGGTCAATTCCAATTATTTTTCCCATTTATTTTTCCTCCTTTATGATTAGTATTTTTAATTTTCTTTTTATGAATTTTTATTGTTTGGCTTATTGAAGTCAATGATTATGCCAAAACCAGGAAGCGACAATCATATACACTTTGCCAATGATTATATCGGACGGTTTTGATAAATATCAATAAATATTGATAAGTGTAAAGTGTTTGATAATAAGGCTTTGTGTAAAAACAAATCAATATTTATGTGAAAGGATTATGTCTTTTAGGAATTATGACAAAACGACAGTAATAAGAAAGGCAATAGGAACTTCTGTTGGCAGTAGAACTGTTTTTCAGATGGCATATTTGTTATGAAACAGCGTTGTTTTTGTTTGTGAGGCCTTATGACAGATGTAGTTTTCTTCTGGAAGAATCACGCCAAATTCCGTAAAATACGCCTGCCGTTAACAGCAGGCTGAAGAAAATTATAAAATAGTTATCAGAGCTGCCGAAATTTTCCATTTTCATGGTAATGAATCCGTTGTAATGCAGGTAAAAAAGTATCACCAGCGTTGCATTATTCACAAAGTGAGCAAAAACGGGAGCCCACAAGCTTTGTGTTATCTCCAGCAGATATCCCAGCATCAGGCCAAGCAAAAACCGGGGCAGGAAGCCAAAGAACTGTAAATGTATGGCGCTGAAAATAAAAGCTGTAAGGATAACCCCTGCATGAATGTTTCGGGCCCATTCACCCAGCAACCGTTGCAGCAGTCCCCTGAAGAGCAATTCTTCGCCTACTGCAGGTACCAGTGCTATCACCAGCAGGTTGAGTGCCAGTCCTCCGGGACTTTTTACCTGCAGAAATATTTCTGTAAGTTGGTCGGCCTGTGTCTCTTTGGCTTTCATCCATTCGCCGATACCTGCCAGCGCATTGGGAAAAGTCATTTGTGAATTTATTTCTGTAAGCCAATTGATAAATGGCAGTATGGTAAAAATGGCTAATCCGGCCAGCAATAAGGGCATTAGTTTAGGGATCTTGTCGGCTTTCAGATAATGGCTGCTATTGGTACTAAAAAGCCAGGCAAACAACAACGGTGGCAGGATAAGCATTCCAATCTGGTTGATAAGCTGGAAGATATACAGGAACGATTTGGCTGTTTTATTTTCAGGCCGGGATACCATCTCCCTTAACGATGAAAGGTCGAGGTGAAAGATTAATTTTCCGGCAATAAGTCCGAGAATAGAAAAAATTAAAGCCGATAAAATCACCAGAAAAAGTAACCAGAAGACTTTGATGCCTGGTTTGGTATCCGGAAAGAAAGTTCTGCGTTTCATGAACAAGCAATTAGAAAGCGCAAAATTAATATTTTTGCTCCACCGTTTGCTTTCTGCCAAAAGGGAAGCCTGTTTAAAAATTTGTATTTGTGGTTAAAATAGGAAAAATAAATCTTGGAGAGTTTCCGCTTTTGCTTGCCCCCATGGAGGATGTTACTGACCCGCCTTTCCGTTATGTGTGCAAAATGTTCGGTGCCGACCTGATGTACACGGAGTTTATCTCTTCTGAAGGGCTGATTCGTGATGCTGACAAAAGTGTGAAGAAGCTGGATTTTGAAGAGTATGAAAGGCCGGTGGGCATCCAGATTTTCGGTCATGATATTGATTCGATGGTTGCCGCTGCCCGTTATGCCGAAAAGGCTCATCCTGACCTTATAGATATTAACTTTGGTTGCCCGGTGAAAAAGGTGGTGGCCAAAGGTGCTGGTTCGGGTATCCTGAACGATATCCCAAAAATGGTAAGGATGACGGCTGCTGTGGTGAAGGCGGTCAGTCTTCCGGTAACGGTGAAAACGCGCCTTGGCTACGATGAGGAACACAAGGAGATTGTCGATATTGCCGAGCGGTTGCAGGACACCGGCATTCGGGCGCTTACTATTCATGGCCGTCTGCGTACCACCCGATATTCCACACCTGCGGATTGGACACTGATTGGTGAAGTGAAAAATAACCCGCGGATGTTTATTCCCATTTTTGGCAACGGGGATGTAAATGATCCGGCTTCCGCAAAATATTTCAAGGAAACCTATGGCGTAGATGGTCTGATGGTAGGACGTGCCGTATATGGTAACCCGTGGATATTCAGGAGGATAAAACATTATTTTAAAACGGGAGAGATGTTTCCTCCGGTGGGGATTGAGGAACGTGTGCGTATCAGTACGCTGCATTTGGAGCGCTCCATAGCCTGGAAAGGGGAGCGCCGTGGCATCATGGAAATTCGCAAGCACTGGTCAGCTTATTTTAAAGGTTTCCCTGGTTTTAAACCTTTTCGCATCCGGTTAATGCAGGCTCAAACAGGGGAAGAGGTGAAAAATATTCTGTACGATATCGGGGAAAGATATGCCGGGAGGGAAATAATCCGGGGCAAATAATTATAACCGGGCAATGGAGTCTATTTTGTCTTTGGCAAGCTGAACTTTGAGTTCTTCCAACCCTTTAAATTTCTTTTCATCCCGTAATCTGTCCACAAACTGAATGGTAATATTTTCACCATAAATATCTTCATCGAAGTCAAAAATATTGACTTCTATGGTCAGGTCGCCGTGGTCGATGGTGGGACGCACGCCGATATTGCCCATGCCTTTAAGTATTCTGTTTTCCAGTAGAACACGGCAGGCATACACGCCGTTGGCTGTGATTAGTTTGTACTCGTTTGGGATTTCCAGGTTGGCAGTCGGGTATCCAATTTTATGCCCGATGCGCTGGCCGCGCACTACTTTGCCGGTGATGGCATATTCATAACCCAGCATCCGGTTGGCTTCTTTAACATTGCCATCGTGCAGCAGATTGCGAATACGGGTAGAACTCACCGGAGCGCCATTTACGTATAGAGGTCTTACTTCTTCCACTTCGTAGCCAAATTGTTTTTTCAGGCCTTCCAGTAACCGGATACTCCCTTCTCTGTTTTTGCCAAAGTGGTGGTCGTAACCGATAATAACCTTGGCGGGATGAACATATTTTACCACGTAATCGGCTATGAACTGCTCAGACGAGTTTCTGGCGAACTCTTTGGTAAAAGGAATGATGATGAGATGATCTATCCCTACTTTTTCCAGGCGTTCTATTTTTTTTTCACGTGTATTGATAAATTTCAAATTTACGCTGTCCTTATATAAAACCAGCCGTGGATGTGGAGAAAAGGTAATTACGACAGTTTCTCCACTGGTTTTCTCAGCTTCTTTCTTCATTTTTGAGAAGATAGCCTGATGTCCCAAATGTACGCCATCAAAAGTACCGATGGTAACAATGGGGCGGGCAACTGCCTCAAAATCCTGTATGCATTGATAGATTTTCAATTTTGTGTCTTTTTATCCCAGGAGTTTTTGTTTTATCAAATATTCTGCAATTTGTACGGCATTGGTAGCAGCGCCTTTTCGCAGATTATCGGCTACAATCCAAAGATTTATCCCGTTTTTCACCGAATTATCGCGTCGGATACGCCCCACAAAAACCTCATCTCTTCCCTGTGCCCAAACAGGCATAGGATAGACATTATTTTTCGGGTCATCCTGTACCACCAGCCCCGGCATTTTGTTAAGCAGAAAAATTACCTCATCCATGGTCCAGGATTTTTTGAGCTCCAGATTTACAGATTCAGAGTGTCCTCCTGTAACCGGTACGCGAGCTGCGGTTGCGGAAATGGCAAGGGTGTTGTCGCCGAGAATTTTACGCGTTTCGTTTACCAGTTTTTCTTCTTCGGTAGTATAACCATTTTCTGTAAAGTCACCGGCATGGGGCAAAACATTCATATCAATGGGATGGGGATATATTTTTACGCCGCTTTTGTGTCGCCGTTCATTCATCAGTTGCTCAATACCTTTTATTCCACTACCGCTTACCGACTGGTAGGTGGAAACCACAATGCGTTTAATGCCAAATTTTTGCTGTAATGGGGCAATGGCCATAAGCATTTGAATGGTAGAACAGTTAGGGTTGGCAATGATTTTATGTGATGTTTTCAGAATAGCTCCGTTAATTTCCGGGATGATCAATGGAATATCCGGGTCCATCCGCCAGGCAGAAGAGTTATCGATGACAGTGGTTCCTGCTTTGGCAAATTTAGGGGCCCACATCCCGGATACAGACGAGCCTGCCGAAAATAAAGCAACATCCGGTTTTAGCCGAAGTGCTTTTTCCAGTCCGATAATTTCTATATCAGATTGTTTGAAAGGAATATTTTCGCCAACTGATTTTTCTGATGCCACGGCATAAATGCGGGTTAACGGGAAGTTATGTTCTTCCAAAACCTTAATCATCTTTCTGCCCACCACTCCTGTGGCACCAATTATTGCAACTTTCATTATTTTTTGTACTTTTATACACTCTACAGAAAACGCTGCAAAATTACCAAAATAATGAAACCTTTTTTACTTCTTCTTGTTCTGTTTCCTGTTGTTGCTTTTTCGCAAATTAATGAGCATTTCAACGATGGAAATTTCACCTCGAATCCATCGTGGTCGGGTACAACGGGCAAATTTATTGTGAATACCCAAAAACAGTTACAACTTTATGACAGTATAGCCGGGAAAGCCTGGCTGTCAACGGGTTTTCACATGTTACCCAAAACAGAATGGCAGTTTTGGGTGAAGACGGAATTTAGCCCTTCGTCCCGAAATTTTATCCGTATTTTTCTTGCTTCCGACACGCCGGATGTGACACAGATGAAAAAAGGGTATTACCTGCAACTGGGTGAGGCAGGGAGTAATGATGCGCTTGTGTTGGTGAGAAAATCGGGAGACTCCACGGTTTCTGTATGCCGCGGAAGCGAAGGGCTTCTTTCGGGGGCTTTTGAAATACGGGTGAAAGTATTACGTGATAAAACAGGTGACTGGCAGCTGTTTGTAGATCCTTCAGGCGGAGAGAATTTTCATAAAGAAGCTGAAGGTCATGATGATTGTTGCAGTACATCTTCCTTTTCCGGACTTTATTGCCAATATACCAGAAGCAATGCAAAGAAGATCTTTTTTGATGACATTTATGCCGGTTTTCCACAGGTGGATACGCTGGCACCGGTAACGGACAGTGTTGCGGTAACTTCTGACAGTACGCTAACCCTCTTTTTCAACGAAAGTGTGGACAGCCTTTCGGCAACATCGAAGGCCGATTATCAGCTTTTGCCTGCTGCCGGTAAAATTTCAAATATTACTCTTTCTCCTGAAAAAAAGGATATTGTACTGACTTTTTCGGAACATTTCAAACGAAATCAGGGCTATGAAATTAGTATTTCCGGAATTACAGACCGTGTCGGAAACCGGATGAAAAAGCAAACAATCTCTTTTGTTTACGTGAACCCCCAACCTAACGATGTGGTCTTTAACGAGATTATGGCAGACCCGACTCCTGTTGTCGGATTACCTGAATTTGAATATCTGGAACTGTATAACCGCTCTGCTGCCGATATCGACCTGAATGGCTGGGAACTGATGTTAGGAAAATCGGTCAGGACTTTTGGCAAAGCTGTTATTGCCTCCGGTGGTTTTCTGATTATTTGCAAAGAAGAGGCGCATGAAGCATTTTCCCCTTACGGGAAAACGGTAGCATTTAAAAGCTTCAGTCTGACAAATGGAGGTGAGAAGCTGGAACTTCTGGATGAGAAAGGGCAACTGATATCAAAAGTTCAGTATGACAAAAGTTGGTATGGCAATGGTGCGAAAGCTGAAGGAGGATGGTCGCTGGAACAGATAAACCCGGAAAATATCTGTTCGGGAGGCGACAACTGGAAAGCTGCCGACAACAGTGTTGGAGGAACGCCCGGAAAACAGAATTCTGTTTATAATACAGTGATTAATTTGCCTGAAATAAGCACATTACATGTTATCAATGACCATGCGTTAGAACTTTCTTTTTCACAGAAAATGGACAGTAATCTGCTGGTGAATACGGAATTTTACACGGTTTCTCCCGGTGTTGGGCAAATAAAGGATATTTCTGTCTCATCGGATCACAAACATATCGTGCAGGAGATGGACGGTGTTTTTGACACGGCAACAATCTATGAACTAACGGTTTCCGGAAGTATTCAAAACTGTATGGGGACAACTATGGGGCACGATACAACCTTACGGTTTGGCTTACCACAGCCTGTAAAAAACCGGGATGTGGTGATAAATGAAGTACTGTTTTATCCGTTAACGGGAGGGGCGGATTATGTAGAGTTGTATAACCGTTCAAAAAAAACCATTGATTTGTCTTCCCTGATGCTGGGAACGGTAAAAAATTCACCCCCTAATCCTCCGGATACACTTTATTATCCCCTTACTTTTACCCAGACTTTGTTGTTTCCCGGCGATTTTATGGTGCTTACTTCAGCTCCCGGTAAGGTGAAGGCACAGTATGCTACCAAAAATCCAA
>Ga0256829_1003831_pt1 | contig 10162 bp, 11 predicted proteins | sample 131447metaG_FD_185979 | JGI IMG/M metagenome (GOLD analysis project Ga0256829, IMG submission 185979) | Hydrothermal vent microbial communities from Lau Basin, Pacific Ocean - 131-447 | ecosystem: Environmental > Aquatic > Marine > Hydrothermal vents | place: Pacific Ocean: Lau Basin | collected...
ATAACTACATTACTTGGGAAAAAGATTGATGATAATACTCTTTGATTTGGACGGAACGCTTATAGACTCGACAGAGGCGATTTTGGAGAGTTTTCATAACTCTTTTAATCTGCATAACTCTCCGCATGCGGATGATGAAGCAATAAAAGCGCTCATTGGACATCCTCTTGATGTGATGTACAGAGCACTCGGTGTTGATGAAGCAAGAGTGAGGGATTTTGTAGATACATATAAAGAGCACTATCGAAAGATATCTACACAAAAGACAGTGCTGCTTGAAAATGCAAAAGAGGCAGTAGAAGAGGCGTACAAGTTTGCAACTTTGGGTATAGTGACGACAAAAACTGGAAAGTACTCTCGTGTGTTGATGGAGCACTTTGGTTTGATGGATAGGTTTGATGTCCTTATTGGTAGAGAGGATGTGACAGAGCCAAAACCAAACGCAGAGCCTATCTTAAAAGCGCTGCAGCAGTTAGATACAGAAGGCAAAAACATTTGGATGATAGGTGATACGACAATGGATCTCATTGCTGCAAAAAGGGCCGCTATCAATGCTATTGGGGTCTTAAGTGGCTACGATACACAAGAGCAACTCCATCAAGAGTGTGATATTGTATTGCGTGATTCTTTAGCTGCTGTTTCATATCTCAGACGTAGTAAAACTTCACACTCTTAACTTATAAGCCTGTCTTAATTGAATTATCAAGCTATATTTAAGTGCCGGTTGCCTAAAATACAAAGAAATAGACTTGATAGAAAATATTTGAAGTTTCTTGAAAATTGAAGGAGAATTTATGCTAGAAATTAGATGGCATAGCCGCGCGGGTCAAGGTGCTGTTACTGGTGCTAAAGGTTTAGCAGATGTTATTTCTACAACTGGTAAGCATGTACAGGCATTTGCATTTTACGGATCTGCGAAGCGTGGAGCTGCGATGACTGCATATAACCGTGTTGATGATAAACCAATTATGAACCATGAAAAATATATGGAACCAGATTATGTTTTTGTAATCGACCCAGCTATTGTTTACACTGCAGATGTAACAATCAATGCAAAAGAGAATACAGTTTTTATTATCACTACACATATGAACAAAGAAGAGTTAGTTGCATCTCAGCCAAAACTTGAAGGCAGAGAAGTACATACTGTTGACTGTATTAAGATTGCTCAAGAGACTATTGGGCGTGCAATTCCAAATACACCAATGCTCGGTGCATTTATGAAAATATCTGGAATGTATGATATAGAGTTTTTTAAAGAGAGTATGAAAAGAATTCTTGCAAAATTACCTCAAAAAATCGTTGATGCAAATATGCTTGCAATCCAACGTGCATATGATGAAGTGAAATAAGGAGCTGATGATGGCAAATACAGGTTGGGACGAGTTTGAAATCGGAGCTATGCTTCGTACTTTTGAGGGTGAAGCAGGCGACATTGCAGGAACTCTTCAAGAAGATCGTAATTACACACAAAACAGCTCATTTAGCGCGAGTGTTGCAGACTGGAGAATTGAAAAGCCGGTCTTTAACAAAGATTATTGTATAGATTGTCAATTTTGCTGGGTATATTGTCCAGATATTTCAATCATTTCAAGAGACAAAAAAATGATAGGTATAGATATGGACCACTGTAAAGGGTGTGGTATCTGTGTTGAGGTTTGCCCGACAAATCCAAAATCACTTTTAATGTTCCCAGAACAAGCAGATGAAGAGAGCGAGATCGCTAACTGGCCTGCAAAAGAAACGAAGGAGAAATAGATGGCATTTGATAAAATGGAATTAAAAGATATTGAAGTATGGGATGGTAACTATGCAGCTGCACAGGCTATGAGACAGTGTCAGATTGATGTTGTTTCTGCGTATCCTATTACTCCATCAACTCCAATCGTTGAAGGGTATAGTAAATTTTTAGCAGACAACTACGTTGAGGGTGAATTTGTTATGGTTGAGTCTGAACATGCTGCAATGTCAGGATGTATCGGTGCTTCTGCTGCGGGTGGGCGTGTTGCCACTGCAACTTCTTCACAAGGTTTTGCACTTATGGTTGAGACACTTTACCAAGCTTCCGGTATGCGTCTTCCTATCGTTTTAAACGTTGTAAACCGTGCACTTGCTGCACCACTGAACGTTAACGGTGACCATGCTGATATGTACCTTGGGCGTGATTCCGGTTGGATACAGTTTGATGCATATTGTCCACAAGAAGCGTATGACTTGAACTTCATCGCATTCCGTGTGGCAGAAGACCATGATGTAAGACTTCCTGCTATGGTACACCAAGATGGATTTATGACATCGCACACTGCGCAAGGTGTACATACTATGGATGATGATACAGCATACAGCTTTGTAGGTGATTTTAAACCTATGAATGATATGCTTGACTTTGAACATCCTGTAACACATGGTGTACAGACAGAAGAAGATTGGCATTACGAGCATAAAGCACGCCAGCATAATGATCTTATGACAAAAGTTCCCGGAAAGATTGAAGAAGCTTTCGCTGCATTTGAAAAATTGACAGGGCGTAAGTATAATCAGGTAGAGAAGTATGATATGGACGATGCAGATGTAGCAGTTGTTTGTATGGGTACATCAGTAGAGACTGCTCGTGAAGTGGCTCGTGAGATGAGAGAAAAAGGCGTTAAAGCCGGTGTAGTTGGACTTCGTGTTGTAAGACCTTTTCCATTTATGGAAATCGCTGCAGCATTAAAAGATGTCAAAGCGATTGCTGCTCTTGACCGTTCATCTCCAAATGGAGCGGCTGGTATGCTTTTCAATGAAATCGCAGGTGCGCTTTTCAATACAGATTCAAAAGCACTGCTTTCTGGGTATGTTTATGGTCTTGGTGGTCGTGACTTGACAAAAAAACACCTTACAGATCTTTATACTGAACTTCAAGCTAATGTTGATGCTGGAAAAGTATTGACTCCACTACAACAATTTATCGGTGTTCGTGGACCGAAATTAGCATTTTTATAGGAAATTATTATGAGCGAAATGAAAAAAATTAAAAACTTAAAAGAGTTTTCAACATCAGCGGACAGATTTGAAGGTGCAAACCTTCTTTGTCCAGGTTGTGCGCACTCTATTATCGTTCGTGAAGTTTTAAACGCAACGAATGATGATTTGGTTCTAGCAGCTTCTACAGGATGTCTTGAAGTTTGTACTGCTGTATATCCATACACATCTTGGGATGCTTCTTGGATTCACATCGGATTTGAGAATGGTTCTACTGCAGTTGCAGGTGCTGAAGCAATGTACAAAGCACTTAAAACAAAAGGACGTCTCAAGCAACCAGACCGTAATCCTAAGTTCGTTGCCTTTGGTGGTGACGGTGCTTCTTATGACATCGGTTTCCAATGGATTTCTGGTTGTATGGAACGTGGTCACAATATGATGTATGTTGTTCTTGATAATGAAGTGTATGCAAATACAGGTGGACAGCGTTCATCATCAACACCTATTGGAGCGAATGCAACTACTTCACCTGCTGGTCGCGTTTCTTATGGTGAGACAAAAAATAAGAAAGATATTGTTGCGATTATGGGTGCACATAATATTCCATATGCTGCACAGGTTGCTCCAAATAAATGGAAAGATATGGTGAAGAAGATCCAACACGGTATGGAAGTTGACGGTCCTGTATTTATTAATGCAGTCTCTCCTTGTACTACTGAGTGGAAATTTGACCCGAAAGATACTATGCATTTAACTGATCTTGCAACAGATTCATTGGTCTTCCCACTGTATGAGATCATTGACGGGCACGAGTTAAACATCACTTACCGTCCTAAGAATGTGATTCCTGTTGAAGAGTACCTTGCTGCTCAAGGGCGTTTTAGACACCTTTTCAAAGATGAGTATAAATACTTGATAAAAGAGTGGCAAGAGAGAGTAGATGCAAACTGGGCATACTTAAATAGAAGGGAAGAAGCAAGAGTTTAATCTTCGCGAACTTCTAGCTTCACAGCATCTTGCGTAAAAATCCAATTTGGCAGGCTATAGCCTAGCCTTCATTGGATGTTTTACACAATCTACCGCAAATCTAAAACTTCTTTGTTTCTGAACTTTTCTTCTTTATTTTTGAGTTTTTTTCTAATTTTGCTTCTTCAATTAATCATCAAACAATTTCGATAAAATGCTATACAGTAAAATAAATTGTACTAGTGCAATGGGCTTCCTGCCGAAGGAAACTTAGCGTTAGCGTAGATGACGGAATTATTTCCGGCATCGTGACAAAATAGATGAAGGGTTTCCTTCATTTTATGAAATAAAATTAAGGATTATATTATGCCATTATTAGACTCTTTTACAGTTGACCACACTATTATGCCGGCACCTGCAGTGCGTCAAGCAAAAATTATGAAAACACCGCGTGGAGATAAGCTTACAGTTTTTGATCTTCGTTTTTACAAACCAAATGAAGATAAGATGGATGGTCGTGGGATCCATACCCTAGAGCATCTTTTTGCAGGATTTATGCGCGAACATCTTAACTCTAAAAATGTAGAGATCATAGACCTCTCTCCTATGGGATGTCGTACAGGTTTTTATATGTCTGTCATTGGAACACCTTCTGAGAAGAGAGTTGCAAAAGCGTGGAAAAAATCTATGGAAGATGTGCTGAATGTGAAAAGTAAAAAAGATATTCCAGAACTCAATGTTTACCAATGCGGAACATATAAGATGCATTCACTCAAAAATGCAAAAAAAATTGCGAGTGATATTTTAAGCCATAAAATCAGTGTGATGGATAATGAAAAACTCAAACTCTCAAAGAAGAAACTCAAAGAGATAAACGGATAATGTTAGTAGTAGTACCAATGGACTCAACTGATGTCCAAGAAGCAAAGATAACACCTGTTTTAGAGGCAAAGACGTGGGCTGAACTACGCATAGAAGAGGGCGAACTTGTAGAAGTACTTCATGCAGATGCTTACGATGCATTTGAAGCATGGCCTGAAGCGGTTGTGGTATGTGATGATGGCGAGCCGGTCATGGACTTCATAAATATGTCTATGATAGTGCTTGTCGCACACACGCAAAAGACGATAGATGAGATAGTAGAAGCTTTCTTATTCCGTGAATTACACGATTTAGCGTATTAAGGGCATACAGAATGGATTTAAAACAGTTTTGTGAGCTTTTTAATCCACTTCCGGGTAATCATTACCTGCTTGTCACAGATACGGTAGATGAAATTGCGTTTAGTTTAGAAAAAATGATGCAAGAGGTTAAGGGAGAGCTTAGAATTGCACTCTATGAAAAGAGTCCCTCAGCAGTTCCGGCAGAGTTAAACGCAGCGAAAGTGCAGTCTATTCAAAACTATGCACAACCCTTTCGCGCACTTCCAAGAGACAACGACATTGTTATTTTCAAAGATATTCAAAACCTACATAAGAATTTTGAACAACTTGTAAAAATCGCATACACAACCCTTGCAAATACTGCTGACATTGTTGTGATGCAAAAAAAAGCTTCAATGGATGTTGAAGCTACAAAAGAGCTGCTTGAGAGACGTGAATTTCGTGCAGCAAATGCCATAGATGTACTGCCAGATTATGATCTTGTTATGGCAAAAAAAATGCATATGTGGGGGAATGGTTTATAAATAGAAAGTTTTGTCGTTATTTTATAATATAAAAAGTGTACAATATTGTCATGAAACGATATTTGATACTTTTTTTAACTCTTTCTACATTCTTATTTGCAGAAGCGAAGCACAATCACTTAGCATACGATGGAGTATCTTCTCTCATAAAGAGCATTGATGACAAAGCCATTGTTTTAGGGAATGGTCAAAAAGATGTCTATGCTTTTATTGACCCAATGTGTCGCTACTCTCGTAAATTTATAAAAACGCTCTCTTCGAATAAATCAATGCTGGACAAATACAGATACCATCTTTTTTTGTATGAAATACCGAGACTGCATTCTCAAAAAGTCATTTATGCAATTTATCAAAAGAAAAATAGAGTACAAATACTGTTAGATGTGATGCTTCACGACAAGCATGTTGTTCCATTAAACAATACTCCTTTAGTCGAGGAAAAGAGAGTTGTTTCAGATATTGCAAAAGTAGCAAAAGAGTTGGATGTCTTTAAGCGTCCTTATATTATTGTATCACAAGAGAGCGAGTAAAATTATGTATTATCAAACACCGAAAGTAGAGCGTTATGTTGCCTTTATTTTAAAAAATCGCCTTGGAATAATTTTAACATTTTTTCTTATTTCATTGAGTTCACTACTGCTTTACCAGCCGCATATACACGCTTCAGATGCGATGTTTTGGCTCAAAGATTCCAAAGAGTTTCAAAAGACAAGCAAGTTACATTATGACACTTTTTTCCTTTCAAAGCTCTCCGTGCACGTTGATACAATAGATAACAAGAACATGCAGTCATTACAAAAACTGCAACAGAGACTCTCCCATCTACAGCATGTACAAAGAGTTACATCGCTGTTTTCGCAAACCATCATTCACAATGAAGGCAAAGATGACTCGGGAATGCTTGGAATTATAAATTTTTTATCAATGCCAAGCTACAAACTCAAAGCAATCATTGCAAAACTTGAAAATCCGTATGCACATTTTATATCAGATGATTTGCATACATTTTATTTCTATATCGCTTCTGATGCGAAAGTCGATCTAAAAAGTCTGCACTTAGAGCAAAAGTACAGTTGCAATGCCGTTGATTATTATATAAACTGGAGTGAGTATCTTCCCTATATCTTTTTCTCTATTGTTGCGATACTTGTTATATTTCGCGTGATTTTTTCCAATTATATCTCTGCCATAGCCGCACTCATTGTTGTCTCATTTACAACACTTTTCACTTTTACATTCATAGGGCTCATAACCGCCAAGACTGACCTCTATGTAGTTATGCCTCTTATTACGCTGAGTATCGCAATGGTGGATTATCTCTATTTTTATTACAGATGGCATGTTTCGCAGTATAAAACAGATAAGAAGCATGCTTTGGTAAAGATGCTCAATAGAAATATGACACCGGCACTCTGGACATCCATACTTACAGCAGTAGGGCTTGGAAGTCTGCTTTTTGTCCATTCAGAGATCATAAGAATGCTTAGCTTAAGCCTTATCCTCTCATCAATTGTAGGATACATTATCAATATAAGTTTTTTACCTGCATTTTTAAGTTATTTTCGTGTCAAGCGTGCACATGTCAAGTTTGCTAAAGTATGCTATGCGTTTTCATCTAGTGAATTGCATTACAGTAAAAAACTGCTTCTTACGCTCTTAAGTGCCACTCTTTTACTACTGTTTGTAGGTGCTTATAAGATATATGATAAAAGTGGAAGTTTTTTTCAGCTGCATGTAAAAAATGATCAGCTTATGATGATGGTTCCCTATAAAACAATTGACCTGGATTTTATCAACAGACTGCAAAAATTCTCTACTGATATAAAAAAAGCATTTCCGGAGAGTATTGATGAAGTAAGCTCACTCGCTTCTATGGTAGAAGAGTTAAACAGCGCCAACACACAAACTGTAAAACTAGATAAACAAGCCCTTGAACAGGCACTTTTTTATATGGATCTCTATGGGCTTACAAAAGATTACTATAACGACAACGGGGCAAAAATAACCATTAATATTTTTGATATTGATAAAAATAGGTTGATAGAGTGGCTGAAAAATTATAAAGATATCAATATATACTTTGTAGATAAAGGCTCACTCATTAACAGTGCGATGTATGAGAAGGCGATGTTGCTGAGTATATCACTTCTGAGTGCATTGCTCATAATAGGGCTTATTGCCGGATGGATATTTAGATCTTTTTCAATGGCATTTGTCGGATTTATCGGCAATAGCATTCCTGTGGTGTGGTTTGGCTTGATTGTGAATCTGCTACATATTCCATTAAGTCTTGAAATCCTGATCGCTATGACCATTGCAGTAGGACTTGCATCGGATGCAACCATCCACTTTGCATTTAAATACTTTAGAAGCCGTTATTTTGGAAGAAGTCAAAAACAAGCACTCGAAAAGATGTTCTTTTATGCAGGAATCCCTGTGATAGTCGGCTCATTTATACTCATAGTTATCTTTAGTCTGCTTGGCATTTCAGGCATTAGCTCTTTAGAACAAATTGGTCTCTACAGTGCTTTATTAGTTTTATTGTCTTTGTTGACTGACCTTTTTATTTTACCTGTTATATTACTTTTTGTAGATAAATTTCAAAGGTAATGTTAGAGTTTGAGAGCGTTAAAAATCCTCATTCTCAAACTCTGCTTCAGCCTTTGCATCTTCGATGCGCTGGAGCTCTTCATCACTCGTCATCATCACTTTTATCTTTTTACTCAAAGCAGTTCTGTCAGGCAGTTTTGTAAAGTAGGCATATGTACCATAAGACATTAAACCTACAGTCAAAAGTAAAATAGCCGCTTGCACAGGAGTGAATTTTTGTACAGGCTCTTTGATGTTCATCTCACACACACCGCCAGGACAGTACTTAGGGTCTTTTCTTTTTATCCAGCCAAATATTTTACACCCCAAGCAGACTGAAAATGCCGCTTCAAAAAAGAGGAGCGCCATACAAATAAGACAGACAAGCACTTTAACTGGATTTGGCTGGAAGTCGATAACGAGGTAGTAAAACATTGGCCACGCCAAGAACATTCCAAGTGCCCATGCGAAACGCTTTTGTGCCGCGCCTACATACTCAGGCTTTTGATTTCGTACGAAAAAACGCCCTAAAAGCAGACTCGGTGAGTAACGTGGCTGGATGATACGAATGGTGAAATCTATGGCAAAAAATGTCACAAAATACTCTGAGAAGACAGCAGTCCCCAGCATCACACCATTTGTAAGCCCTATGAATGCACCAACAAATAGTATCGCCGCAGCTGCTCTTGCTTCGCGCTCATTTAAGACCGGGACATCGTATCCCGGTACTTTTTCGCCATATGTAAAAAAATCACTCATTCATACTTTCCTTTTACTCAAATACTTCTTCCACTTTTTCAAGTGGGTTTGTTTTTTTGTTGCCTTTGTCAAAGATGTAGGCATACATCGGTACATAGACAAGTGTAAGCAGTGTACCGACTAAAAGCCCACCGATGGCAACATCAGCAAGCGGACTCAAACGTTCAAGCCCTACAGCTTGCTCTAATGCAATAGGAATCATACCCGCAATTGTTCCAAACGCAGTCATCATAACTGGGCGGAAACGTACACGAACAGCCTCTTGCGCACTCTCAAACGGTGACTCTCCCTGCTCTCTGTAACTTTGGTAGAAGTCTATGAGCAGTACCGCATTTTTTATAATTATACCAAAGAGGAGTAAAATCCCTAGAAGTGACGGCATACAACTTGGTTTTCCAAAGAGTAGCATACCCCACGCCGCACCAATGAGTGAGAGCGGAAGTACAATGATCATAATAAACGCCATTCTCACAGAGCGGTAGATGGCAATAAGCGTCATAATAAGAATGATAACACCAAGTCCAATTGCTTTAAGCATACGTTTAAAGCTGTCATGGATTTGCGCAATATCACCTGTTTGATCCATCTGTACATCTTTTATGTTTGCACCTTTAAGTGCTGCGAGTGTATCGTCTGTCAGGTGTGTGACCGGACGTTTTGAGCGGTAACCGTTTACATCGACAGAGTAGAGCATTTTATCGCGCTCAATTTTCGCAAAGGTCAGATGACGTTTAAGTTTTGCAATGGCAGAGAGTGGAATCTCGCCAGATGGCGTACTGATTGGTAAAAGTTTCAAGGTCTCTATGTTTTTAGAGAATTTTCCTTTGAGGTAGAGTCTTACAAACTGAGTATTCATTGACTCCAAGTTCGCATTTAAGCCGATTATCTGCCCTTTGAGCGGTATCTGCATTGCAATTTGGTACGGTGTTACACCATAGCTGAGTGCTTTGTTCTCATCTATGTCAAGTTCTATCTCTGTAAAGTCTTTGTCCCAACTTGTTGAAACAGAAGTGAGTCCATGGACGTTTTGCATCGCTTTTTGTACTTCATGGGCTTTATCTGCCAAACCATCCACATACGGAGAGCTAACACGTGTATCTACAGTCGCTTTAATGCTAGAGAGTGCAGTCGCTCCAAAGTCAAAGACATCGTTGCGTTTAATGCCCTCTAAATGTGAAAGTTTGTCACGAATAAGTCCTT
>Ga0256829_1003832_pt1 | contig 10160 bp, 7 predicted proteins | sample 131447metaG_FD_185979 | JGI IMG/M metagenome (GOLD analysis project Ga0256829, IMG submission 185979) | Hydrothermal vent microbial communities from Lau Basin, Pacific Ocean - 131-447 | ecosystem: Environmental > Aquatic > Marine > Hydrothermal vents | place: Pacific Ocean: Lau Basin | collected...
AGGGGTGGGTGAAATGGCCGTGGTGGGAGTTGGTGTGGGAGAAGGTGAGGTTGTGGGAGTATAGGTTAGCGTGGCTGCGACTGTGGTTACAGGAGTGGGGGTGGCTACCTCGGTCGTTGGCGTGGGCGTAAAGGTGGGTGTGGGTGTATTTCCCCCGTTGGTTGGAAGGGCTTGGCTAAGGAAGGGTGTATTTGCCGCCCGAGCCGTCTGCAAAGGCTTTCCCAAAGGAATGAGCACTTGTGCGATAACAAGAACGAAGGTGAGGAAGCGAGCGATATAAAGGCGCATGTTGTAAGAAAACATTTGTGACCCCTTTCTGATAAGAAAAAGAACCCCATTGTTTGAATTATATGGAAAAGGCGTGGTTTGTCAAGAAAGGCGCGTTGGGTGCAGGCCAATGTTGGGAAGCGTTGTTTCGCCCTTCCTCCGCTTGGGCTCGCGGCGCCCGCCCTGGGATTGCCTGTTTCTTTTCCCCAACATTCAGCCTGAGGAGGCAAGGAAATGTGGGGGCAGGGGGCAGGCTTGGGTGCTTGCCTGTGGGGGCGTTCCTGACGCCTTTTCCATGCTCCCCAGCCTTTGCTTCTTCACCGGGGCCTGAGCGCGCGAGGGCATGATAACTTGTAACTGCTCGGCCTCGGTAAGGAGAAACCACAGATGACGCAGATTTCGCAGAAAAACATCCACCGATTTCACAGATTGGCACAGATTGGGTGAAAAACGCGGAAAAGCGCCCCACTTACTTCCGTTGCCTGGCGGCCTTGACACCCTCCTGGCGCTCTTGGCGACCTAAAATCCGCGGCCTGTTTTTCCAGGGCTGAACAGTTACGATAACTTGCAAAAAGTTGAGGTTTCTTCCATTTTCTGGTATCCTTATGGTATCTTCATTTCCCGCCTTTGTATCTGTTCAGCCTGCCTGCGGTGAGCGCCCTGAAGCGCAAAAGTTAACGCAAAAGCGCAAAGAAGGCAAAGAGCGCAAAGAACATGTTTGTGTCTTCTGGGCTAATCTGTAAAATTTGTGGTTCGCCCTGCCACTGCTGAACCGTTACCCGCCTTTTCACCTTTCAAGGAGCATGTGCGCCATGCCCTGGCCTCAAAAAGAATGGCTTACACTGAGTGAAGTTGCCCAGATTTTGGGGGTTCACCCTTCAACCGTCCGCATCTGGGCCAATCAGGGAAAAATTCCTGTGCATCGCACCAACGGCGGCCACCGCCGCTTTCGCCGCAGCGAACTGGAATTGTGGATGCTTTCCCGCAACTCGTCGCAAGAGGTAGACATTCCGCGCGACTTTATTCAGGCACTGCTGCGCCAGGTTAGCGAACAGATGAGCCAGAGCGAAGTGCAAGATCTGCCGTGGTACCGCAAACTGAACGAGGAAGCGCGGGCGCAATACAAAGCGCGCGGGCAGGCGCTGGCGCAGCGGTTATGGGTGTATCTTACGGGCGACACCACCGATGCTTCCGAAGAAGCCAAAGGGCTGGGGTATGAATACGCCACCCTGGCGCGCCGCAATGGGCTGACCGAGGGCGAGGCGTTGACCGCCTTCCTCTTTTTTGCCGGCACGGTGGCCGATGCTATGGTGGAGGTCATAGAACATTCGCAGGTGCAGTCGCCGCATGTTTGGGCTGCCATTTTGCGGAAAATCAAATCTTTTGCCAGCGACGTTGCCCTCAGCATGTCGGAAACTTACCGGGCTTACGAAAAAGGCCTTCCCTCGGCCTGAGGCCGCGGCGTTTAAGGTGTTGCCATGAGCGACTCGTTTCACATCCTGATTGTGGAAGACCACAGAGAACTGGCCCGTGTGTTGCGTGCCGGGGTGGAAGCGCTGGGGGAAAACTTTACCGTTTTCGACGCCCCCTCGGGTGAAGAAGCCCTGCTCGACGCCCTGCGACACGAACAAATCGACGCCGCCATCATTGACCTGCGCCTGCCCGGCATGGACGGCCGGGAAGTAGCCCGCCGCCTGCGCGAGCGGCACCCGGGCGTTAAAGTCTTCCTGATTTCAGGGCAACCGGAAAGCGATGTGCGCGCCGCCGCCGCCGAAATCCAGGCCAATGGCTGGTTTCAGAAACCGCTGGAACTGGCCGACCTTCTGGACGCGCTGGAACGCGCCCTGGGGCTGGTGAACAGCATCCTGGGCGATACCCCGGACAGCATTTCCCCCGACGAAGAAGAGCGCGCCGTGGGGCGCATGACCGATTTAATGGCCGACCTGCGGGGCGAATTGGGGGCGCGTGCCGTCCTCCTCCTCAATGATGTGGGGCGGGTCGTTTTGCAGGCCGGCGCCCTGGATAGCATCCTGGCCCAGGAAACGCTGCTCACCTTGATGTCGCTTTATGCCAGTGGTGTGAAAGTTTCCCGCATGTTGCACTCCCCTGCGCCGCGCTTTCACTTTTCGGCGCAGGCGGGGGAACTGCACCTGCACTTAGCCTCTCTGAGCCGCCAGTATGCCCTGCTGGTGGTCTGCAACAGCCACTGCGAAACGCTTTCCCCCGACGCACTGGCCACGGCCATGCGGCGCACCGTCGCGGGCCTGCTTGAAGTGATGCAACGGCTGGGCATCATCGCCCCCCGGCGGGAAGAACCGGCAACCGTGCCCGCCGCGCCCGAAACCATTGAAGAAGCCGAAGAAGGCGGCGACGACCTGCTCGCCTTGCTCAACGCGGGCCTCTCACCCGAAGAAGCCGAAGACTTCTGGGAACAGCTTCCCGGTGAAGAGCCCCCCACCCATGCCATCAACCCCGATGTGCTTTCCTACGAACAGGCGCAGCGGCTGGGCCTGGCGCCGTCCGGAGAAGAAGCGGACTGACGCCACTTCGCGCCTGCCGGGCCAAAGGCCGCCGATTCGCGTAGGTGGTGTGCGAGGGTCTGTTCAGCCTCGGCAGAGAGAATCCGCAGATGACGCAGATTCCGCAGAAAAAAAGTAACTGCTCAGCCCGAGCAGGGAGAAACCACAGATCCCCCAGATTTCGCAGAAAAACCCCCACCGATTTCACAAATGAGCGCCGATTAAGCGAAAAACGCTAAAAAGCACATCGTTTCCTTCCGTTTCTTGGCGCCCTTTTGGCGGTCTTGGCGCCCTAAAAACCCCTGAGCATCCGTGTCATCCGCGATCTATTTCCATCAGCCGAGCAGTTACAAAAAACATCCACCGAACAGATGAGCCCAGATTGGGCAAAAAACGCCGCCCGGCTCGCGGCTCCCCCCAGTTTTCTGGCGGCCCGGGTGTTCAAGCGTCTGCAGCCATCCGCGATGCTCCGCGCCATCCGTGATTGATTCCCTTTTGGCTGAACCGTGACGTGTGAGGGAGGGAAAAATGGTGGAACTTGATCTGGCGCGTCAGTGTATCCTCTTCCGCGATCTGTCCGATGAGGACATCCGGCATATCGTTGCCCTCGGCGAAGAACAGACCTGCCGCGAGGGCGACACCCTGGCCGTGCAAGGCAGCCGGGAAGGCAAAGTCTTTGTGCTGCTGGAAGGCATGGTTGAGGTGCAGGTGCAAACCGGGGAAGAGCGCCGCCCGGTGGTGTACCTCGGCCCGGGGCAACTGATCGGCGAAATCACCCTGGTGGATGGCGGGCCTCATTCGGCCTCGGTAGTAGTTACACAAACGCCGACCCGCGTGCTCGCCTTTGAGCGGAAGGCCCTGCTGGAACTTTGCGAAACCCGCCCGCGCATTGGCTACGTGCTCATGCGCAACATTGCCGCCGACCTGGGTTTCAAAATTCGGCATCACAATCTCAGCGCGGCATAACCCACACGGCAGGGGGAGGTGCAGTATGGCGTTGTACAAAGTCAGTTATGTTGTGCCGGGGCAAACGGCCGCGGGCACTATCCTGAACCAACGGGAAGAACCGCGCGTGGGGGAAACGGTCGTCCTGCGCGGGAAACGGTACCGGGTGGTAGAAGTCATAGAACTGATTCCCCCTCAAGGCGTGGTACACTTTCTGCATGTTACACTCGCCGCGCTGGATGAGGAAGCCGCCTGACCCGCGAAGCCTCTCCGGCTGCAACGGTTCAGACCGCCCGCGGCAGCCATGCAGAGAGCCCCAAAAGGCCGCCGGGCAGGGCAGGACAGCATCCCGCCCACAAGAACGCCCTCCGTTTCAAGCGCCCTTCTATGTTTTCTGCGCTTGCTGGCCGCTGTCGTGCCCTCCATGCGCCTTGATGCGCTCCACCTTGGGCGTATCCCTTCCCTGTGGCTCCCCTCCCCCCATGCGCAGAGGGGACGGGGGGAGGATCAACGCATTCCACAATGCCCCTGGATACTCACCGCATTCAGGCCGTCTGCTTTGATATTGACGGCACCCTGAGCGACACCGACGATGTCGTCGTGGCGCGCCTGGCGCGCTGGCTGCGGCCGCTTGCCCGGCTGCGCCCGGCCACTGCGCCGGAAACCCTCGCGCGGCGGCTGGTGATGGCTTCCGAAACGCCCCTCAACGAACTCTACGAAGCCGCCGACCGCCTGCGGCTGGACGCCCCCCTGCTGCGCCTGGCGCGTGCGGTGCGGGCCTTCCTGCCCCGCCGCCAGCCCACTTACCGTCTCATCCCCGGGGTGCGGGCTATGCTGGCCGCTCTGGCTTCCCATTACCGCCTCGCGGTGGTCAGCGCCCGGCCGCGCCCCTCTTCCCTCGGCTTCCTGGAACATTTCGGCCTGCTGCCCTACTTCGGCGGCTGCATCGCCACCGCCGAAACCTGCGAGCGCACCAAACCCGACCCCGCCCCCCTGCGCTGGGCGGCTCGCTGCCTCGGCGTGCCGCCGGAAGCCTGCCTGATGGTCGGCGACACCACCGTAGACATCCGCACCGGCCGCGCCGCCGGCGCACAAACCGTAGGCGTGCTCTGCGGCTTCGGCGAAGAAGCCGAACTCCGCCGCGCCGGCGCCGACCTGTTGCTGCCTTCCACTGCCGACCTTGCCGCCCACCTTCTTCCCCCGGCCGTTTTGCCTGCCGGTGAGCACTGAGCCCCCCAATCGGCGCGGCTTCCTGCGGGAAACCGTGCCCCTCTGGTAACGGTTCAGCCCTGGCAAGGCGAAACCACAGATTTCACAGATGAGCACAGAAAACACAGAAAATCTCTTTGCGCTCTTTGCCCTTTCTGCGTCTTTGCGTTTCTCCTTCCTGGCAAGGCGAAACCACAGACTTCACAGATGAGCACAGAAAATCTTTTTGCGCTCTTTGCCCTCTCTGCGTCTTTGCGTTTCTCCTTCCTGGCAAGGCGAAACCACAGACTTCACAGATGAGCACAGAAAATCTCTTTGCGCTCTTTGCCCTCTCTGCGTCTTTGCGTTTCTCCTTCCCGGCAGATTTGGCGTTTTGGGTGTAGATTGGAGCGACTTATGCCGCGCGTGGCTTTGTTCCTGGATTTTGAAAACTTCTACCAAACCCTCAAGCGGCGCACCGTGGGCCCCCGCGGCCCCTTCGGCGCTTCGCCGCGCCTGAATTTTGAGCACCTGGTGGAATACATCGGCGAAAACTACGGCGACCTGGCGCGCGAAGATTTCATTGCCGTGGCGAATTTCACCCACTACAACCCGCAAATCGGCGCGCTGAACCGCGTCGCGACGGTGATTGACGCGCAGAGTTTCCTCAGCCGCGAAGCGCGCCAGCAGCAGTTCGGCCGCCACAAAGGCAAGAAATTCGTCATCCGCAACTACGCCGATATGCGCCTGGCCTTTGAAGTCGGGCGGCACGTTGCCACCCGCCCTGCCGATGTTTACATCCTCGGCAGCGGCGACGACGCCTTCACCGCCGTCGGCCGCACCCTGCGGAACATGGGCTACGAAGTCGTCTTCCTCGCCGCCGACCCCGATTCCCCCTCGCTGAGCCTGCAAATTCAAACCGAGTTTGACCTGCTTGATTTCGCCGTCACCCAGCGGGAACCCGAACCGGAACCCGAAGCGCCGCCCACCCCCCGGCAGGAAACCGACCGGGCCGAGGCGTTGGCCGCCCTCGTGGGCAACTTGCGGCGGGAATTCAGCACCGCCATTCCGGTGGCGCTGGTGGAAGCGCTGCTGGGGCCGGAGGAAGCCGCGGAAGCCATCCGGCGGGCGCAGGGAGCGGGCAAGGTGGATTTGTGGGAAAGCCCCTCCGGCGTGCCGTGCATTTCTTTGCAAACCGAGCGGCTGTACGGCAAAATCCAGCCAATGGAAAGCCGCCCCGCGTTGGTAGAAACCGCCCGTCTGCTGGCGGCGGTGCATCGTATTGCCCGCCAGGCGCCGCCCCGCGCCGACCGCCCGTACTGGCGGCGGGCGCTGCGCTCCCGGTTGGGGCTTTCCAACCGCCAGGCGAAAGGGCTGCTGCAGCGGCTGGTAGCCCTGGGCGTGCTCACCGACGGCCGCATGACCCGCCCGCGCGTAAGCCTGGAAGCCGTGCGCGCTTTGCTGACCGCCGCGGACGAGGAAGGCGATGCCGCGTAGAACTTTCGCTGCGCTGCTGCTGGGGGGGCTGGGGCTGCTGCTCGCTGCCTGCGGCCCGGCAACCCCCTGGCCGTCTCCCACCCCGACGGTCACACCCACCCCGAGGGCCACGCTTACGCCCACGGCGCACCCGCTTTCCCCCACCCCCACACCTTACGGCGCGCCGCCGCCTGACCTGGCCGCCGCACTGGACACGCTGGAAACGCAGGTGCGCGCCCTGCGCGGGCTGAAAACGGCCGCCCCCGTGAAGCGGGTGGTGCTGCCGCCCAAAGCCTATGCCGCCCGCCTGCGGGAAGCCGCTCCTCCCTCCGCCCCACCCGACCCCACGGCCTGGCAGGCGCTTGACCTGCTGCCCGCCGACACCGATTGGCCCGCCCAGGCGGCGTCTTCTCGCGCTGAAAACACCCTGGCTTTCTTTGACCCTGCCCGGCAAACCCTTTTCCTCACCGCTCCACACGGCCTCACGCCCGCCCTGCGGCTGGCGTATGTGCACGCCTACGCCCGCGCGCTGCGCTTCCGCGAGCACGCCCTGCCGCCCTGCGGCCACAACGCCGACCGCTGCGCGGCCCTGCAGGCCCTGACCGAAGGCGACGCAGCCTACACCGAAACGCTGTGGCTGTTTTCCTACGCCACCGACGCCGACCTGCAGGCGCTCGCCGAGGCCAACGCGCCCCTGGCTGCCACGCCCGCATCGCAGCCCCTCGCCGTGCTGGCACAGCAGCAGTTCCCCGCGCAATGGGGCTTCGCTTTCGTTTACGCCCTTTCCCAGCGGAACGGCTGGGCGAGCATTGATGCGGCCTTTGCCGCCCCGCCGCAGGCCACTGCCCAGATTTTGCACCCCGAAACCTACCCTGCCGCCCCGCCCGAAGCCGTGGCGCTGCCTTCCGCCTACGCCCTCACCGCCGCCCTCGGCGCCGGATGGCAGGAAACCGCCCGCGGCGTGTGCGGCGAGTGGCTGCTGTATCTCATGCTGACCGCCGGCGTTCGTCCTGAAGCCCGGCTGGACGGCAGCGACGCGCTGGCCAACACGGCCGGCTGGCGCGGCGGCGCGTGGGCGGCTTTCCGCAACGCCGAGGGACAGGCGGCTTTCCTGGCCGATGTGCGCTGGGAAGAGGGCACCGACGCGACGAACTTCGTGCGGGCTTTTGTGCGCCATGCCCGCGGGCGCTACGGCCCGCTGGCCGGGCGGGCTTATCGGGTGCTGTATTGGGAAAGCCCCGCCGGTGCGGCCGTCATGCGCTACAGCGCGGCGGAGAAGCGCACGGTGTGGGCTTTTGCCCCCACGCGCACGGCGGCAGAGGCCTTGCTGGCCGCGGCCGGCGCGCCCCGCGAATAGGTCGGCACGTCGGGGCTTTGGGCCGCATTGCCGGGCCTTTCAGCCTCGGGGAAGCAGGCCGCGGATGAACGCGGATAATGACGGGGACGTCATGGTTCGGCCCCGGCAAGGAGAAACCACAGAGAGATTTCGTAATTGTAACTGCCTACGCTGTGGTGCTCTCCATGTGTCTTGATGTGCTGCGCCTTTGTCATACCCCTCCCCTGGCTCCCCTCCCCGCATGCGGGGAGGGGACGGGGGTGGGGTTCATGCAACCCAGGGCAGTGTCCAAGGAAAACGCGGTGTGAAAACACGCCCGGCATTGCCATCGCTACGATTTGGGTAGGTAATTACCCGATTTCACAGATTGGCACAGATTGGGTGAAAAACGCGGAAAAGCGCCACACTTACTTCCGTTGCCTGGAGGCCTTGGCGCCCTCTTGGCGACCTTGGCGACCTAAAATCCGCGCCATCCGCGGCCTGTTTTTCCAGGGCTGAACAGTTACGCTGTTCAAGGGGATTGAATCACCCAGGAATATTGTGCCGGCTGGCGGGTTCCCCGGCTCGTGCCGCTGACCACCAACACCGCCGGCGCGCCGGTCAGGTGCAGCGGCACCGCGGCGGTGGTTTCCGCACCCGACAGGAGGGCATGCACCACCGGCTTCCCCTGCGACGTGTCAATCCACGTCACGCGGAAGGTCTGCGGCAGCCAGCGCCCCACGCGCACGAAGCCTTTGCCTTCCCAGCCGTCATTGCCGTTTTCAAAAGAGGCGCTGTAACCGGTTTCCGGCACGCGGATGTCATCCAGCAAAAAACCCGTGTGGTTGACTGCCGCGTCGGTGACATACTCAAAGCGCACCCAAACCTTCTTGCCCGCGTAGGGGGAAAGGTCCACCTGCTCTTCAATCCATTCCGCCTGCTTGCCGCCGCCGGAAACACCGGTGTAGCCCCAGCCGTAACTGTTGCCCGAGGGGTCGGTATCGGTGCCCGAAGGGGTCTTGAGGATGTCCCACGAGCGGCCGTCAACCGAGGCTTCCACGTAGACGTAATCGTAATCTTTCTCAAGATCATACCATGTCCAGTATCGCAGCGTGGCCTGAGAAACGCCCCTCAGGTCAAACCGGCGTGTCAGGGTGATATCCGATTCATCGCCATAGCCCGACCAGAAGACAAATTTGCCGCTGTGGGGCTTAGCAGGGAAAAGCGGCACGGTGGCAGCGCCCTGGAAACGGAGCGTATAATCGCCGCGGCAGGTGATTTTGATGTAATCCACGCCGTATTGCTGCACCGTATCGCTGCCCTGGTCGGGGCAGGTTTTGATTTCATACTGCGGCTGAAACCACGGCTGCTGGGTGTAGCCCGGGGTCTTGTAGCCGTACCGCCCATCCTCCAGCGAGGCATTTTGCAGCCAGTTGGCCGCCGCCCAGTCGGCGAAAAGGTCATCGGCCGTTTCATTGGCCCCGATTTCCTTGAGCGTCAAATCCACGCTTTCCAGGCCGTTTTCCGGGCGGGCAATGAGGGTGCGGGTGGCCTGTTCGCCGTAGCGTCCCAAGAAGTAGGCGAGGAACATGAACGCAGCCCCGTAATGCGGCGCGGGGTCTTCCTGCTGGGGGTCGCCCCAGGCGTTGAGCTGCACGTCGGCATTGCGCGCGTAGGCCCAATCCATGCCGCCGACGTCGTAATGATTGAGCAGGGAAGCCAGTTCCGAAGCGCCCTCGTTGAGCCAGGTGGTTTCGTTGCGGTCGTGATGCCAGTGAATCATGTGCTGGAACTCGTGCGCCAGCACGCCGTAGGTAAAATTATCGGAGAGGTTGACGTTGTCGGCATTGAGCACGAACATCTCGTGGGCATTGGAATATTCGTGGGCAAAGGGGGGAATTTCATCGGCAGAGGAAAAATACCCTGCCACCCACGAACCCACGCCGCGGGCATAGAGAATGTAGAGATGCGGGTCGCCGTCAATGCCGGGCGTCCATTCCGAGCCGAAAAAGGCGCGGTCGGTGGGGTAAATTTTATCTTCAAACGTGTCCACCAGACGCTTGAGCGCCCGTTGGTTATAGTCCACCCCCCGCTGCACCCAAAAATAGACGTGGGGGCGCAGATAAGCCAGCCGCGCCGTGACCTGAAAGGTCTTGTTGGTATCTTCGTTGCTGACCCAGAATTTAGCGGTATCGCCCACGCGATGAGGGGGCGGCGCGGCAGGGGTCGCCCAGGTTTCGGTAACATGCTGCAGCCGCCGGGCCAGGTCCACCGGGTCGTTTTCGGGGGCGCGGCGGGCCGCCAGCGCCGCGACGGTTTCCCGCAACGCATCACTTTGCCTGATGGCGGCCTGCGTCGCCGAAGGCAGCGGCGTGGGCACCGGCGTGCTTTCCTGAACCGTGGGCGTTTCCAACGGCAGCACCTCGCCCACGCCCGCCTGCGCCTGACGG
>Ga0256829_1003833_pt1 | contig 10158 bp, 9 predicted proteins | sample 131447metaG_FD_185979 | JGI IMG/M metagenome (GOLD analysis project Ga0256829, IMG submission 185979) | Hydrothermal vent microbial communities from Lau Basin, Pacific Ocean - 131-447 | ecosystem: Environmental > Aquatic > Marine > Hydrothermal vents | place: Pacific Ocean: Lau Basin | collected...
AGTATCTATAATTTCAAATGAAATGAAAATCTCGTTTAAACAAGATAAAATTGTATTTGAAAGTTTAAATGATGAAAATATAGAAGCAAAAACAGAGATAGAATATAATACAGGATTAGATAATGAGATATATCTAGCAACAAATAGCAGATATTTGATAGATTTTTTATCAAATATTGAAAACAGTGATTTTACTTTAGGTTTTAATGATAGTTCTCTTCCATTTACACTAGAAGATGAAAATTTTACAACAATAGTTATGCCTATAATGATATGATAATGAGAGCAAAAAAGGAGATATTTAAATGAGTGAATATGGTGCATCGAATATAAAAGTACTAAAAGGTTTAGAAGCAGTAAGAAAACGACCGGGCATGTATATAGGTGATACAAATATAAATGGTCTTCATCATCTTATCTATGAAGTAGTTGATAATTCTATAGATGAAGCAATGGCTGGATATTGTGATCATATTTCGGTTGAACTTACAAATGACCATTCTGCGATAATCACTGACAATGGTAGAGGAATTCCTGTTGGAATGCACCCAACTGAAAAGATTTCTGCTGCTACTGTTGTTTTGACCGTACTTCATGCGGGTGGTAAATTTGATAAAGATACTTATAAAGTAAGTGGTGGTCTTCATGGAGTTGGTGTTTCTGTTGTAAATGCACTATCTTCTAAGCTAGTTGCTACTATCAAAAGAGAGGGAAAAGAACATCGTCAAGAGTTTTCTTGCGGTATTCCCCAAAATGAATTAGAAATTGTAAAAAACAGTAGAAAAAAAGGTACAACAATAGAATTTTGGCCAGATACGAGTATATTTGAAACTACTGACTTTATTTATGATACTCTTGCAAAAAGATTTCGCGAAATTGCCTATCTGAATCCAAAAGTAACTATAGAATTTAAAGATAATAGAGATGGAAGAAGTGATACATTTCACTTTGAAGGAGGTTTAAAGCAATTTGTAGAAGATTTAAATAAAAGAGATCAGGTATCTCCTTCTTATTGGTTTAATAGTACTGTAAATGGTGTAGAAGTTGATATTGCACTTATGTATAATTCATCTTATAGTGAAACTGTATTATCTTTTGTAAATAATATTAAAACTCCTGAAGGTGGAACTCATGAGAGTGGATTTCGAGCAGGTCTTACAAGGGCAATTGTAAATTATATAAATGCAAATGCGGCAGCTCGTGAAAAAGATATAAAGATAACAGGAGATGATGTAAGAGAAGGTTTGATTTCAGTTGTTAGCGTTAAAGTTCCTGAACCTCAATTTGAAGGTCAAACAAAAGGAAAACTTGGAAATACTTATGTAAAACCTATAGTTCAAAGACTCACTTTTGAAAAATTAGTAAAATATTTTGAAGAAAATCCTATAGAAGCAAAAGCTATTATGAATAAAGCTTTAGGAGCTGCGAGAGGAAGGGAAGCCGCTAAAAAAGCAAGAGATTTAACAAGACGAAAAGATTCCATGAGTATAGGAACACTTCCTGGAAAATTATCTGATTGTCAAAGTAAAGATGCAAGTATTTGCGAACTTTATCTAGTCGAAGGTGATAGTGCGGGCGGTAGTGCTAAGCAAGGAAGAGATAGAGTTTTTCAAGCAATTTTACCTCTTAAAGGTAAGATTTTAAATGTTGAAAAAAGTAGAATCGATAAAATCTTAAAATCTGAAGAGATTAAAAATATGATTACAGCTCTTGGATGTGGAATTGGTGAAGAATTAAATGAAGAAAAATTGAGATATCATAAATTAATCATTATGACCGATGCCGATGTGGATGGTAGTCATATTCAAACACTTCTTTTGACATTTTTATTTAGATTTTTACGACCTATTATAGAAAAAGGTTATGTTTATCTAGCTCAACCGCCACTTTATAGATATAAAAAAGGTAAAAAAGAGATATATATAAAAGATGATACAGAACTTAACTCACTTTTAATTGATAATGGCATAGACAGCATGGGATTTGAGGGAATTGGAAAAAATGATTTGATTGATTTTTTTAAAATTGTAGCTGCTTATAGAAATATATTAAAAGAGTTAGAAAAAAGATATTCTGTTATAAAAATTATCAGATTCTTGATAGAAAATCCAGATATTATATCTTTGAGTAATAAAAAAATGTTTAAAGAAATTGAAAAATACATAAAAGAAATAGGTTATAATATATTAAATAAAACTATAGATGATGAAAATATACATCTGTATATACAAACAAATGATGGTTTAGAAGAGTTACAATTAAATGAAAGTTTCTTTGCAAATCCTCTTTATGAAGAAGCGTTATATATAAGAAAAAAGATACTTGAGAGAGATTTAGATTTAAATGGTGGTGATCCAGTTGAGCTCTTAAATGAGATAGAAAAAAATGCTAAAAAAGGTGCATATATCCAAAGATATAAAGGTTTAGGTGAAATGAATCCAGAACAACTTTGGGAAACTACTATGAACCCAGAAAATAGAAGACTTTTAAAAGTAAAAATTGATCAATTTGAAGTTGCAAGTGAAACTTTTTCACTATTTATGGGAGATGAAGTAGAACCTAGAAGAAATTATATTCAAGCACATGCAAAAGATGTAAAACATTTGGATGTATAATTTAAATGTTATATTCTGAGTCACAAGAAAGGAAAAACCGCTTCATAACCTCTTTGAAGATGGGTTTTCCTTTTTTAATATTGACTCTTTTTCTTTTTCTTTTTTTTAAGTTTTCCCAAAATGATATAACAAGTTATGTACTTTTAACACTGTTAATACCTATATATATCTACTATATACTTTATCTAATCTACAATGAATTTAATACTACTTTGATAGATCCTATTACGCAAACTTTTAATAGAGCAGAGATAGTAAAAAAAATGCAAAATACTAAAAATAAAAAGTTTGATTCTACTGTTATACTTATAAATATAGATAATATAGTAGATATAAATAATCGATATGGTATATCAAATGCGGATAATTTACTGAGAATTTTTACAATTAAAATAGATGAATTTTTTAAAAATTATAATTTTAAAGATATTCCAATTGGAAGATATAGTGGAGGGCATTTTTTACTTGTTATAAAAGGAAGGGTAAAAGAATTAAGACATTTATTAACTATATTTTCTAAAGAATTAAAAAACATAGGTATAAATGATATAGAAATTAAGATAGATTTTTCGCTGATTGATTTAAAATATGATGAAAATATAAATAATATAATAAAAAAACTTTTTACGATGATGTATGAAAGTGCAGAAGAAAATATAACCACAAATATAAAACCAAATGATTTTGAAAAGATAGTTTGTGATGCAATTGAGCAAAAAAAGTTTATATTTAAATACCAACCATCAATTGAGCTAAAAACAGATAAGATTAAAATTTTAGAAGTTCTTACAAAAATTTATTCTAAAAGTGATGGCATGCTCTCTAGAACTCAAATTCAAAGAGTAGTAAATCATCTTGGATATGAAACTATTTTTGATAAAAATATACTTGATAGCTTAGAAAAAGAATTAAAAAATGTAGATTTTAAAGATGCACTTATCAGCATTAAAATTTCCCCAGTTACTCTAAGAAACAATGAATTTAGACAGTATTTAAGCCATCTTTTTTATAAAAACTCATTATCACCAGAAAATTTTATACTAGAATTTACCGAAAGAAGAACTTATGAAGAGATACGAAGATTTAAAGAAATTTTAAAACAATATAAAAAAATGGGATTTAAAATTTGCTTAGATAATTTTGGTGGCAATAATTGCAGCTTAAAATATATAAAAGAGTTGCCAATAGACATGGTAAAATTCGATATTCAATACACTAAAAATATTGATAATCCAAAATATGCAAATATATTAAAATCATATATAAGTTTTTTAAGACAAATAAATGTTAAAAGTATGGTTAAATTTATAGACAAAAAAGATATTTATTCAAAAATGATAAAATATAATCCTGATTATATTCAGGGATTTTTGGTTTCAAAACCAAAAAGTTTAAAACAAATTGGAGAGATAATAATATGAAATACGGTGAAAAAGAGATAAAAGAATTTGATGTAGAAAAAGATTTGGAGATTTGGCCGAATAAACATAAAAAAAATTATATTATAAAATTAACACTACCAGAATTTTGTTGTTTATGTCCAAGAAGTGGATATCCTGATTTTGCTACTATTTATATAGATTACACACCAGATGAGTTTGTAGTAGAGTTAAAAGCCATAAAACTTTATATAAATAGTTTTATGAACCGTAATATCTCTCATGAAGATAGTGTCAATGAGATATATGATGTACTTTTTTCAAAATTAAAACCAAGATGGCTAAAGGTATATGCAGATTTTAATCCAAGAGGAAATGTCCACACAACCATCGAGATTGACTCGGATAAAGTAAAATGTTAAGCCCGAAATTAGTTGAACATCTGTTTGCAGCAGCTTCCATACAAAGGTGGAATGATTACCCTCGTATGGTTGAGTTAGTTGAATTAGATAAACAAGCTCATAAATTTATAATTGCATATTTTATGGCAAATATGGAAGAAAATGTCAATAAAGTTCATCTCATAGAAGCAGGAATTTTTGAATTTTTAAGACGAGTCGTTGTAACTGATATAAGGCCAGATGTTTTTAGGAAAGCTTTGCAAAAAAAAGAGAAAGAGATAAATGTTTGGGTTCTTTCAAAGCTTAGTGATTCTCTTAAAGATATAGAAAATGGAGAATTTCTTAAAAGATTTGAAGAGTATTTAAAAAATCCTAGCATGTATAAAAGAGAGAGATTTATATTAAAAGCTGCTTCTTATCTGTCTACAAAATGGGAATTTTCCATAGTATATCAAACAAGCCAATTTTTAAGTGGAATTGACAGAGTAAAAGAGGCTGTTGATGAAGAGATTGAGGATTATTATGAACTGGTTAGTATTAGAAAGATATCATTAAACAAAAAGATTTCAAAGATTATAGATTTAAGTGGAAGACTTAGATTTCAAAAAAGATGGGCTCAAACTCCTAGAATTCCTGAAACTTCCGTGCTTGGACATATGCTGATAGTTGCAATTTTGGGGTATTTTTATTCTTTAAAAGTGGATGCTTGTGAAAAAAGGATAGAAAATAACTTTTATTGTGCTTTATTTCATGATTTGCCAGAAGCATTAACAAGAGACATAATCTCCCCTGTAAAATATTCTGTTAGTGGGCTAGATGATATCATCAGTGAATATGAAGTAAAAGTGATGGAAGATGAAATTTTTCCATATATTCCATCAAATTTTTTAAAAGAATTTCAGTATTTGCTCGGACTTTATGATGGAAAGAAAAATGAATTTTTAGATAAAATCCAAGTTGAAGATGAGATAAAAATAGTAGAAAATATACATGATTATAACGAAGATAAGTATTGTGCCATCGATGGACTTGCACTTAAAGATTGCGATAGACTATCTGCTTTTATTGAGGCAGCACTTTCAGTATCTCACGGAGTAAAATCTAAAGAGTTAGTGCAAGGTAAAGCTCATATACTAGAAACTTTAAAACAAAAATCACAAAATGGAAAAGTAAATTTTTATAAATTAGCAAAAGAAATTGATGATTTTGTAGAGAGTTAAGATTTTATATAACAAACCCTCCTTCAGATTACTGCGGCACACACTTTAAAAGAGTGCTCTGCTGTGTTCCCACCCTGAAGCATTGTCCTTAGAAAATATTGCACAGGTCTAAAGGAGAGCGGACAAAATTATACCCAATTTTACTTAAATAAAAGTTTTAAATAGTATAATTCGCAAAAAATAGGAATGTATATGATACATAGTGAGATATTTTATCTTTTTTCGATTATTTCTGTTGGATATATTTTAGGAAATATAAAGATACGAGGATTTTCACTAGATATTACAGCGATGCTTTTAGTGGCACTCATTGCTGGTCATTTTGGTATGGTTATATCAGATAATTTCAAACTTTTTGGATTGGCAATTTTTATCTATGCAGTAGGACTTCAATCAGGTCCAGGTTTTTTTGAAACCATAAAAAATGAAGGCATTAAACTAAATATCCTAGCTATTTCACTTTTGCTTAGTATCTTTGTATGCATATATTTAATCGGTTCGTATTTTGGCTTGAGCCATAGCGTTATAGCTGGCATATTTACAGGTTCGCTCACAAGTGTTCCATCTTTAGCGGCTGCCATAGAAGTCAAAAATGACCCTCTGATATCTGTTATATTTGGTGTTGTCTATCCTTTTGGTATTTTTGCTACTATACTTTTTATAAGAATTTTGCCTATTATATTTAGAGTAAATCTACAAAAAGAAGTACAAAGTTATGAAAATGAAAAAAAACAAAAATACCCTTTGATATTTACCAAAAATTTTAAAATTACAAATGAAAACTTTAAAGACCACCCTATAAAAAAATCTCAAGTTGAAAAGCTTACTTCCACTCTCATAGAAAGAATTGAGTCAGTAGATAAATGTGATTTAGATGAAAAAGATTGTAAACAATTGCATTTTAATGATATTATCAGAGTTTCAGGCACAAAAGAACAACTCGAAACGCTAAGTGTTATGCTTGGAGCTGAAATTGGAGATGCTTATAAATTTCATGATGATATGAAAGTTTTGCGTCTTCTTGTAACTTCTAAAGACATAGTTGGTAAGAAAATTGCAAGCATAAAAGAGTTAAAATCCCTAAGAGCAATAGTTACGAAAGTAAGAAGAGCGGGCATAGATATAGCACCTCATCCTTCTCTTGCTTTGATGCTTGGCGATAAACTTTATGTCGTAACTCCTCAAAAATATAGGGAACGAGTGACAGATATCATAGGAAACAATCTTTTAAAATATCCTGCGGCTGATTTTTTACCTATCTCTTTAGGTATAGTATTTGGTATTCTTTTAGGGAGCATTCCTTTTACGCTTCCGATGGTTGGTGACATAAAGCTTAGTTTTGTGGGAGGCATATTGATAACAGCGCTAGTCCTTGGAAGAATAGGAAGAATTGGTCCAGTAGTTTGGCAACTCTCCCCGCATTCAAATACTTTGATGAAAACCTTAGGACAGCTTATATTTATGGCTTCTATCGGAACAAATGCAGGTAAATACCTGCTTCAAGGATTATCCGAAAATGGATTTTTACCTATATATATAGCCATATTTGCTTTGATTTTTTCTCTATTTTTGATAGCTTTTATATGTAGAATCTTTTTAAAGATGAATTTTTTAAATATTTTAGGATTGCTTTCAGGTGGAATGACTTCAACCCCGACACTTACGATGGCAAATAATATATCAGAATCTGATTTTCCATCAGTATCATACGCTGCGGTTTATCCGATGGCATTAGTGAGTGCAATCGTGCTATCACAGTTACTTTTAAAACTTTTTTAAGTAGTAAATATTATGAATATGGATAAAATTTCACATAACACTATGTTAGATGATTATGTTTTAAATGCCCAGCTATCTAAGATAATAGGCATATCGTCAAATGCTTATAGATTTTGGAAAAGTGTGGATGCAGTAAAATATGATGGCTCTAGTGTGGTTTATCTGAAAGTTGATACTATTCCCAAAAAATACGATAAATATACTCAAAAATGCACAAAACTTGACGGTTATATACAAGCTCAAGCTTTTTGCAAATATACAGGTCTTGCGTCATCGCATCTGACAAAAAGTAACAATTCTAAAATGTATGATATCTTACAAATTTTACAAATTGGAGCTGTGAAATTAGTAAATCTAAAGAAATTTTATGATGATTTGGGCTTAACGAATGACTATCAAATTTATATAGAAAAGTGCAAATATTTTGGTCCCTCGCCTCTTGAAAAAAAGATAAAACTTTGCAACGGTATGTGCGTTGGATATTATTAGGTATCTATCTAATGTAAGGCACTATAAATGCTACTGATGAGTATAGCCAATATAAATGTAACGCCGACAATAAGACGAGCATAAAAAGCTTTGTATCTTTTATCCACTAAATTACTCTCCTATAATCTTTCTGCTATTATACCATAAAATTATTATTTGCAAAAAATTAGCAATTATGCTATAATAAAACATATATAAAAAAGGTATTATTATGTCACATATAAAATTATTAAAAAATCATACACTAAAAGCAACACCACAGAGGCTTTGTATTCTTGATACTTTACAAGAGTGTGGACATGCAACGCTCGAAGATGTTCAAAAAATAATAAGTAAAAAATTTCCCACGCTCTCCTTGTCAACCATTTACAGAAATCTAAATGAAATGTTACAAAAAGACATAGTTAGCGAAGTAAAAATAGCAAATAAAAAAGATTATTTTGAGTTAAAAAAAGACAAACATGTACATTTAGTTTGTCAAAACTGTGGAAAAATCGAAGATTTTGAGATAGCAACAGACGATATCTCAAAACAAATCGAAGCCCAAACAGGCGATAAAGTTTTAAACGATACCCTCTACTTTGATGTTATATGTAAAGATTGTCTAAGCGCAAAGTAGATATACTCTCTTTCTAAATTTTACGATGTAGAGAGGTGTCCGAGTGGCTTAAGGAGCACGCTTGGAAAGCGTGTGTGGGGCAACTCACCGAGGGTTCGAATCCCTTCCTCTCTGCCACCCTTATAATTTCATATAATCTTAAATAAGCATGTATGCCTCCATAAAAACAGGTGATTTTCCCAGTCTGATAAAACTCACAAAAAAATCAAAACGACTGTTGATTTTTAATCTTAGTTATATTATAATGTTTTATAAAAGATAAAATAATGAAGAGGTAAATGTTGGTTTTAGAGACTATAGATGAAATATAGCAAAATAGCCCGTACAAGTGGTTAAATATTGAAAAGATAGAAGGAAAAATTATGCAAACTATAAAAATAGAGATAGAAAATAGCATATATAAAAAGATATCAGATAGTGGAATAAATCTACAGGAAAAATTTAGAGAAATGATATACGACCTATTAGACGACGGATATCCGTCTATTTCTACTAAAGAAGCTAAAAAAAGAGTTGAAAATGCTGTCAGAAGATATAAAGACGGAACAATGAAAACAATATCCCATAATGACATGTGGAGCAGCATAGAGTCTGATTGTAAGGTAACAGTTTGACTATACAATATAATCCAGACTTTAGACAAAACTTAGTTAGTATATGGAGGTTTATTGCTTGTGATAGTGTAGATAGAGCTAATTCTTTTAAAAAGCAATTAAAAGAAAAGATAGCCAATCTTTCTAATATGCCTTATAAGTTTAGACAATCACTATACTATGATGATAAGAATATAAGAGATTTGATATTTAAAGGATACACTGTACCATATTTGATAGATATTGGCAATAAAAAAATTGTTATTTTGGATATCTTTAAATGGATAAAAAAATGATTTTTTGTAAAAACAGCCGTACAAGTGATACAAGTCGCACAAGTCCTACTTTAGGGCTCTCTAATTCGCACTACTCTAGTATAACCCGCACAAGTGGCTAAAACATAAATAAGTCTAAAAAAAATATTGCGGTACAGTTGCTTATTTTAATTATCTAAAGCCCCAAAATAGAGGGTTATATTAATATATTTGATTACAATCCCGTTATAGATTTATTTTCACATACTTTTTATTTGTTGAATATTTTTTTACATTTTATGTTATACTTTCGTTATGTTTTTTTATATATAACGAAATAGGGGTTTATGAATGTTAAAGAAGTTTTTTTTCTTTTTTCTTTTTGCTGTTTTTTTAAATGCTTCAAGTATAAAAGTGGCAGTTGCTGCAAATGTTAGCTTTGCTATAGATGACCTTATTGCTGCTTTTCACACAAAATATCCTGAAGTAAAAGTGGATGTTATTTTGGGTAGCAGTGGAAAACTAAATGCTCAGATTAAAAATGGCGCTCCTTTTGATATTTTTATGTCTGCAAATATGAAATACCCCCAAGATTTGTATAAATACGGATTTGCTCTAAACCCTCCAAAACTTTACGCATTAGGTGGCTTGGCAATTTTTAGCACTAAAAAAAGAGATTTTTCAAAGGGTTTATCTCTTCTAAAACAAAATTCAATCTCAAGGATTGCGATAGCAAATCCAAAAACTGCTCCATATGGGAAGGCTACACAAGAAGCTTTAAAAAATGCCAAGATATATGATAAAGTAAA
>Ga0256829_1003834_pt1 | contig 10148 bp, 8 predicted proteins | sample 131447metaG_FD_185979 | JGI IMG/M metagenome (GOLD analysis project Ga0256829, IMG submission 185979) | Hydrothermal vent microbial communities from Lau Basin, Pacific Ocean - 131-447 | ecosystem: Environmental > Aquatic > Marine > Hydrothermal vents | place: Pacific Ocean: Lau Basin | collected...
TTGTAGAGCGATTAAACAACGCCCCGATACGGGAATGGCAGCCGAGGCAAGGTTGTTTTGCAAAACCTCTGCTTGCCAAGCTTGGAATTGGCTTTCGGCAACCAGACCCTGCTCATGCAGATAAAAATAGCGGCGGCCTGCTTGAATGGGCTGTTGTTCCAAGTCCCATTCTAGGTTTAATCCCAGCCCCATCTCTTGGAGCAGCTGAAGCTCAAACTGCCGCAGAATCCAACTCATCTGCTGTCGATTATTATCGGTCATCTCGGATAACTGCTGTAAATGGGTTTGATAAGCCGCAAAAACCCCTTCAACCGCCACACGAGGATAGAGCAGACGATACAGCAACTCATTCATATACAAAGCACAGATTTTTGCTTCACCTGCCAAGGCTTGATATTGAGAATAGCTTTCTGCTGGCTCAAATTGGCGTAATGCGACCAACTCAGATAAGGCGTTCTCTTTTTCCTGCCAACTCAATAAGAGTGGTTGAAAAGGCTGCAACCAAGCCAGTTTCTGGGTGCTACTTTTAGAACGCCCTCTACTTGGACGCACCCCTTTGACCACTGCATTGAACTTGCCTTCCGTTTCAGAAAAAAAAGTGGTTAAAAAGCTGGTCTCTCGGTAAGGACGACGATGCAACACAAAGGCGGTAACCGAAAATTGTGCCGCCATAAGAAACTAGCCCGTGTGGTCTTCAGTATATCCTAAGCTGGCCAAGGCTCTTTCATCGTCCGACCAGTTCTCTTTCACCTTCACCCACAGCTCCAGATGCACCCTCTCTCCCAGCAAAGTGATCAAATCTCGACGGGCTTGAATTCCCATCTGTTTAATCTGCTCACCCTTTTTCCCAATCACAATCTGCTTTTGTCCTTGCCGTTCGACCAAAATCAAGGCATGGATGACCCATCGCCCCTCTTCTTCATCATATTTGAACTGCTCAATTTCAACCGTCGCTCCATAAGGTACCTCTTCACCCAAAGAGCGCATCAACTTTTCTCGCACAATCTCCGCTGCTAAAAAACGAGTGGAGCGATCGGTGACAAAATCTTCTGGGAACAGCGGAGGCTGTTTAGGTAGATATTTTAAAATCTCCTCCACAATAATATCCAAGCCCGATTTTTTATAGGCTGAAACAGGGATTGCGGTAACAAACTCAACCTTTTCACCCAACTTCTGCAAAAACGGCAAAAGATCTGTTTTCTTTTTAATGAGGTCAATTTTATTGACCACTAAAATTACTGAAGCTGAAGCGTGCTTGAGCTTCTGTGCGACCGCTTCATCTTCTTGCGTCCAACGCCCCGCTTCCACTACAAACAGAATCACATCCACATCCACCAAGGCACTGCTGGCAGCACGGTTCATATATTTGTTAATTGAGCGTTTTTCACCCAGATGCATCCCTGGGGTATCGACATACACAATCTGCTTCTGCTCATCGGTATAGATGCCGTGGATACGGTGACGGGTGGTTTGTGGCTTATGGCTAGTGATGCTGAGCTTCTGCCCCAGCAGCTCATTCATTAAAGTGGATTTCCCCACATTGGGTCGCCCGACAACAGCGACAAAGCCTGCCTGATAATCAGGCAGGACTGGGAATTCTGATAAAATTTCCGAATTTTCGGTCTCCGTTTGATCTTTTTGTTCGGATACTTGCGTCATCTTTTAGGACTCCTCGCCCAATGCTTGTAATGCGTGTTCTGCCGCTTTCTGCTCTGCTTTACGACGGCTGCTATCTGTGGCTTCAAATTTGGTTTTCAGCGGCTCAACATAACACGCCACGGTAAACTGCTGGGCATGCGCCGCCCCATTAACACTGATAATGCTATAAACAGGTAAATCATATTGACGAGATTGTAAAAACTCTTGCAAACGGGTTTTTGCATCTTTACCAATGGTTTTGGGGTTTAAATCCTGCAGACGGTCTTTAAAAATACGCTTTACAAAAGCTCGGCAGGGTTCAATGCCGCCATCTTCGTAAATGGAGGCGATAATCGCTTCCACCGCATCAGCAATAATCGACTTACGAGTATGTCCGCCGCTTTTCAACTCACCAGGGCCAAGCGTCAGATAGTCTCCCAAACGGTACTCTGCCCCGATTTTCGCTAGAGTTTCTCCTTTGACCAAATGGGCACGAATGCGGCTCAAATCTCCTTCAGGAATGTTTTTAAACTGATGGTACAGCATGTCCGCCACCAAGAAGTTAACCAAGCTATCGCCAAGAAACTCTAAGCGTTCATTATTCTTGGCACCGACACTGCGATGTCTCAATGCCAAAGCTAATAAATTAGAATCCTTATATTCATAGCCTAACTTTTTAGACAGCTCTCGTAACTTTGCTTGTTTTTCTACCGCTGACATCACTGAATCCCTTTGCCAATGCGACCAAAGTGTACGCCATTATCCCAGTTCATCCAGATCATAAAGGCACGACCTTTTAGGTTTTTCTCAGGGACAAAGCCCCAAAAACGGCTGTCATTACTGTGATCACGATTATCGCCCATCATAAAGTAGTAGCCCTGCGGCACCTTCACAGGCGGCATATCAAAACTGGATTTGTCTTGATCAATCAAAATCTGATGCTTTTTCACCCCGCCTCGTTTCAACGGAAGCGACTCCTCAACCAAGGTAGCACCATTCATCATTTTTCCTGCTCCTGTACCAATATAAATCCCCAAGACTTTTTGCGAAGCAGGCTTGCCATTGATATAGACAACACGGTTTTTATAAGCCACGGTATCGCCTGGCAGACCAATTACCCGCTTGATGTAATCAACCTCTGGATCTTTTGGATACTTAAACACCACCACATCACCCCGATGAGGTTCGCCTGTGGGGATGATTTTGGTGCCTGTCACGGGCAATTTGACCCCATAAGAGGACTTGCTCACTAAAATAAAATCGCCAATTTCCAAGGTCGGATACATGGAGCCTGAAGGAATGCGGAAAGGCTCAACAATAAAAGAACGCACCACCAAAACAATAAGAAAAACAGGAAAGAGCGAACGGGCATACTCAATCCAGATCGGTTCTGGTACCGTGGTCACTGATTTTAATCTTTGTGGTCGCCAGATAATTTTATCCAAATAGGCAATCACCCCTGTCACTGCCGTGGCAATGACCAATATTAACTCAAAACTCAAGATTCATCTCCTGTATTCAAAATGGCTAAAAACGCCTCCTGCGGTAGCTCGACATTCCCGATCTGCTTCATCCGCTTTTTCCCTTCTTTCTGCTTCTGCAACAGTTTTTTCTTCCGTGACACATCCCCACCGTAACACTTAGCGGTTACATTTTTACGCAATGCTTTCACATTGCTTCGGGCAATGATTTTGCTACCAATCGCTGCCTGAATCGCCACATCAAACATCTGACGAGGAATAATCTCTCGCAGCTTTTCAATCAACACCTTACCACGTTGCACTGCTGTGCTGCGATGCACAATCACCGCCAAGGCATCCACAGGATCGCCATTGACCAAGAACTCCATCTTCACCAGATCTGACGCTTGGAAACGGCGGAATTCATAATCCATGGAGGCATACCCACGACTAGTGGACTTCAAACGATCAAAGAAATCGAGTACCACTTCATTCAGCGGCAATTCGTAAGTCATCGACACCTGATTACCGCTGTACTGCATATTTTTCTGCACGCCCCGCTTCTCGATACAGAGTTTCATCACGGAACCAACATACTCCTGCGGCACCAAAATATTGGCTTCCACAATCGGTTCACGAACCTCTTCAATCGTAGAGGCATCTGGCAGACTGGAGGGGTTATCGACCTTAATGATTTCGCCTTTTTTGGTCAAGACTTCATACACCACCGTCGGGGCAGTGGTAATGAGATCAAGATGATATTCTCGCTCCAACCGCTCTTGGATGATCTCCATATGCAGCATCCCCAAAAAGCCACAACGGAAACCAAAGCCCAAAGCATCTGAACTTTCAGGCTCAAAATGCAAAGCGGCATCATTCAATCGCAACTTCCGCAAGGCTTCCCGTAAATCTTCATAATCTTCAGAGCTCACAGGGAAGAGTCCAGCAAAGACACGAGGTTGAGCGGGGGCAAATCCAGGTAAGGGTTCTATATCCGTCGCCTTGGCATCCATGATGGTATCCCCCACAGGCGCACCGTCTATATCTTTAATTCCCGCAACCACAAAGCCCACTTCTCCAGCGGTCAAGGCATCTGTCGGCGTACGCCGTGGGGTAAAAATCCCCACTTGATCAACCTGATGCTCCTCTTTGGTTGACGCGATCTTAATCTGGCTCTTCTTCGCAATTTTGCCATTCACCACCCGCACCAAAGAGACCACACCCAAATAAGGGTCAAACCAAGAGTCAATGATCAACGCCTTCAAAGGGGCATCAGGATCCCCTTCTGGCGGAGGGATACGGTGAACAATCTCTTCCAAAATCTCTTCAACCCCGATGCCTGATTTCGCACTCGCCTGCACTGCATCATGTGCTTCAATGCCGATAATCTCTTCAATCTCATCCACCACCCGTTCAGGCTCGGCGGCGGGCAGATCGATTTTATTCAGCACAGGCAACACTTCTAACCCCTGCTCAATCGCCGTATAACAGTTAGCAACCGTTTGTGCTTCCACCCCTTGAGAAGCATCCACCACCAACAAAGCCCCTTCACAAGCGGCTAAAGAGCGAGAGACCTCATAAGAGAAGTCCACATGACCTGGGGTATCGATAAAGTTCAACTGATAGGTTTCCCCATCTTTCGCTTTATAGTTCAGCGTTACACTCTGTGCCTTAATGGTAATCCCTCGCTCCCGTTCAATATCCATGGAGTCGAGTACTTGGGCTTCCATTTCACGGTCACTGAGACCCCCGCATACCTGAATAAAACGATCAGCGAGCGTGGATTTTCCATGATCAATATGGGCAATAATAGAGAAGTTACGAATATGTTTTAAATCTTGTTGGGACATGAAGTTTCTTGAATTTGATTGAATTGGCATATTTTACGACAAAACCAACAAAAAAGCCGCAATGCATTGCGGCTTTTAAAGATTGAGTTCTCATGATAACTGCTCAGCTACCCCTGAAATGCATCATTTGAAACAGACAAGACGGATTTCAGGAGTGAGTTGAGTCATTACCTATTTTCTGCCTAATACCAAAGGTAAGAACAATGAATGACCATTGCGAACCACTCGGACAGGAATGGCACGACCTTTTGGTGCGTGTTTAAGGATTTGAATCAACTGTGGAATTGACTTCACAGGCTGGAAGTTCAAAGTCACCAAGATATCTCCAGGTAGGATGCCCGCTTTTTGTGCTGCACCACCTTCGACCACACTGACAATTTCCACACCAAAGGGTAGATTCAATGCTTTCAACTCTTTTGGTGTTAACTCACGCACCATGGCACCGAAATCACCTGTGTTATTATCCCCTTTGGCACTGGCAACCTGCCCTTCCTCTTCAGGCAGGGGCTTCAGCTTCACGGTAAGTGTTTTTGCTTTACCTTGGCGTAAGATTTTCATCTCCACTGGTTTTCCGACAGGGGCAGTGCCGACCAAAGGAGGTAGATCCGTTGAACGGTGAATTTTTTGTCCATTAAACTCAACAATAATATCCCCTGGCTGCAATCCTGCTTCTTCAGCGGCAGACCCTTTCACCACTTCGGCGACTAAAGCCCCTTCAGGTTGACTCATGCCAAATGATTGTGCCAGCTCACCCGTGACTTCCTGTACCTGCACACCTAAGAAACCGTGTACCACATGACCATGCTGCTTAATCTGCTCGGCAACACTCATTGCAATATCGATTGGAATGGAGAAAGACAGTCCCATATAGCCGCCAGACTTACTATAAATCTGCGAGTTAATCCCCACGACTTCGCCTTTCATATTGATTAAAGGGCCACCAGAGTTACCTGGGTTAATCGGCACATCGGTCTGGATAAAAGGCACATAGGTATCACTCGGCAAAGCCCGCCCTAAAGCACTGACAATTCCGTGTGTGACTGTATAATCCAATCCAAAGGGTTCACCAATGGCCAACACCCACTGACCAATTTTTAAATTTTTAGCGCTGCCAATTTTGGCATAAGGCAAATCGGTCGCATTGATTTTAATCAAAGCGACATCAGTACGAGGATCCGTACCGATGACTTTCGCTTTCATCTCTTTACGATCGTAAAGCTTGACCACGACTTCATCCGCCCCTTCTACCACATGATTATTCGTCAAAATGTAGCCATCAGAACTGATAATAAAGCCCGAACCTAAAGAACGCACCACCTCTTCTGGTAGCTGTCGAGGCACAGGGCGTCCTTGCATGCCTCCACCTGGCAATCCAAAAAAGAAACGCATAATATCATCTGGCATGCCATTAAAAACGGGCGGCACCTTCGCTTTCACATGCTTAGTGGTACTGATATTCACCACTACCTTGGTATTCTCTTCTGCTAACTGCGTAAAATCAGGCAGCTTGGATGAATCATCACTCAAAAATCCTGCTTGAGCCGAAGAAAAGCCTGCAAAGCTTCCCAGCGTTAAGGCTCCGATCAGTAGCCATTTATTCATTCTTTTCATTCTATTTTTCCTATTTTTGGGTAACGACTCACCTCACCCCTGAAATCCGCCTTGAATTGACGAATTTCAGAAGCAATCTAAGCCGTTACGGTATCAACTGAGTAATTTTGTTGCTATCGGCAATTCAGGCCGATAAAACGCTTTCACGCCCCACCAACCCAATACCATCCCAGACAGACTGCCCAGAATGGTCCAAATTTCATTTGACTGCCCCATCAAAGCTTGCATCAACAAGCCGCCAGCAAACAGCCCCACCAGCGGCACACCATACGCCATTAGCGTATGTTTCATTAAGGTCGATTCAGGCAACTCCAACACCACCACATCACCCACTTCAAGAACCTGACCAGTCCCATTGATCACTTTCAATGGCACTGATTTCTCGGTATTTAACAGCTTGGCTAATGTCGAAGTGCCGCAACTGCCTTCTGCATGACAACCACTGCACCCACCACTGCTGCGTTGGGTCTGCACCCAAATATAGCTGCCACCAGTATCATCAGAATAGGCATCATCAACCTGCAACACCACAGCTGTGGCCAGTGCGACCTCATCAACATCAGATGCGGCGGGTAAGGGAGAATTAGACATAGGGCTTGAATTTTCCATCTTGCGTTTCAGTTATAATAAGCGGTAAATCAAAATATTCAATGTCTAAACAGTGAAAAAACCCTGAATGAATCCTCTGACCCATCAAAAAGCCGAAAAACTCACCACCCATACCTTAATCATTGGCAGCGGCATTGCAGGGCTCACCACTGCGTTGAAGCTGGCAGATCATCACGAAGTCATTGTCCTGGCCAAAGCAGAACTCTTTGAAGGCAGCACCCGCTATGCACAAGGCGGTATTGCTGCCGTCCTTGCGCCTTTCGATAGCATTGAGTCACACATTCAAGACACCCTCACTGCGGGTGCAGGATTGTGCGACCCAACAGCAGTGCGTCTGGTTGCAGAGCAAGCCAAGCCCGCAATTGAAGAGCTGATTCAACTCGGTGTCCCTTTTAGCAAATGCCAAGCCGAACAGTGTGACTACCCTTTCCACCTCACTCAAGAGGGCGGTCATAGCCATCGCCGTATTATTCATGCTGCCGACCACACAGGCCGCTCCATTACCGAAACCCTTACTCAAGCGGCACTTGACCATCCCAATATCCAAGTGCTTGAACAGCACACCACCATTGATCTCATCCTAAACGAACAAAAAGCGTGCATCGGTGCCTATGTGCTTGACAATGCCACTCGACAGGTCAAAACCATCGGTGCCGCCCAAACCGTGCTGGCCACAGGCGGTGCGAGTAAAGCCTATCTCTATACCAGCAACCCCGACACTTCCACAGGTGACGGCATCGCTATGGCGTGGCGAGCAGGCTGTCGTGTGGCGAATATGGAGTTCAACCAATTCCATCCCACCTGTCTCTACCACCCCAAAGACCGCTCCTTTCTCATCAGCGAAGCGGTGAGAGGAGAAGGCGGCATTCTCAAACGCCCAGACGGCACTCCGTTTATGGCTGAATATGACCACCGTAAAGAACTTGCCCCTCGTGATATTGTCGCCCGTGCCATTGACCATCAGATGAAACAGCATGGGCTGGATCATGTCCTGCTCGATATTCGTCACAAAGGGGAAGCTTTTATCCTTAAACACTTCCCGACCATCTACCATCGCTGCCTTAAAGTTGGCATCGACATTACCCAACAACCGATTCCCGTCGTCCCTGCCGCTCACTACACCTGCGGTGGCATTGTCACCGACACCCACGCCCGTACCGACATTTCCAACCTCTATGCCATCGGCGAAACCGCCTACACAGGCCTGCACGGTGCTAACCGCTTGGCCAGCAACTCGCTGGTTGAAGGCTTAGTTTTTGGACGCATCGCCGCTGCAGAAATTTTGCAGCATTTTGCTAAAATCCCCAGTCCTGCATCTTTGCCTGTTTGGGATGACTCTTTGGTGACCCAACCCTATGAAAAAGTCACCATTGCTCATGATTGGGATGAAATTCGCCGAGTCATGTGGGACTATGTTGGCATTGTACGACGGGACAACCGCCTGCAAAGAGCATTGAAACGCATTAAACTCGCCAAAGCAGAGATTCAAGAGTACTACCAAAACCACACTGTGGAAAAAGATCTGCTCGAACTGAGAAATCTGGTCACTGTCTCCGAACTGATGGTGCGCAGTGCAATTAAACGCAAGGAAAGCCGAGGTTTACACTACAATCTCGACCACCCCACCCAATATAAAAAACTGAAACCCACAATTTTAGAAGGAAAGAAAAACCATGAATGAAAACTGGCAACAATTCTTAACTGAACAAGGGGCATCTCTAGCGGAAGATGGCAGCGTCCTCTCTTTTGGCCACCCCGAACTGGAACGCTTTTTAGTCAAAAATGGCCCTGTCCTTTCCAGCCAAGCGCATCAAGGGTTGATTAAAGTCAGTGGCGAAGATGCGTTTGATTTTCTTCAGGGACAGCTCACCAATGACTTAGCCGAAGTGACCGATGAAAAAGCACAACTCTCTGCCTATTGCGATCCTCAAGGACAAGTCTTAGCCCTTTTTGTGGTGATTAAGCAAGGAGATGACTTCTATTTGATGGTCGATGGCTCTTTGAAAGAGACCGTTCAAAAACGCCTTCAAATGTTTGTGATGCGTTCAAAAGTGACCCTCACCGATATGAGTGAAGAGTGGGTGCAGATTGGCTATGCAGGTGAATTTGCCGACTTAGAAATCCAACGCCTGTTGCAAAATAAAAACAAAGATCTCTACCAAGTCACCCTCTGCACACTTGAAACAGATGACGATATTATTTTGGTTAAGCTCCCAGGGCCTTATCACCGTTATCAACTGATTGGCAATGTGGAGAGTTTACAATCCGCTTGGCAAAAACTCCGCAACCAAACGGATCCCATCAACAACCTTGATTGGAATCTGCTGGACATCGCTGCAGGGATTCCGCAGGTGAATGCCCAAAACAGCGGTCACTATATTGCTCAATTCTTAAATCTGGATAAACTCGACGCGATTAACTTCAAAAAAGGCTGTTTCCCAGGACAAGAAGTGATCGCCCGAGTGCATTACCGAGGCAAGGTCACCAAACGCATGATGCGTCTGCATATCGATGATACGATTGAATTAAACACACTTGACAGCCTAACCGTGACCGACCAAAACGATAAGCCTTACAAATTTGAAGTGGTCATAGCCAATCCCGATATTCTCAAAGGCACCCTCTGTCTTGCGGTCACCACGGTGAAACCGCTGCTCACGGCAGAAGGACAGCTCAAAACCGAGCAAGGGGTAGCGGTGAATATTGAGCCGCTTCCTTATGAAGTGTTGGATGAGGTAACGGTATAAAAAAAGGGGCTTAAAAGCCCCTTTTTAATGCGCATCACACTATTTTTTTAAATGGTACGCCGCTTGCAAAGTATTTTCTAACAGCGTGGCAATCGTCATCGGTCCTACCCCACCTGGCACAGGGGTAATCCAGCTGGCGCGTTCCTTAGCGGTTTCAAACTCCACATCCCCAACTAAACGACCACAATCCAAACGGTTAATGCCCACATCAATCACAATCGCCCCTGGTTTAA
>Ga0256829_1003835_pt1 | contig 10147 bp, 10 predicted proteins | sample 131447metaG_FD_185979 | JGI IMG/M metagenome (GOLD analysis project Ga0256829, IMG submission 185979) | Hydrothermal vent microbial communities from Lau Basin, Pacific Ocean - 131-447 | ecosystem: Environmental > Aquatic > Marine > Hydrothermal vents | place: Pacific Ocean: Lau Basin | collected...
AAGTTAAATTAGCTATAATTTCACCCTCTTTTATAAAGATTATGCGCTCGTAGCTCAGCTGGATAGAGCATTGGTTTGCGGTACCAAAGGTCACAGGTTCGACTCCTGTCGGGCGCACCATTAATAAACCCCCTAAATAACGAAGTTTCAAAGATAATTTAAAATCAAAAAACAACTTAAGAATTCTATGGGACATACTCTGGGACATACTTATATTATTTCATTTACAAAAAAATGATATAATACTTTTAGCGGTCTACTAGGTGCTATTAATTATCTAGTAGCCTGCAAACAGCATATGATAATGTCAGAGATAAGCTTCACAAGGAGCGAAAAGTCATTATAAATTATCTCGACAAGATACAAGCAAGTAAATGACAAATTACTGTCTTGCTGAAGATAAAGTCAAAAAGTGCCGTATCGTGCAACAAGCCTTTTAATTTGTTGCAGCATTCACAGTAAATGTAAGATACTTAAGAGTTGTTAGCTATCATTGATTTATATACATTTGTTAAAATCAATATACAAAGCTTTTTACTTGATTAGGAGAAAGCAAAGACAACACACTCGGTTGTTGAGAGAAATCTTGAAGAAAATCGACAATAAGAATTAAGGAGTAACCATGGTAAAAACTACTTATAAAAAAGGGACCATGATAGCTTAGCGAAGGATATAATATATCCTAGATTCTGTTGCACAAACAAAATTATGAACATTGTAATAGGGTCAAAAAAGGCTTGACTAATGGTAAATAAATAAAATATCTGACTCACACCATTTGCTTATTAGTGAGACGGATTATCAAATAATTGAAATTTTTCAATACTAACACAAGTGATTTAACATTATTTATTAAAAAGAGTTCCAGATTTCTTCTGGAGTTCGTCCGTGCTCAAAATCCAAGAGTATCTCTTCTGCTATTAATTTTTTTTCTTCTTTAACATAGCTTATAAATTCGTGAGTGTTATTATAATTTTTTTCTTGAGGGCTTAAACCAGAAATTCTTAATACAATTTCTTGTCTTAGATACTTTTTTAACACTTTGGCTTTAACTTTCTTATGATCAATGTAGTTAATTATATCCTTTTCCAGTAATTTCATCATATCTGAAATAGATATTTCAATATTCATCCAATAATTCCATGTTTCAAGCTCCGAGCATTTATGATTATTAGTATATAGTTTTTTCTTATATATTGTATCAGCAGCAGCCGTAAAATCCCCTTCATCAACTTCAGAAAGAAATAGCTCTTTTAACACTTTATCAATATTTTTTACTTTACTAAAAAGATTGTACTTGTTCTTTTTTGTCTTTTTCGCTTTTACATTGGAAAACATAATTGGATATGCTTCTAAGACTAATTCGATAAATTTATTTAGCTTTTCGTCTAGTGCATCTTCATAATCAACCAGAATATCTTTAAGTAGGTTTTCTCTAAATACTTCTTTGTCTTCTGCTGTCTCAATTAAATATTTAAAGTGTTCGTATATGTTTGTGAAATTGATATTTTTATCCAAAATTCCCTCCCCTATTCAACGGTAAACCCAACTAAAGAGTAGATATTAAAATTCCTACTCTTTAGTTGGGTTTTGCATTATAACTCTCTGCATAAGCCATGACTAGGTTCTTAGTTTAAGAGACTACTTAGACAAGACTAAATATTTTAGAGTACTCTACCTTAAAATGCCAAATTATTATAACACATATGGATTTTTGTTGTAATTTAAATGTTTGAAATATCAAATATTTGGAAGAAGATTAGATTTTAATTTCGTATAATTTTATCACGCTGATCAGTATTCTTAGGAATTAAAAAAATCTTAAAACGGTATATAAGGAATTTATTATGATTCAAAATCGTACAAGCAATATAAAACCAGGGCGTTGGCTAACTCCAACGCAACTGGAGCAAGAGTATGGATTATGTGAAAACACAATGTCTAAATATCGAATGCAAAAAAAGGTGCCATTTTCTAAAATTGGCACGAAAATCATTCGTTACGACCGTTTGAAAATCGACAAATGGCTTGAAGATCATGAAGTTATTGGGCTTAGAAATGCAGGTTGAAGAAATTGTAAAAATCAATGAAGATGAGCAAAATGCTCTTCTTCGAACTTTCGCAAAATTATCAACAAGTATAAGAGTCGAAATAATGGCAAATCATCGAAAACTCGTATATAAAATAAAACAATTACATAGAGAAACAAGTATCTCAGTTTTGTCTTATTCTTCTTTATTGCTAGCAATTCAAATTCACAAAACAAACCAGGATAAGGCAAATAGGCTCAATATTTCTAATCTAAGCCTAGATGAGATTCGCGATATCACATCAAAAAAAGCAAAAGTCTTTTTAAATAAAAAGTTTCGTAAGCAAACTAAAAGAGAGCGCTTGCTGAGTTATTGGGCTATTGTTAAAACTTTAAAATACGATGAAAAATTTAGTTTTCGTAAAATAGCAATCTACTTAAAAAAATACCATAAATGTGATGTTTCGTATAGCTTAATAGCAAAAATATGGGATAATTTAGAAAATAAAAGGATATAAAAATGGATGACAATATAAGTAAATACAATGGAGAAATCGACATTAGCCATGTCATTTTAGACCACGGAAAAAACATAAAACTGTTGCGAGGTTTTGAAATAGTTCCAGATATAGATAAGCGATATATGCGCAATGTTGTAATAATGGTAAGTGATGAGTTCGTCACATCTAATTTAACTGACAGTATTCGGCTTAGGGAAGAATTGATTTTATTTACTAGCGGTGATTTGCAAAATAAATTTTTGTATCCAACCACACGAAAGATTAAAAAAGAGACTGTTCATAGTTTAGTATTGACTCTACCATCAAAAAAAGAAGTCTTCATCGGGAGAGCTGAAGCAAGAACTATGGTTACAATATGGAATATGGCAATGCAAGGGTATTCATTTTCTAGACTTTCAGAATTTGAAACAAGTCAATCTTTGGAAACTTGGACAAGAGCTTTGGAGCGTAACGGGTATCTTGAAATAGATTCAATGGAGTATTAGATGTTGCTCATATCCATATTAATTATACCACTTATTGCTTATGTTATATTTGTTAGCATAGGTAATAAAAAAAGAGAACATATAGAAGAAGAAAAGAAAGAAATTGAAGAGGAAGTCAAGCCAAAAGAGATTGAAAAATCAAAAGAAATTATGCTATATTTTCAAACAGATTCAATTAAAATTTCTGCATATTCTTCATATGCTTTTCGTGGCTTTAAAGCTAGTAATTTTTATAAAAAGATAGTAGCTAATAGATTATTTATTGATGAGCCATTTCATACCACTTTTTTTCAGTTATTACAGATATATGATCAAACAGAGTCGTGGGTTAAAAGTTTTAAAACGAAAGAAATTAAACTAAAAATTAGAATGAAAAATGGAAAGTTTGCGGAGGGAACTTCTTTTAAAGTCTATTCAGTTTCTAAAATAATTTTTGATTTTCTTGGTAATATTTTAGAATATTTTGATAATCGCAGATATTCAAAAAATGATCAAAAAAATGTCATACTAACTGCTTTAATTTGGAAACTTGATCTTGTAATAGAACTAAAATATCTTTGTCAAAAGAATCTAAACAACATAGATCAAAGAGAATGTTTGGCTAAAAAGCTATTAATACATTATGAGAAAAATCATGAAGTGTTTCAAATTCTACATATGCTAGAGGTAAAACATGAAAATTTACTTTTTGTATTCGAATCATATAATAAAGCATTGAAGTGGCAGCGAGAATATCCCTATGTCCAAAAAGAGGGGGAGCAATATTCAGCCATACGATTAGAAGACTTAGCGTCAATAAATTCAAAAAAACTAATTTCATTAGATGCTTTTTAGCGTGTATCACTGTGTGGACAACTTGTGTATTTTGTTGTTTACGCATAAAAATTCTTCTGGCATTGCAAAAGCCTATTATGAAGGCTCTTGCAACAATTTTTTTCTAGAATAGAAACTTAAAAAAACATTTATAACATACTCAAAAAAAACTTTATCTAAATTACACAATAAATCGTGTTATAGTTTGATATTAAATTTTTAAGACAACAATGAAATTTATAGGTGGAGCCCAGATAATTTACGAGTTATCGTACCATCTTAATCAAAAGAGCCGAGTTTCAGCATCTTGAAAAAATAGCAGATTGACTTAACACCTTTGCCGAGAATGGCGGCTTAAACCATTTGAAATTTAAAGAAGGAAATTATATCGAACCATGCGAGGCAGCGTATATTATCAAACAGCAGAATTGACAAAAACAATCTTTCAAAAATGTGCAAAAAAAGAGGATAAGATTAATCCACAACACTTGCATTATCAAAAAATTTCAAGCTACAACACAATGAAGAGTTATCGTGACATCTGGAATAATCTTTTTAACTATTTAAGAGAACATTTGAACATAAAAGATTGTGAACAGATTACTTCAGAACATATCATGGCTTACATTGATTATAAAATTGAGTACTATCCGTCAAAGCAATATTTACAAAAAATAATTTCTGCACTTGGCAAATTAGAGATAGCATTAAATAAGTATTCAAAAGCAAAATATAGCCTCCCAATTATATATGACTTTAGCATAAGAACTTCGCTACTAAGTGAAGCTGTAAATCTAAAATTAGTTGCAGATTATTATCATAATCGAACATATGTTAATCCTAAAGAATTAATTAAAAATTTATCAAATTCAAAACACCAGATTGCTGCAAAAATGGAACTAGAAGGAGGCGCGAGAATTGAAGCTTGTACATTAATAAAAGAAGAGCAGTTGTTGGGAACAACAATAGATGAAATAACAAAAATCAAAAAGGGAAAAATTCATACTAAAGAAAAAGGTGGAAAAGTCGGGGATGTGCTTATTTCAACAACAACTTATGAATCTTTACTTCAAGAGATAAAAAAAAATAATATTTTCAAAATCAATCGAGCCAAATATATGACAGATATTCGTGAAACTGCAAAAAAATTAAATATAACCCCAGAGGGTAGTCATGGGCTACGCTGGAATTTTGCAAAAAATAGATTGTTTGAGTATGCTAATGCTGGCTATACATATGAACAATCATTGCTTTTAGTAAGCAAAGAAATGAAGCATAATCGCGCATCAATTACAGAACACTATATTGGCGGTTGATTAAATTGATTACAAAAATTAATGAAAACTAGTTCAAGGATTTAAGTTTCGAACCTCCTTTTTTCTAACAGATCTCTTCTATCAGAACTCATAAGAATCTAAGAATATCCTATTAGAATTAAAAAATTAAGTCTAAAAAATCAGGCATAGAAATTGCCAAAAATCATATAATATCTGCATACAAATTGCTGTGTGCAGGGAGCCGAAACTTGCATGTACAGGATTCTTTTGAATCCTTGCACAGAGTAATTTAATGGCTAAGGTTTGGCTCCCGCTAGCTTTTTATTCTTAATAAATTCGCTAAAAAGATGTGTACGATTTCTTACAGAAAAACCAGCTCAAAAAAACTCTTAATCGATTCAATAAAATAAGACTTTACCATAATTATGGATTTATGCATATTTTGCCAATTAAGTATCTCATAAAACATCCTAAGAAATATAGACAAATACAACTTAATACTGATACGCATTTTAACGCCATTATAATGGATATAGATGATGAAGATCTACTGACAGAATGGAATGCAGTAGGTTTGCCAACTCCAAGTATCCAAACATTAAATCAAAATAATAATAAAGCACACCTGATTTGGTTACTAAACATTCCAGTATCTAAAAAAAACAAAAAAGCTGTGAAATATTATAGAGCAATTGTCAATAGCATAAAACTACTCATCAATGCAGATAACGCATACCAAAACCATCAAACAAAAAACTTTCTTAACACAAAGCTTTATAGAGTGACATACAATGATCTTGCATACGACTTAGATGATTTTAAAGAGTTCATTATAAAGGATGCACCTTATAAAAAAATTTATAGCAATACGCTGGCAGAGCATGAAAGTACAGGAAGTAGACATATAGATTTATTTAATCAGCTTAGAGCGTATGGCTACCAAATTGCAAAGCATGGAGATTTACAAGGAAAATTAGAAAATCGTGCTGAATTAATAAATCAACAATTTGATACACCCATCAAACCAAAAGCAATTGTTAAATCAGTTTTAGGTTTTTGTGAAGAAAATAAAAATAATTTTAAAATATCTAATATTGAAAGAACGGGGGCAATGAAATTTAAAAAAATCAACAATCTTTCTTCAGAAGATTATAAACAAGAAGTAAAAAAACGTCAAAAGGAATCAGCAGCGAGAACAAAAGATATAAAACGGATTAAAACTGCGGTTAAAATTAAAGTAGCCATCAGTATATTGTTACGTAATAAAATAAAGTTAACTTATTTCAACCTTGCAAAACAAGCCAAAGTCTCACTCTCTACAGTAAAAAGATATTCTAAAATCGTCAAAATTTTAGGTCAAAAAGCAAACAGTGTCACTAGCTCTATAAGGGTCATAGTGCTTTATGTTGAGGAACGAAACATTTATCCTCTAAAGCACTGCAGCAAAATACCATGGTTTATTACAAAAGCTCCGACATAAGACTATAGCATATTACTTTTTTGGGAAAGAGTACCTTTATCAATATAAGAATCCAAACAACCAAAGTGGTATTACGTTATCATAGCCGCTTTCAATATCATCTATTGCTAAGTAAGCATCATTAAGACCAACTATTTGTTTGCCATCTTTAGACTTGCCACCAACTTCTAAAATAATCTTATCATCTACCAAAAAGTCACACTGATGATGGTAATGTACCTGATGATCTGTTAAGAGCTGAGAGACCATAAAACTCTCACGCACAGCCCCTACATCTGCCTTGGCACAAAGCACCGCAAAGAGGTTTGGGTTATTGAGAAGTACTTTATTTGGAATTTGTATGGTTTTATACCCTTTAGAACTTCTGACAATATTAAGGAGTGAACCTTTTTGCATGTAGTCCAGGTATTTAGAGAGTGTACTCCATGAGACACCTGCACTAGCAGATAGCTTAGACTTGTTTACTTCATAGGGGGTAGTACTGCAAAGCATATAGAGTACCTTTTTAAGCGCGTTTTTCATAGCTTATGTAAAAATAGAAGCTAAGTCACTCTCTATCGTAGTATTGACTACCTCTAGCAGTCTATCACTGTAGGAACTTATACTCTCTTTAAAAAATGGATATACTCCATACTCCAAATAGTTAGCAAAATGCTCCAGTGGTTTTATTTCACTCAAAATATCTACTACGATATCTTCGTGTAAAGTGATTATTTCTTCAAGTGTGTAGGCTCTAAGATGGGCGATATTTTTAAGCGATAAATATTCTCTAAATGGAAAGTACCGGCATATTGTATATCAATGCCCTCCTAGAGAGATCACCTATGTCGTATCTAGTATTTATTGCAGAAGAGCCAGAAAAAACTGCAAATTTCACAAACATTCTTCCACTCCTTTCACTTTTAACCTTCCACCGATTTCACAAACATTCTTCCACCCTTTTCACTTTTTGCCTTCCACTTTTTGAGTGTTTTGTGAAAAGATTTTGGAATTTGAGTTGGCGAAATATTTGACCTTTCAAACAAGCTAAATCTACCATTTTATTATGGTGCTAAACTTTGTCTATCTCAATAGAGATGGAGAAAATATGAAAGGATTAAGCATGTTGAAGATCAAAGAGATTTTACGACTAAAATGTGAAGCTAAACTATCCAACAGAAAGATAGCGAGAGCTTTAAATATCAGCCATAGTGTAGTAAACCAATACACTAAAGAGTTCAAACTCACAAACAAAAAGTATAAGGATATCATCTCCCTTGGAGACAAGGAGATTCTTGCACTTTTTAAATCGACCCGCACTACAGAGAGTAAGTACCCAGTTCCAGACTTTGCGAAAGTACATGTAGAACTTAGAAACAAGATAGTAACACTGACACTCTTACATGAAGAGTACATTGAAAAGTGTCCTAACAAACAAGGCTACGGCTTTACATGGTTCTGTAACCGCTATAAATCTTACTCTAAAAAAATAAATCCCTCCATGCACCTTACCCACAAAGCTGGCGAAAAAACATTTATAGACTTTAGTGGTAAAACAGTAAATATAGTAAACCATACCAATGGTGTCATAACTAAAGCAGAACTCTTTATAGCAGTTCTTCCTGCATCAGGCTTTGCATTTGTAAAAGCAATAGCCTCACAGAAGAAAAGAGATTTCATTGATGCACATGCAGACATGTTTACATACTTTGGTGGCGTCACTGAACTACTTGTCCCTGACAACCTCAAGAGTGCTGTTACAAGAGCTGACAACTATGACCCAGATGTCAATCCTGATTATGCAGCAATGGCAAGACATTGTGGAAGTGCTGTTATGCCTACTCGTGGATATAAACCTAAGGACAAGGCTCATGTAGAACTTGCAGTAAAACTTGTACAGAGATGGATACTAGCACGACTCAGAAACTTTACCTTCTTCTCTATAGCAGAGCTCAACAAAGAGATAGAGAGACTTATGCCTCTTTACCATGACAAGATTATGAAACATCTAGATTGTAGCAGAAGAGAGCTCTTTCTTAAGCTAGATAAACCAGCACTGATGCCACTGCCTGCGACAAGATATGAGTACAAAGAGTTTAAGCTACTCAAGGTGAGTAAGGATTATCATATACAGTTAGAACATAACTTCTACTCAGTCCCTTACCAACTTATAGGCAAAAAAGTAGAGGTGTGGTTTGGAGCAAAGATTGTAACTATTACCTATGAGGGAAAAACAGTAGCCACACATCCTAAACTACTTCATAAAGGTGCCTACTCAACCAATAAAGAGCATATGGCATCTTCTCATCAGAAGTATCTTGAGTGGTCCCCTGGCAGAATTATGAACTGGGGACTTACTATCGGTACAGAGACAGCAAAGCTTTTTAAAAATATTATGGATTCTCGTCCCCATCCAGAGATGGGATACAGGAGCTGTTTAGGAATCATCAGAGAGTATAAAAAGTATCAAGAAAAAGAGTACACAGAGGAGCATTTAGAGATTATCTCTACTATGGCTATCTCTAAACATTACTACAAAGTAGGTCAGGTAAAAGATTTACTCAAATCTTACACACCAAAAGATAGTGATGAGAGTGCATCACTTATCGCTCTTACAACACACAAGAATATCAGAGGTGCTGAGTATTACAGCTAAATCACTATATAGTCAACTATATAACAATCCAAAGATAAGGACAAATTATGCCATTACAAGAACTTACAGAGAAACTTAAATTAGGCGCTTTTTACACAGCTTACATAGAACAAGAGACACAACCTGCTTACAGTGAACTCCCATTCCAGAAGAGAGTGCAGATGCTTCTTGAAGCAGAGGAGTTAGACAGAGACAATAAGAAGCTCCAGAGACTTATCAAGCAGGCTAAACTTCACGAGAGAGGGGCTAGTATCAGTGAGATAAATTTTACACCTGATAGGAATTTAGATAAAAGTGTTCTACTTGATTTAGCAGGCGGGAACTATCTGAAATACTTTAGGAATATTATTCTCACGGGTCCGACTGGATCAGGAAAATCATATATCGCTCAAGCATATGCAAACAAAGCAATGAGTATGGGTTATAGTGCTCTGTATCTGAGAGTACCAAGACTCATGCAACACTTACAAGCGATAAGAGGAGATGAAGAGTATCTCAAATACTTAGCAAGACTCAAACGAATCAACCTGCTGATACTTGATGATTTCGGAGTGAGTCCACTTAAAGCTGCAGAAGCCAGAGACCTTCTAGAGATTGTTGAGGACAGAGTGAATCAATCATCTGTTATTGTGACATCTCAACTTGCCATACAAGATTGGCATGGGTATCTGCACAATGCAACTATAGCAGATGCCATCTTAGATAGGATTGTACATAATGCTTACAAAATAGAATTTCAAGCTGATGGAGATTCCCAACGCAAGATAAATGCTAAGAAAATGATGAAATAGGAGAAACCATTCTTCCACTCACTCTCATTTATGCTACAATTTTACATGCTTGTTTGAGACTCAAAAAAGTGGAAGGCTTGGAGTGAAACGGGTGGAAGAATAAAGTGAAATATGCA
>Ga0256829_1003836_pt1 | contig 10142 bp, 8 predicted proteins | sample 131447metaG_FD_185979 | JGI IMG/M metagenome (GOLD analysis project Ga0256829, IMG submission 185979) | Hydrothermal vent microbial communities from Lau Basin, Pacific Ocean - 131-447 | ecosystem: Environmental > Aquatic > Marine > Hydrothermal vents | place: Pacific Ocean: Lau Basin | collected...
TGTTCTATAACCGTCAGCGGCGTCATTCCCATGTTGGGCAGATGGCTCCGCTGGCATTCGAGGCGGCCAACCTGGCTGCCGGCTAATGGTCCGTTAAACCGGGGAAACTTCAATCTGTCCCCTTTGGAGATGCGCCAGCACTGGTGGATGCTGGGGTTGCGCGCGAAGTCGGGGGGGATGGTGGCGCGGGTGAGGTCCTCGATCCTGAGGTCGGCGAGGGCTTCGGTGTCGAGGCGGAAGCGGCGCAGGTTGCAGGAGAACAGCAGCGCGCCGCCCGGGGCGAGGAGGCGGACGGCGTCGCGGATGAGGGCGGCGTGGTCGCGCTGCACGTCGAAGGTGGCGCGCATGCGCTTGGAGGCCGAGAAGGTCGGCGGATCCAGGAAGATGAGGTCGTAGGGACCGGGCGGATCGGGCCGGCGCAACCACTCGAGGCAGTCGGCGTGCACCAGGCGGTGGCGCGGGCCGGTGCAGCCGTTGAGTTCCAGGTTGCGGCGCGCCCAGTCGAGGTAGGTGTGCGAGAGGTCGACGGTGACGGTGCGGGCCGCGCCGCCGGCGGCGGCGTATACGCTGGCCGCACCCGTATAGCCGAAGAGGTTGAGGAAGCGCGCGCCCTTCGCCGCGGCCCGGATCAGGGCGCGCGTGGGTCGATGGTCGAGGAACAGACCGGTGTCGAGGTAGTCGCTGAAGTTGACCAGGAAGCGCAACCCGCCCTCCTCCACCGTTTCGAAGCGTCCGGAGGCGTCGAGCTTCTCATATTGTTCGCGGCCCTTGCGGCGTCTGCGAACCTTGAGGAACAGCGCCCCGTCGGGGAGTTCGAGCACGACGCGGATCGCGGCGAGGGCGTCCTGCAACCGCACGCCCGCCTTGGCCGGATCGACAGACGCCGGCGCCTGGTATTCCTGGACGTGTGCCCAGCGCCCGGCCGCGCCGGCATAGAGGTCCACGGCCACGGCGTATTCGGGCAGATCGGCGTCGTAGAGGCGGTAGCAGTGAACCCCCTCGCGCCGCGCCCAGCGCTCCAGGCGCTTCAGGTTTTTGCGCAGGCGGTTGGCGAACATCTCCGCGCCCTCCCCGCCCGCGACGGACGCAGTGGGGCCGGCGCCCGGCGGGGCCGCAGCGAACTGCAGCAGGCGGCACTCGATGGGCCCGTTGTAGAGGGTGTGCACCCGTTGCGCCCGCCGCCCGATGCGCCGGGCGAGTTCGGTGTCGGCGGTGAACACCGCCGCGCGCCAGTCGGGGAACCGCCGGCGCAGCAGCGCCCCGAGTTCGGCGTAGAGCGGGCCGAGCCGGGCCGGGGTGCCGAGACGGCGGCCGTAGGGGGGATTGACGACCACCAGCCCGGGGCCCGCGCCGCGCGGGGCCTCGCACGCCGACAGGGCGCGCCGCTCGATGTGCACGCATCCGCGCAATTCCGCCCGCTCGACGTTGTCGATCGCCGCGCGCACGGCGGCGGCATCCGCATCGTAGCCGACGATGGCGGGCAACCGCGCGCGCCCCGCGGCCCGCCGCTCCCGCGCCTCCGCCAGCAGCCGCTCCCACAAGCGGGCATCGTGGCCCGCCCAGCCGAGAAAACCGTAGTAGGGGCGCAGCAGCCCCGGGGCGACGTCCGCGGCGATCATCGCCGCCTCGATGGGCAGCGTCCCCGACCCGCACATCGGGTCGACGAGCGCCCCGCCCGCCGCCGCCGTCTCCGGCCAGCCCGCGCGCAGCAGGATCGCGGCGGCGAGGTTCTCCTTGAGCGGGGCGGCCATACCGGAACCGCGGTAGCCGCGCCGGTGCAGGCCGGTACCGGAGAGATCGATCGAGACCGTGGCCCGCCCCTTGCGCAGGTGCAGGTGGATGCGCAGGTCCGGGCGCTCCACGTCGACCGAAGGGCGCACCCCGCGCAGCGCCCGGAAGCGGTCCGCCACGGCGTCCTTGACGCGCAGGGCGGCGAAGCGGGTGTGGATGGCGGTACCGGGCGCGGCGGCGCACTCCACTGCGAGCGTGCCCTCCGGCGCCAGATGCTCCTCCCAGGCGACGTCCCGCGCCGCCGCGTAGATCGCGTCGGCGTCGTCGGCCGCGAACTCGGTCAGGGGCAGGAGTACGCGGGCGGCGGTGCGCGACCACAGGCAGGCGCGATACGCCGCCTCCAGGTCCCCGGAGAAGGTCGCCCCGGCGGGCCGCTCGACCACGGACTGCGCCCCGAGCGCGCGCAGTTCGCCCGCGAGCAGCGCCGCGACGCCCGACGGGGCGGTGGCGAAGAACCGCACCCCTACCCCCGGCATGCGCGGCCGGCACCGGCGGGCGATCCGAGACGTCGCGACCGGGCCCGCGGCCGGCGCGCGGACGGGCGAGCGAATCCGCAGCCGCCCGACGACGAAGGCCGGCACGCCGTCTTCAGCACGATTGCTCCGACACCGGTTCCCACGAGTCGTCCGTCAATCTGTCATGTTCTTGACTGAGATCAAGTCCCCGTCCAATCGGTCACGTAGAATCCGACAGCGGAGTGCTTACGATACACCCTAGCCGATGCCACGGGACGCACTTTTCCTAAGGGGGGCAGCCGGTTGGCGGCGGCAACCGCACCGGCACGAGATGCAGCGGCCACAATCCGGCTCCGGCCCACGTGCACACCCGAGGTGCGTGTGCGGGCCGGGCGTGCTTCCGGTGCCGGCCGTCCCGCTCCCCTTGGCAGTGGCCCCGGGATCGCCCGGGACAATGTCTACCGAGCCCCGACCGACATAGAGGAGCAGGCCCGTATGTCCGCGACCACGACGCCCAACGAGATGTACAACTACAAGGTGGTCCGCCAGTTCGCGATCATGACCATCGTGTGGGGCATCATCGGCATGGCGGTCGGTCTCTACGCCGCCGGGGAACTCGCCTGGCCGGCGCTGAACTTCGACAATCCGTACATCACCTTCAGCCTGATCCGCCCGGTTCATACCAACCTGGTCATCTTCGGCTTCGGCGGCTGCGGGCTGTTCGCCACCTCCTACTACGTCGTACAGCGGACCTGCCACACGCGGCTGTTCAGCGACAAGCTCGCGGCCTTCACGTTCTGGGGTTGGCAGCTCGTACTGGTCGGGGCGATGTTCAGCCTCCCGCTGGGCTACACCAGCAGCAAGGAATACGCCGAGATGGAGTGGCCGCTGGATCTCGTGATCCTCGTGGTCTGGGTGGCCTACGCCGTCGTCTTCTTCGGCACCATCGGCCGGCGCCGGATCCGCCACATCTACGTCGCCAACTGGTTCTACGGCGGCTTCATCCTGGCGATCGCCATCCTGCACATCTTCAACAACCTGGAGATCCCCTACAGCTGGTTCCACTCCTACGGGGTGTACGCGGGGGTGCAGGACGCCATGGTGCAGTGGTGGTACGGGCACAACGCGGTGGGCTTCCTGCTCACGGCGGGCTTCCTGGGCATGATGTACTACTTCATCCCCAAGCAGGCCAACCGCCCCGTGTACTCCTACCGCCTGTCGGTGGTCCACTTCTGGGCGCTGATCTTCACCTATATATGGGCCGGACCGCATCACCTGATGTACACGGCCCTGCCCGACTGGACCCAGTCGCTCGGCATGGTCTTCTCGCTCATCCTGCTGGCGCCGAGCTGGGGCGGCATGATCAACGGCATCATGACCTTGTCCGGCGCCTGGTACAAGCTGCGCACCGATCCGATCCTCAAGTTTCTGATCGTCGCCGTTTCATTCTACGGCATGTCGACCTTCGAAGGGCCGATGATGGCGATCAAGACCGTGAACGGTCTGACGCACTACACGGACTGGGTGATCGGCCACGTCCACTCCGGGGCGCTGGGCTGGGTGGCCATGATCACCATCGGCAGCATGTACTACCTGATCCCGCGGCTGTTCGGGCGCGAGATCCACAGCCTCAAGCTCGTCGAGGTGCATTTCTGGATCGCCACCGTGGGCATCGTCCTCTACGTGGCCTCCATGTGGATCGCGGGGCTCATGGAGGGCCTGATGTGGCGCGCGGTCAACTCCGACGGCACCCTGACCTACAGCTTCATCGAGTCGGTCGCCGCAGTGCACCCGTTCTATATCGTGCGCTTCCTGGGCGGGGCCTTCTTCCTCAGCGGCATGCTGCTGATGGCCTACAACCTCATGCGCACCATCGTCGGCGTACAGCCGGTCGAGGCGCCGGTCCCGGCGGTGGCGTGAGGAGGATCCGCAGATGAGCGAAACCGCACACGAACGCATCGAGACCAACCTCGGCCTGCTGGTGATCCTGATCGTCCTGGTCGTGAGCATCGGCGGCCTGGTCGAGATCGTGCCGCTGTTCTTTCAGAAGTCGACCACCGAGCCGGTCGAGGGGATCAAGCCCTACAGCCCGCTGCGCCTCGAAGGCCGCGACGTCTACGTGCACGAGGGCTGTTATCTGTGCCACTCGCAGATGATCCGCCCGTTCCGGGCCGAGACCGAGCGCTACGGCCACTACTCGGTGGCGGGGGAATTCGTCTACGACCATCCGTTCCAGTGGGGTTCCAAGCGCATCGGACCGGATCTCGCGCGCGAGGGCGGCAAGTACAGCGACGAATGGCTGCGCATGCACTTCATGGACCCGCGCTCGGTGGTCCCCGAGTCGATCATGCCTGCCTTCCCCTGGCTGGCGAAGCGCAAGCTCGACGTGAGCGAGATCCAACGCAAGATGCGCGTGCTGCGCTTCCTCGGTGTGCCGTATACCGACAAACAGATCGCTGACGCCCCGGCCGAGATCCGGGGCAAGACCCAGATGGACGCGCTCATCGCCTATATCCAGGGCCTGGGCACGGACATCAAGACGACGCGGTGACGCCAATGGTGATCTTCCATTCGTTCTGGACGGTGTTTCTGTTCGTGCTCTTCCTCGCCATCACCGTATGGGCGTGGAGCGCCCGGCGCAAGGCCGACTTCGACGAGGCCGCGCGGCTGCCGCTCGAGGACGACGTCATGCACGAGACGCCGCCGCACCGGGAACCGCAGGGCTGAGGAGCCGCCGATGTCCGACTTCACGAGTGGGTTCTGGAACTGGTTCATCGACGTCCCGGTGATCCTCGGGATCCTCGCGCTGTTCATATTCAACATCCGCATGGCCCGCCGCCGCCCCGGCGCAAAAAAGGAGGGGGAGTCCACGGGCCATGTCTGGGACGGGGACCTGTCCGAGCTGAACAACCCGCTGCCCGGCTGGTGGCTGAAGATGTTCTACCTCACGCTGGTCATCGGCGTGATCTATCTGATCCTCTATCCGGGGCTCGGAAACTTCCCCGGCGTGCTGCACTGGACCGAGATCAAGCAGTACAACGCCGAGGTCAAGGCGGCCGAGGCGCAGTACGCCCCGCTGTACGCGCGCTACCTGAAGGAACCCATTCCGGTGCTGGCCAAGGACCCCAAGGCCCTCCTCACCGGGGGGCGGCTGTTCCAGACCCATTGCATCGCCTGTCACGGCATGGATGCGGGCGGGAATCCGGGCTTCCCCAATCTGCGCGATCACGACTGGCTGCACGGGGGGACGCCGGCGGACATCGAACAGTCCATCGCGCACGGGCGCGACGGGCGCATGCCGGCCTGGGGCAAGATCCTCGGCAAGCAGCGCGTTCGCGAGGTCGCCGAATACGTGGTCAGCCTCAGCGGGCGGAAGGTCGACCCGGAACAGGCGGCCGCCGGCCACAAGATCTTCGCGACCTACTGCGCCGCCTGCCACGGCGCCGACGCGAAGGGGAATCAACAGATCGGCGCCCCGAACCTCACCGACCGGATCTGGCTCTACGGCGGCTCGCTTCCGACGGTGATCCAGACCATCACCTACGGCCGGCACGGCCACATGCCCGCCTGGCTGCCGCGCCTGGGCGCCGCGCGCGTGCACCTGCTCGCGGCGTACATTTACAGTCTCTCGCATCCAGCCGGCGGCGCCCCCGCCGCGCCCTGACCCCCGTGTCATCGGCAGCGGATCCGTCCAACCCTCCCGCAGGGGCAGCCGCCGGGGGGGCGGGGGCCGTGCCGCCGCCTCGGCGGCGCCCCGCCAAGGGGGCGGAGCCGGCGGCGGAGGACACCGGGCTCTACGCCGAGCACCGCAAGGTCTATCCGCGCGAGGTGCACGGGCGTTTCGCTCGCCTGCGATGGGGCACGCTCTTCCTCACCCTGGGCACGTTCTACCTTCTCCCGTGGCTGAACTGGGGCCATGGCCGTCAGGCGTTCCTGATCGACCTGCCCGCGCGCAAATTCAACTTCTTCGCCTGGACGTTCTGGCCGCAGGACCTGATCTATCTGACCGGCGTGCTGATCCTCTCGGCACTGGGTCTGTTCCTGTTCACCGCCGTGGCCGGGCGCGTATGGTGCGGCTACGCCTGCCCGCAGACCGTATGGACCGAGGTGTTCCTCTGGTTCGAGCGGGTATTCGAGGGCGGCCGGCTGGCGCGGATGAAGCTCGACGCGCGCCCGTGGTCGGCAGAGAAGCTTCTGCGCAAAGGCGGGAAGCAGCTCACCTGGGTCGCCTTCTCACTCTGGACGGGCTTCACCTTCGTAGGCTTCTTCGTCCCGATCCGCGAGCTTTCGGTCGACGTGCTGCATGGGGCCATCGGCCCATGGGAGACGTTCTGGATCCTGTTCTACGGGCTCGCCACCTACGGGAACGCCGGCTTCCTGCGCGAGCAGGTCTGCACCTACATGTGTCCCTACGCCCGTTTCCAGGGCGTGATGTTCGACCGCAACACGCTGATCATCTCCTACGACGAGGCGCGCGGCGAGCCGCGCGGGTCCCGGCGCAAGGGGACCGACCCCCATGCCGCGGGGCTCGGGGACTGCATCGACTGCACCCTGTGCGTGCAGGTGTGCCCCACCGGTATCGATATACGCCACGGGCTCCAGTACCAGTGCATCAGCTGTGCCGCCTGCATCGACGTCTGCGACTCGGTGATGGACCGCATGGGTTATGCCCGCGGGCTGGTCCGCTACACCACCGAGAACGCACTCGAGGACAAGCCCTCGCGGCTCCTGCGCCCGCGCGTGCTGATCTACACGGCGGTGCTGCTCGTGCTGTCCGGGGCCCTGATCGGCTCCGTACTCACGCGCGTACCGGTGCGCCTGGACGTGTTCCACGACCGTCACACCCTGTATCGCGAACTGGACAGCGGCGCCATCGAAAACGTCTACATGCTGCGGATCATGAACATGGACTCCAAGCCGCACGACTACCGCGTCGGCGCCTCCGGGCTGTCCGGGTTGCGTGTGCGCGGGGCGCCGCTGCAGATCGAGGTCCCCGCGGGATCGGTACGCGAGGTTCCGGTGCGCCTGGTCGCCCCGCGCGCCTCGCTCACCCGGCCGGACGCGCCGATCACGATCCGCATCGCCGCCGTACGACAGCCCCGCATGACGGCCACGGCTCCCAGCCGCTTCCTCGCCCCCTTCACGAGCGACGACCATGCCGACTCCGATTGAGAAAGACACCCCCTGGTACCGCAACGCCACGATCTGGCTGATCATCGCATTCCCGCTGAGCGCGGTGATCACCGGTTTCCTCGCGCTGTACTACTCCATCGTCAGCGACACCGGACTGGTGACCTCGCACTATTACCGCAAGGGGCTGGAGATCAATCGTGTCCTCGACCGGGATCACGCGGCGCGACGCCATCGGCTCACGGCCGCGTTCCGGCTCGACCGCGCCGGAGAGGACATCCGCGTACGCCTGACGAGCGCCGAGCCGGGCTACCGCCTGCCCCACCTCATCCGGCTGCGGCTGATGCACGCCACGCGCGCCGGCTTCGACGCCGCGCTGGTCCTGCATCGGACCGGGCCCGGCCGCTACGCCGCGCCGCTGCCGCGGCTGATCCCCGGTCGCTGGTACATCCAGATGGAGGCCGCCGACTGGCGCCTGTTCGGGTCGATCCACTATCCGGAACAGACCGCGGTGCGCATCCGGCCCGTCGACGACGGCGGTGCCGCACCCTGAACCGCCCGCCGCCCGGAGCCGGCGCCGATCAGCCGGGCGCGGCCCAGGCGCCGGCGCGCTCCACCGCCCGGTGCCAGTCCGCCGTTTTCGCTTCGGCCTCGTCGCGCGACATCGCCGGCTCGAACGTGCGACCGGGACGCCAGGTCCGGGCGAACTCCGCGGCATCCTTCCACACCCCGGCCGCGAGACCGGCGAGGCCGGCCGCGCCCAGCGCGGTGGTCTCGGTCACCGCCGGCCGGACGACCGGGACGCCCAGCAGATCGGCCTGGAACTGCATCAGCAGATCGTTCGCCGTCGCCCCGCCGTCGACCCGCAGTTCCCGGAATCGCATCCCGGCGTCCGCCTCCATCGCCCGCAGCACGTCCGCCGACTGGTAGGCGATGGACTCGAGCGCCGCACGGGCGAGGTGACCGGCCCCGCTGCCCCCGGTGATACCGAGGACGGCGCCGCGGGCATAGGGGTCCCAGTGCGGGGCGCCGAGACCGCTGAAGGCGGGGACGAGATAGACGCCGCCCGCATCCGGGACCGATGCGGCGAGCGCCTCGACGTCGGCGGAACGTTCGATCAGGCAGAGCCCGTCGCGCAGCCACCGCACCACGGCGCCGGCGGTGAAGACGCTGCCCTCCAGCGCATAGGTGTCCACCGCGCCGATGCGCCACGCCGGCGTCGTCAGCAGGCGGTTGCGCGAGGCGAGCGGGCGCCCGCCGGTGTTCATGACCAGAAAGCAGCCGGTCCCGTAGGTGTTCTTCACCATCCCCGGTTCCAGGCAGGCCTGCCCGAAGAGCGCGGCGTGCTGGTCGCCCGCCAGCCCCGCGATCGGCGCCTCCACGCCGAGCAGCGCGCCGGCATCGGCGAGGATCGCGCTGCTGGCGCACACCTCGGGGAGCAGCGCGCGCGGGATCGACAGCAGCGCGAGCAATTCCTCGTCCCAGTCGCCGGTATGCAGGTCGAAGAGCAGGGTGCGCGCGGCGTTGGTGGCGTCCGTCAGGTGGCGCCGGCCGCCGGTGAGGTGCCAGAGGAGCCACGAATCGACCGTGCCGAAGGCGAGTTCGCCGCGCTCGGCGCGTACACGTGCCTCCGGCACGTGGTCCAGGATCCAGCGCAGCTTGGTCCCGGAGAAGTAGGGATCGACCACGAGCCCGGTCTTCTCGCGAAAACGCCCCGCGAGGCCGCGCCGCTCCAGGTCCGCACACAGATCCGCAGTGCGCCGGTCCTGCCACACGATCGCGTCGCAGACCGGTCTGCCCGTGGCGCGGTCCCACACCACGGTCGTCTCGCGCTGGTTGGTCACCCCGACGGCCGCGATCGCCCCGTCGGGCAGCCCCGCGCGACGCACCGCCTCGCGCGCGACCTCCGTCTGCGTGCGCAGGATCTCCTCCGGATCCTGCTCGACCCAGCCGGGGTGCGGGAACCGCAACTCGAGCTCGCGCTGCGCGAGCGCGCACACCCGCCCCGTCGCATCGAACACGATGGCCCGCGAACTGCCGGTCCCCTGATCCAGCGCCAGGACGTGGTTCACACCGCCCCTCCCCCGACCCTTGCGATCGGGGGATTATCGTCCGCCGGCCACGACGGGGCAACGCGGCCTGGCGGGCGCCTCAGCGCCGGCGCTGCAGCAGCAGGATACCCGCGACCACGGCCAGTACCCCGACCAACGCCCCGGTGCTGGCGTAGGGATGGCTGCGTACGTAATCCCCGGCCTCGGAGCCCCATTCGCGCGAGCGCCGCACGGCGCGCCGCGTCGAACCGCGCATGTACGCCCCCGCGCGGCCGAGCCCGTGCGCCGCGCGATCCACCTCATCGCGGACGGCCCCGACCGCGCGGTCGATGGCCGCATGCGCCGTGGCCGCCTGCTGTTGCAGATTCTGTTCCAGGTCCATTGCCGTCACCCTCCTTCGCCTTACGCCGTTGCGCGCCCGGCCGGAGCCGGGCCCCACGCCGAAAACCCCGGGCGACGCGGCGATCCGCCCGCGCCCGTATCCGTTAGATCAGGGTACGAGAGGAAAATTCAAGTGCGCGGCACCCGGAATCCCCACCCGGATTCGGGACGGGCGCGGACCGCCGCTTCGGGCCTGTTATAATGCCGGCGCCGCCGACCTCGTCTCTCCGAAGGTCCCATGGGTACTTCCGCCGCACGGATCCGCGAGATCCCCTACAATTACACGTCCTTCTCCGACCGGGAGATCGTCCTGCGCTACCTCGGCGAGGAGGGG
>Ga0256829_1003837_pt1 | contig 10141 bp, 8 predicted proteins | sample 131447metaG_FD_185979 | JGI IMG/M metagenome (GOLD analysis project Ga0256829, IMG submission 185979) | Hydrothermal vent microbial communities from Lau Basin, Pacific Ocean - 131-447 | ecosystem: Environmental > Aquatic > Marine > Hydrothermal vents | place: Pacific Ocean: Lau Basin | collected...
GGTTCTTCAGGTTCTTCAGGTTCTTCAGGTTCTTCAAGTTCTTCAAGTTCGTCAAGTTCTTCAAGTTCTTCAAGTTCTTCAGGTTCTTCAGGTTCTTCAAGTTCTTCAAGTTCTTCAAGTTCTTCAGGTTCATTGAGTTCTAGTTCATCATCAAGCTCATTTTCATCTAGTAAGTCTTTTACTTTTTGAGCTTCTTCTTGGTCTAAAACACTTTCTCCCATGTCAATATCATCAAGTGAAAGTTCTTCATCTAGCTCAAGATTATCTTCAAGAGAAATATCGTCATCTAAGCTATCTGTTGGCTCATCTGCTATGAGTTCATCTTCTGCAATCATTACTTCTTCTGGAGGGGACAAATCAATAGTGTCAGCATCAATGGATATAACAGAAAAAAGTTCTACTAAGTCAGTTGGTAAAAATGGTTTTTTAATACTCTGAGAAAATTCTTCTACCTCTCTTGCATCTCTTGAACGAATGTAAAGTGATTTTGAAAATGTTGCTTTTTCTCTAATGTCATCAAAAAGAGAGTCATGATACATGTTGTCATCAACTACTAAAAGATCGTATGATGTAGATGATATTTCATCAACAGAAGTAATAACTTCTAGGTCATCAGAAGTTTTTTGAGCACTTAGTGTGACGAGTTTGTTTACAACAGGATTATCGTTGAGAAGAAGAATTTTCATTTAAGCATACCTTTGATGAGTTAATATCCATTATTGTATCAAAAAAAAACTAAAATAACATCTCTAATGTATTAAAAGCTTCTTGCATTTGTCCTTTTAGTATTAACATGGTAGCTGTGAAAGTTGCTATTAGTACAGAAAACGCCACCATTATTTTGATAGGAAAACCTATCACAAGAAGGTTAAACTGTGGCATAGTCTTCATAAGCATACCAAATATTACATCGGCTAACCATGATAAAGCAGTGATAGGGAATGCAATAGTGAAGCCAACTAAGAACATATTTGAAGTTGCATGTATTATGTAATTAAATAGATTTTCACTCATTAAAAACCCACCTAAAGGAACAGTTTCTAAAGATTTTGCAATAAATAGCAATAGCCAATGATGAAGATTTAGAGAAAAAAGTATCATAAGAGACATCAAAGATAAAAATTGAGAAATAATTGGCATTGAAATACCCGACTGAGGGTCGATTGCACTCGCCATAGAAAAACCCATCATGAAAGAGATTTGTCCACCTGCAAAAGTGATAACATTATATGCTAAAAGTAAGATAACACCAACAGATAAACCAAGCATAAATTCACTAAGTATTGCTATAACTATGGAAGGTACATTTATGGCTATGGATAGGACTGGCATAGATGGATAAAAAACTATAGTAAAGAAAAATGCTAGTGATGCTTTTACATTCATAGGAATGTTTTTATGAGAGAAAATAGGTGTAGAAAGAAATAGAGCTGCAAAACGAAAAAATAGAAGTATAAAGCCGACTATATTTGTTTCATTAAATATCTGAGCCCATTGCATTATAAATCACTTCACTCGTAGAAGTTCTTTGTTTTCTAGTTTATATACTTTATTGCAGATATTTGCAAGTTTACTATCATGTGTTACTAAAATCATACCTGCATCTTTTGCCTCTATATATTCAAAAAATAGCTGCATAACTTCATTCGCTGTTTTAGAATCAAGGTTGCCAGTAGGTTCATCTGCAAAGATTAAACGAGGTTGTTTTGTTAAAACTCGGGCAATAGAGACTCTTTGTTGTTGTCCACCTGATAGCTCAGTTACTTTTTGCTCTATATTGTCTTTAATATTAAGCTTTTCTATAATATTATCATCAATCTTTTGTTTTGAGAGTATCTGTGCTACTTCTAAATTTTCATAAGCACTAAATCCTTTAAAAAGATAATGAGATTGAAATACTAGTCCTAGCTCATTTCGTTTTAGGGATGCTAGTTCTGAGGTTTTTAACTTGTAAACATCTTGTTCTAGTATAGAAACTGTTCCTTCGTTTGGTTCGAGAAGTGTTGATAAGATATGTAAAAGTGTTGATTTTCCACTTCCACTCATGCCAACTATTGCAATAGACTCTTTAGGTGCTAAGTCTAAAGATACATTTGAAAATAGTTCACAATCAAAGGAGTGTGATAAATTTTTTGCAGATAATAAATTCATATAATGAGATAAGCTAAAAAGCTTAACCCATTTGAGCTGCAACTTCGGCAGCAAAATCGTCTTCTTTCTTCTCTATACCTTCACCAACTTCAAGACGAATAAAGTCAGTAATCTCAGCAGTTCCACCAAGAGACGCAGCAGCAGCTTCAACAGCTTGTGCTACACTCTTTTTGTCATCAAGTACATAAGATTGGTCTAATAGAGCTTGTTCTTTATCTAAAGTAGTGTTATCATTAACAAAACGAGCTAAAGAACCAGGGATGATTTTATCCCAGATTTTTTCAGGTTTGTTTTGAGATTTTAACATCTCTTTGATATCTATTTCAGCTTGAGCCATAACATCATCTGTAAGTTGCATCATAGATATATATTGAGGAACATTTTTAAGAGGTTTTTTCAAACGAGATAACTCTTCGTTCTCTTTTTTTATAGCTTCAATTCTACCCTTAGTTTCGCTCTCAACGAAAGAGGCATCAAAATCTTTATATGAAAGAGTGCTTGGTTTCATAGCAGATGCATGCATTGCGATTTGCTTTAAAGTATCTCTCATCCCTTGTGCAGTTTTTGCAGAGTCACATTTAGCTTTAACGACAACTGCAATACGACCATTTGAGTGAAGATAAGCATTCATAGCAACTGTATCATCATCAGCTTCTAAAGTTCCAAAACGACGAAGTTCTATCTTTTCACCTATCTTTGCAACAGTTTCAGTAAAGTAAGAACCAAACTCACTTGACATAACAACAGCAACATCAGATGGGTTAGAGTTATAAACTTCTTCTGTAGTTTTAAGAACTAAGTTTTGAAAACCTTCATTTTTAGACACAAAGTCAGTTTCAGAGTTGATTTCTATAATAGTAGCTTTAGAAAAATCATCAGCTATTTTAAGACCCACAAGACCTTCTGCTGCAACTCTATCTGCTTTCTTTGCTGCTTTAGCAATACCTCTTTCTTTTAAAAGTTCAGTAGCTTTTGCCATGTCTCCATCAGCTTCAACTAAAACTTTTTTACAATCCATCATAGGTGCATCAGTTGCTGAACGCAACTCTTTTACCATTGCTGCTGTAATCACTGCCATAATTATGCTTCCTCTGTTTTAGTTTCTTTAGCTGCTGGAGCTTCCTCAGTAGCTACTTCTTCTGTTTGCTCTTCTTCAACTGGTGCATCTCTAAGAGCTTTACCTTCGTTGATAGCTTCAGTCATCTCACGACAGAAAAGTTGGATTGAACGGATAGCATCATCATTTCCAGGGATTGGATAGTCAATGATATCTGGGTCACAGTTAGTATCTAATGGAGCTACAACTTTGATACCAAGTTTGTTAGCTTCTAAGACTGCAGTGTGTTCTTTTACAGCATCTACAACAAACATCATATCTGGAAGTTTTTTCATATTACGGATACCACCGAAATATGCTTCAAGTTTAACTTTTTTACGAGAAAGCATTAATGCTTCTTTTTTAGTAAGTAAGTCAATTTGACCATTTTCTTGCATCTCAGTAATAACATCAAGTTTACGGATAGACTTTTGAATAGTTGGGAAGTTAGTAAGCATACCACCTAACCATCTGTTATCAACATAAGGCATGTTACATGCGATAGCCGCTTCTCTTACAGAGTTACGAGCTTGTTTCTTAGTACCAACAAAAAGAACAGTTTGTCCCTCAGCAGCAGCATCCATAACGATAGTATAAGTGTTACGGAAATAACGAAGAGTTTTTTGTAAATCTATAATATAGATATTTTTACGAACACCAAAGATGTATTTTTTCATTTTTGGGTTCCAACGACGAGTTTGGTGTCCGAAGTGTACACCACATTCTAATAGGTCTTTCATAGTTACCATAGGTAATCCTTAAGTGCTTTTTTTAAAGCAAGAAATTTGTTAGTTTTTCTTTGAAAATGTCGGACAATAACCACTAAAAAGAGGGTTGCACTAACTTTTGACACAATCTGTTAATATTTTCTTGTACTTTTGTAGAAGAAAAATCGCGTAATTTTATCTAAAGTTTGTTTAAATTTTCCCTAAACTCTTCAAACTCTTTTGCTGGTAGTGGTTTTGAGTAGTAGTATCCTTGGATTTCATCACAGCCTTGCTCTCTTAGATAGTTAAGTTGCTCTTTTGTTTCAACACCCTCGGCAATAGTTGTTAGCCCTAAACCTTTTGCCATGGAAATGATAGAGTTTACAATGGCTTTGTCGTCTGCATCTATGCTTATATCACGCACAAAAGATTGGTCGATTTTTAGTTTATAGATTTTAAATTTTTTGAGATAACTTAAAGAAGAGTATCCTGTTCCAAAATCATCAATAGACATACGGATGCCTTTTTTATGAAATTTATTCATAGTTTCTATAACATAGTTGGGATTTATCATAGCCATTCTTTCTGTTAGCTCAAGTTCTAGGTATTTGAAGTCTAAGCCCACTTCATGTAAAATATTTTCAACTGTTGGTATAATATTTGCATTTCTAAATTGTAGAGCTGAAATGTTTACTGCAACTAGTATTGGAGTGTATCCTTCATCTATCCACTTCTTTGTTTGCTTTGTTGCCTCTTTTAAAACCCACTCCCCAATAGGAATAATAAGTGCATTTTCTTCAGCAATAGGTATAAATTCATCAGGTGGTATAAATCCTAACTCTGGATGTTTCCATCGAATAAGAGCTTCTGCTCCAACAAGTTTTTGTGTTTTTGCATCAACTTGTGGTTGGTAGTAAACTTCTAGTTCGTGGTTTTCAATAGCATTATGCATATCATTTGAGATTTGTAAATGTCTGAGTGATGTTTCATGCATAGTTTGTGTATAAAAATGAAATCTGTCTCGTCCATCCTCTTTGGCTTTATACATAGCAATATCTGCATTTTTAGCCAATTTTTCTAAGGTGTCTCCATTTTCTGGATAAATTGTAATTCCAATAGATAGCGAGGTATGTAGTTCTTCTCCCTCATGTAAAAAAGGTTTAGCAGTTACTTCTAAAAGTTTTTGTGCGATTTGTAAAGCATCTTGAGCATTTGTGTTTGGGAAAAGAAGTAGAAACTCATCTCCACCTTGTCTTGCAATCATATCTTCATTACGAGAAATAGTTTCAAATCTTTTTGCAATTTCTTGTAAAATCATATCTCCTGTGGAGTGTCCTAAGGTGTCATTTATCTCTTTGAAGTTGTCCAAATCAACAAACATAAGTGCAAAATGCTCTTCAGAGCGTTTACTTCTACTGAGAACCTGTGCAAAATATGTTTCAAAAAGAGAACGGTTTGCTAGTTTAGTTAAAGTGTCATAATTGGCGAGTTGGTAAATATGTGCATCACTCTCTTTTTGTTTTTGCTCTTTTTTGAAATTATCTAAAGCAAAGTTAAGCTCAAGTTGCATCTTTTCAATGAGTTTTTTTATCTTAGATGTAAAGTATTTTTCTGATTCTGAATAAATAGTTAAGACAGCCACAACTTCCCCATCTTGTTGTAGAGGAATTCCAACAACACTTGCAAGATTGTAGTTTTTAGCTATCTCATGCCAAGGCGAACTATCTTTAGAATTTTGAAAATCCATAAAGTATTGTATCTCTTTTGTTAAGTATGCCTGTCCTACAGGTCCTTTGGCTAAAGAGTTATGTGGTTCTATAGAGAGGTGTAAGGACTCGACATATTTAGATGCTCCACCAGCGACACTACATATCTTTAACTCTTGAGTTGTTTTATCTGGACGACCTATCCATGCAAGTGCAAGTTCTCCATACTTTACAGTATCTTTGCAGACTGTCTGAAAAAGTTCTTCTTCAGTTTTAGCATGGATAATAGCTTGGTTGGAGTGGCTAAGTAGAGCATAAAGATTACTCAGTTCTTGATTGTGTTTTAGGAGGTCTTTAAGTTGTTTCTGTGTTTTTTCTAGGAGTGCATAAATACTATTTGGAATTTTTTGATTTGTTTTAAATGGGGTATTAAAATAACCTTTTCCTAATTGTAAGAGTTGTAGATGTATCTCTTGGAGAGGTGCTCCTAAAATATTAAAAGCAGTTTGTTTCAATCTCCACAAAGCAAACAATAAGATAAAAATATTTATAGCGAGTAGAAATTTACTTATATTTGCGAAAAATTTTGCATTTTTGACATTTCTTGCTGTTCTTGTTTTAAGAAGTTGTGTAAACTCTAAAATGGGTTGCATGATAGACTCTTTTGCCTCATGATACTTTTTATTGAAAAGTAGGTTGAGTGCTTTTTCTTGTGCCGTATGCAAGTTTGGATGTTCTTCAATGAGTTTCATCGCCTTATACTCAATACTTGTCAAAGTATCAGAGTTCTGTTTTGCTTGTTTGAGTTTTTTAAACTCCTCTTGTGAAAAACCAGCATCTTTCATTCTTTTTAAAAGTGATAAAGAGTTCTTTTGGTTTGCACAGGGGCGTTTGTTATCTGCCATGACAAGATCCCAGTAGATACTGTCATAGTTGATAGGACGGGCTTGGAGACCATTTCTAATATTTAAAATCTCTTGGTAGTGTTGTTTATAAATCGGCTTTTTAGTTGCAATATATGTACGAACCATGCGTGTTAAGTCATCAGAAGATTGTCTTAATTCATTAGAGAGTTTAAAAGACTCTAGTTGAAATTGTGTTGTTTTTTCCAATTGATTTTGTGCAAATGAGTAGAGAGAAAAGAAGAGAACAATAGAAAAAGAAGCAATAAAAACATAGATAATATTTGTATCAATGTTGTAAAGTAACTTTTTCTCTTGAGACATTTTTTTCCTTTATGCTTGTAGTTCTTGTAATTTTTCTTGTACTTTTGCTACATGCTCTTTAACTCGTACCTTTTCAAAAACAGCTTTTATCACTCCATCAGGGTTTATGATAAATGTTGTTCGGACTATACCCATATACTCTTTGCCATAGTTCTTTTTAAGTTGCCAAACACCATACTCTTGCATCATATCTGTACTCTCATCACTTAAAAGCGTAATGCCTAGGTCTTTTTTCTCTATAAAGTTACGATGTTTTTTTGTGCTATCAGCACTAACACCTAAGATGATAGTATCAAGTTCTGAAAAATCAGGTGCTGCCTCGGTAAACTCACATGCTTCAGTCGTACATCCTGGGGTATTATCACGAGGATAGAAGTACAATACTACCCATTTTCCTTTTAAATCTCTTAAACAGATTTCGACATCATCTTGGTTTGCTAAACAAAACTCAGGTGCTTGTTGGTTGATTTCTAACATATAATTTCCTTAAAATTAATAAACAAAAAGTAAAAGGTAAACCCAAATACCACTAAAAGATGTAAATACAATAGCCATAAAGGTCTTTGCTGCAAGAAGTTTATGGGCACGAGAGCTTACCCCTGGTATTAGACCTTTGTAAAACTGAATATTTGCATTTAATATAGTTGAAATCCAATAAAAAAGCATAACAAAAGCGATAATAATATGGATGCCTAAAACTATAGAAGCATAAGTGTGTGAAACTCCACTTCCTTGGATAAAAGCATTAAAACCACCACCAACACGAACACCAAGTTCAAAATAAGCAAGTACAATCACTGCAACTACAAAGATAATGTTTTGTGTAAATGCGTGTAGTTTATAGTGTTTTTTTCTAGCTAAACTTATAGATGCAAAAACGATGATAGGCAATAGTGCTACCATGAGAGTAACAAAGTCCATAAAAAATGGTGCGCGAGTACCTAAAAAACCAGCTTGAAACATATAGCCCATACTTTCTTTCATAAAACTACTTCCTATTTTTTTGATACTTGTAGTATATCAAAGCTATTATAAATAAAAGTGTAATTGTTATAATAGTTATTTGTTTTAAGTATTGATGAATTAACTCTTGGTTTTCACCTAAAAAATAACCGATAAGTGTTAAAACCAATGCCCAAATACCAGCACCAAGAAGAGTAAAAGTAGAAAACTGAAAAAGGTTCATACGAGCAAGTCCCGCAGGTATGGAAATAAGCTGACGGATACCAGGGATAAGACGACCTGTAAAAGTTGAGATATGCCCATGACGAGCAAAAAAGTTTTCCATTTTTAACAGAGTCTCTTCTTTTATAAAAAAGTAGTGTCCATAACGAAGAAGAAATTTTCTTCCAAGAGTTAGAGCAAGAAAATAGTTTATGAAAGCCCCAAGTAAAGAGCCACTAAGAGCAGACATCATGATGAAGCTTATACTCATGTCCCCACTACTCGCCAAATAACCAGCAGGGATAAGTACAATCTCACTAGGAAAAGGAACAAAACTACTCTCAACTGCCATAAGTAAAAAGATACCAATATACCCCCAGTCAAATATCAAATTAACTAAAGTTTGTGCTAGTTCATGTATCATCTAATCATCCTATAAAATATATTTTGCTTCACTTAAGAAGACAATTTAGCCAAGTTATCAACCTTATCAATTAGATTGATAACCCCAATAATACCATCTTGTTCATTTTCACTTAAATGCTCAAATTCACTTGCTAATGGGTGTATATCACTAAAAAGCACCTCTTTTACATTAACAATTAAGTCATGAATATTACTGTGCTTTTTTCCAAAGAGAGTGTTTTTGATTTTATTTATTATTTCAGTTTGCTTGAGAGTATAATCTCCCTTAGATATGAAGTTATCAAAGATTTTATTTGCTACTTCTTTTTTGGAACTATTTAAAATTTCATAGATTAAAATATTAAAATCATCATTGCTCTTTATCTTATCTTCAATAATGGTATCAATATCAAAAACATGATACTTTATCTCATCAATATCTCTGTCAGTAATTAAACTACTACTTTCTAAATCTTTTATGACACGAAGATTAGCAATATATTCATCTAGTATCTTTTGTACTTCTGTTTTTACAGATGTTTTATCTACATAGTCATCACTTGATAAATTTCTTACTTCTATTATTTTATCATCAAATGCTGTCTTTATGATAGTTGCACCTTTACTTAATGATAGATTGGCTAAATGCTCGATATTTTGTCGTACTTCTTCTAACTCTTCTAAACTTTTATCTAATCTGTATGTGCCATTGATAACTTTATCAATTGTTTCTATCTCTTTTTGAACATCTTTAATATTCGTAGCATGTGATTTTAAAACAAGACATCTTTCTTTTATCTCATCTACAAATTTTGCACTATTCTTTTCTTTTAAAATAGCCTCTTGTGTATTTAAAATAAGCATTTGAAATCTTTGTACTTCAAAGTCTGTGTTGTCTTCTATATATTCTGAAACAATTTTCAAATTAGTAAATATATCATCAGTTATATATTCTAAACCACTACTTTGTAACTCTTCTATCGTGTGTCTATGTTTTTTTAAATAGTACTCTTTTGCATTAAGTGCATACACTTGTGATTTAATTAGAGTGAGAATATCATCTCTAAAATCACTTTGATTCATATCTTGAAGAAGTTTTACTCGTTTTAAAAAGAGTCTCTCTTTGAGTGAACTTGTTTTTTGAGATGGTAAACCTTTTGAATTAATATCAAAATATGAAAAATTAGCACAAAAATCAAATATATTAAAACTCTGTTTGTCATCTGCATTCCCAAAAATATTTGGACACAGTCTTGTACCTCTTCCTATCATTTGCCAAAATTTTATTTTAGATTTCACTGGTTTAAAAAAAACTAAATTCAATAGTTCAGGTACATCTATACCAGTATCTAGCATATCTACACTTATTGCAATTTGAGGATTTCTGTTTGGATTTTTGAAGTTATCTATTAAAGAGTCCACATGTGAGATTTCACTATGTATTATCTGTGCTTCTTGGGATTTTGCAGGATAAAGCAGGTCAAATATCTCTTTTATATACTCAGCATGATGTTTACTCTTTGCAAATATAATAGTTTTTCCTATTTTATTTCCATCATTTATTTTAAAACCATGTTCATATAAATATTGAAGAACTTTTTCATTTGTTTGTTTGTTAAAAATTCTTTTATTTATCTCAGAAGATGAAATCTCTTCTTCCTCTTCTACATCAAACTTGTCTTCAAA
>Ga0256829_1003838_pt1 | contig 10138 bp, 7 predicted proteins | sample 131447metaG_FD_185979 | JGI IMG/M metagenome (GOLD analysis project Ga0256829, IMG submission 185979) | Hydrothermal vent microbial communities from Lau Basin, Pacific Ocean - 131-447 | ecosystem: Environmental > Aquatic > Marine > Hydrothermal vents | place: Pacific Ocean: Lau Basin | collected...
GTACGGGAAATCCTAAAAAAATTAAAAGCCTTTATGACCTTGCAAAACCGGGAGTAAAAATATTGGTAGTTCATGGTGCCGGACTTACAGGGGTTTGGGAAGATATGATAGGAAAATCACAAAATATAGAATTGTTAAAGAAGATAAGAAAAAATATTGTTTTATTCGCTGATAATAGTGGGGTAGCAAAAAAAGAATGGATAAAAAATAACGGGATTGATGTCTGGATAACCTGGAATATATGGCAGATATCTAACCCACAACTTGCAGACTTTGTTCCATTAAAAAAGCAATATACTATATTTAGAGATTTTGGAATTGCCTTAACCCAAAAAGGAAAAAAAAATAAAGCAGCAAGAGAATTTTTCAATTATCTTAAAAGTAAAAAAATAAAACCGGTTTTTGAAAAATGGGGATGGCAATAATTTTTTTGATTAAAAAAACCTCTAGTATTCAGGCTATTCTTTTACCATAACCACTTTATCAGCATTATTAAATATGGTTTTCACCATTTCCTGCCAGCGTACAGGAAATGTTTTCTTTGATTCTTCGGTGCTGTTGGGGCCAATGGCAGACATTAAAATATCTCTTGGATTGACTACTTTTCCGGGGGTGTAATATAAATCTACACTTTTACCAGTGTCGAGTCGTGTTAACCGGATATCAGAAGGAATATCTGCTCCAAAAAACATCAGATTGCGTCGATTAAATTTCCCCTGAATACCTCCAAATCCCATGTTTGTTGTAGCGCCTGTAATATTGGACATAACAGAACCAAAAACACCTGTATTACCCTCTTCAAGGTTTTTTTGTAATTCTACTTTTATTTCTCCTCTTTTTGGAAAATCGTTTCCATAAAGTGCTTTTAACCCTTTTTGTGCCATTATATATGTGCCACTTGTTACCCCACAACTATGACCTGCCATTTTTACAATTTCCAGATAGGAAATTTCTATTATTCCATCTTGTGAAGATCCTAAAAATTTGGCAAGATCATCTTTTAATATTATGGGGGAAATGGTGTTAAAAAAATCCGGATATTTCATTTTAGAATATAAGTTTAGTCGTTGTTTAAATCAAGAAATTATGTACAAAAATACTATAATATATTCATAAGGTAAGAAAGTATTAATAATTTTTAACAGGAACTTTTAAAAAACATATTTATATTTGTTAATAAAGGTAATAAAACACAGAATAAAGATGACGCAAATAGATGTAATAACTATAGGAGCCGGCGGGGGAGCATATCCGGCGGCATTCCGGTTGGCAAAAGCCGGGAAAAAAGTGATTATGATAGACATCAAAGGGGTGATGAGTGGAAATTGCCTGGCCGAAGGGTGTGTGCCTTCAAAAGCTTTAAGAGAAGTTACCGGTATATACAAACAAAGTCGTTTTCCTGAAAAATTTGGACTTTCCGGGGCGTTAAAATTTAGTTATAAACAGATGGTTTCGCATAAAGATTATGTGCAGGATATCCGTTACAATCAGCATCAAAAGGAATTAGAAGAATTTCCTGATAATATTCAACTTATAAAGGGAAAGGCTTCATTAGTTGATTCTCATAAGGTATCAGTTGAAACGGAATCAGGTAATAAAATATTTTTGGCACAGCAAATTATTATTGCATCAGGTGCAGATATAGTTATGCCTCCGATAAAAGGAGCAGAATTATGTATAACCTCCAGAGATGTTTATGCGTTGCATCCGAATTTATCCGAATTACCAAAATCATTGACAATTATAGGAGGAGGGTATATAGGTTTGGAAACAGCTTCAATATTTTGTGAATTGGGAGTAAAAGTAACTGTTATTGAAATGATGGGTCGTATTTTACCTACCATGGAACCACGACTTTCTGAAGAACTTCAAAGGATGCTGAACCCAAACATCAAAATTATCCTTAATGCTAAAGTTGAAGAGGTTAACAAAGCAGCCTCCGGGTTTGATTTGAGTTTTGTTCATAGCAATCAGAAAAAAACTATTAATTCGGAACTGGTAATGATGGCCATTGGCAGACATCCTGTAATTCCTGAAGGTATTACGGAGATTGGAATAAAAACTGAAAAGGGACGAATACTGGTGAACAACGCATTGCAAACCAATTTTTCTCATATTTATGCTCCGGGAGATGTAAATGGTCGTTCTATGTTATTCCACTCTGCGGTAAGACAATCACTGGTAGTCGCAAACAATATTCTTGCTGGAAATGTTCCTATAGATTATATGAACTTTGAGGCGGTTCCTGCCACAGTTTTTACATTTCCGGAAATGGCTTTTGTTGGTGTTTTACCATCTGCGGCCAAAGAAAGAGGAATTTCATTGATTGAAACAGCTTATAGTTTTAAAGGAGACTCCAGAGCACAAATTTATGATGAAAGAGAAGGGGAAATAAGAGAGTTTTTTGATAAGGATACCATGAAATTAATTGGTGCCTGGGTTATCGGTATTGATGCTGCTAATTTAATCGGTGAACTTGGATTGGCAGTACAGCAAGGTTTAACAGTATTTGATTTGGCACGATATGCTGATCAACATCCTATGGCTTCCGAAGGCATTTCAAAGGCTGCCAGAAAATTAATGTAAAAAATAACATTATATAATCAGGGCGACATATTATGTCGCCCTGATTATATGAAATAATTAAAACAGATATTTTAATTTGGGAATTGTATTCCCGGGATTTCACTTACTACCACTTTAGGAATATTTGAACCATACTTCGCATTTATAGCATCAATAAAATAATTAGCTACCACCCCATTTCCCTGAGGAGTTAAATGTACTCCATCAAATGAAAAGAGATTGCCGGTAATAAATTTAGTGGTAAAAAGAATTCCGTCTTCTGTGATTCCCTTTTTTTCAACACTTTTCAGAATTGTATAGAAGTCAACATAAGCCAGGTTATATTGGTTTGCAAGGTTTTTTAAGACAGTATTATAATTTTGAATAGCAGTTTGAACTTTGCTTATTTCACTTTCCGTAAGAACATATTGATCAGGAACAGGTTTTACTGATCCCCAAAAAGCACATTTCAATGAATCTCCTGGAATTTCCAGCATAACAAGTTCATCGCTTTTTATTTGTCGAATTTTTAAAAATGAGAGGCTGTCAGGCAGAGGCATAGAAGGGTCTGAAATAACCATAGCATTGGCTCCCACGTGGAAATTGATACGGTAAGGGAGTCCATTAGCTTTCATAAAGCCATTATACTGTGCATAAGCGGCATTTAGCTGATCGGCCTGAGCTTGTGAGGTTATTGGAATAGGATTATAAGGAACAGTGTTAAAATAAGGTATTGAGGTTATATCAGGAATTGAAGCAACTACACCTCCTGATGTTATAGAAGCCAGGTATTTAACGGCGGCAGTAGCACTTGCTGTAAATCCAACTCCCTCCGGCCCATCCATAGGAGTAATAAAGTCTCCTACACCTCCTGATGCAGCATATCCCAGAACGTCATTATTTCCAATCCACAAACTAAAGAATGTTGGGTTTACTTCTTTTGCATAGTTTAATAATACCGGGCCAAAGGATGGGTTATAAATACGTGTAAAAAAAGGATTTCTAAGTGCCAGGTTAGTAGAAAACAAATCGGTTACTTTTATTCCGGGAATTCCCAAGTTATTATAGGGGCCACCAGAAGCAACAGAAGTTGTTATTTCTTTGTAAAGAGCAGCCTGGGATGCGTTTGGATTAGCAGGAACCGGGCCTAAACTGGTTTTACCCGTGCAATCTTTGGAATAACCTAAAATTAATTTTGTTCTGAAAACCGGTGTTCCTCCTCCTTCAGAAACCCCTACACCATCTTCCGTAGGCATATATGGAGTTTTAAACTGAGCCGACATTCCAACAGATTTCATCTGGGTTGCCAACATATTATCCCATGAGTATTTTTGTCCGGAAATAAACAAGGCTCCGCTCTCATAGCCGGCGGTTAATGAATTTCCCACGGCCACATAGCTTGTAAATTTTGCGCTTCCGGGCGTGGGGTTATATGTATTCAGGTTTGGCTGACATGATGCCAGAAAAATAAGTGCAGAGAAAAATAATATTTTGATATTTCGTTTCATGGCCTTAAGTTTAGATATTGTTTAAAAATGATAACTTATTCCTATTCCGGGTACAACGGTATTGCTTTTATAGTATCCGCTTACATTAGCAGGAGTATAACTCATTAAAGATTTCATTCCGAAGAGTTGCAGGAATGATAAATCAATACTTAGGTGTTTGGACGGCTTATACGATGCTCCTAAACTATAAGCAAAAGTATTTAAAGAAGGAGTTTCTGGTGAAAAATAGTCTTTGTTCACCGGTGTTACTTCATAAAATGCACCTGCCCGTAAAGTTAACTTGTCTGAAAAGATATATTGCAGACCTAGGCGAGGAGTAAAGGTGTTTTTATATAACCTGGGATTTTTATTATTTAAAATTTGCGGATTGTTTTTAAATGTAAATGAAAGAGTGTCGTAACTACTCCATCCAACCCAGTCAAATTCAGCGGCAACTAAAAGCTTGTCATTCATTTGATAGGCTATTCCAATATCCAAATTAGAGGGCAGAGGTAAACTGGAATTAAATTGGTTGTTGGCAGGAATCATTGAGCTTAAAGAAGCCGGGACAGAAAACCTGGCAGTTCCATTTTTCAGGTTGATATTAATTTTAGACCGGTAAGTAATTCCAAAAGATAACTTATCAGAAGCTTTATAATGAAGTCCGGCATTAAAGCCATAATTATTAGCTGATCCTTGTAGGTTTACATAGGAATTGCTACCATAATTCAAGGCTTTAGTTAAGTTTACATTTCCGGATACATAAATAAAACCAATTCCAATACCCAATTTATCACCTAGTTTAATAGAAATCGTAGGTTGATAATATATGGCACGAAGTGAGATGTTCTGGATTAAAAATTTTAGCGCCCAGTTATTATTCCATTTTGCTGCACTGCCATAAGGAGTATAAACGGCCATCCCAAGGGTTATATTTTCGTTTAATTTACCTGCTGCATAAAAATAAAAGGGAGTTCCCATAGGATTATTTGACCGGGCTGTGTAATTGCTACCAAATGCCTGATAAATAACATTAGCAAAAATTGCACTTCCTCCAGCTTCAACACCAAATTTTCCGTTCATAAATGAAAGTGCTCCAGGATTGTAAAACATAGAACTAACGCCAAACCGCATAGGGGTACCTATTAGTCCCATTCCGGTTTGTTTGTTTCCTTGTAGGCGCACCTGATATCCTCCTGCATAAACTGCTGATGAAATTATCATTGCTGCCATCACTAAAAACATTGTAATTTTTTTCATATTAATAATTTTAGTTTAAATGACTTAAATGAGAATCATAAATGAAGAATCATTTAATTATGGAAATCTCATTTGATAAATTATTTTAATAGATGTTATAAAAGTATAAAACATTGTGGTATATAACAAAATAAATATATAAGAATGAAAATTTTATTCGTGTAAAGAAATAAAATAATCATAATATGCTTATAATCAACAAAAAACACAACCTGTTTTTATAAAAACAGAAGTAAAAAGGTATTAAAAAATTATATAAAAAACGATTTATGTTATATTTTTATTTAACTGTTAACCTTTAACAAGATAAAAACTTTTTTATAAAAAGTTATATTGTGTAATATGGAAGAAGATATAAAGTCTCCTTGTTTTCACTAAAAAAAGGAGTATTTATATTTTTAAAAAAGAAAACAAATACTAATAATTATTTGCATTATAGTTTACTATTTAGACACAATTAATATAACTTTGCATTAAAACGGAAAATAAACTTTTAAATAATAAAAACATGTCGATAAAAAATTTTGTTGCTTATAATCCTACCCGCTTGCACTTTGGTAGTGGAGTTGTAAAAAACCTGGGAGAAACGGTTAAAAACTATGGTAAAAATATTCTTTTAATAATCGGACAAGGTTCGGTTAAAAAATATGGATATTATGATCAAGTAATAAGCCAGCTGAAAGAAAACGGTTTATTGGTTACAGAATACAGTGGCATTAAACCCAACCCGGTAGTTGAAGATGTTAGAGAAGCTGTTGCTTTGGGAAAAGAAAAGAAAATTGATGTTATTGTAGCTTTGGGGGGAGGAAGTGTAATTGATTCGGCAAAGATTATTAGTCTTTCTATAGCAAATAATACTGATCCGTGGGAATACATGACCTGGCAGCAAATGCCGCAAAAAAATATTCCTTTGGTTACAGTGCTGACATTAGCAGCTACAGGAACGGAGATGAATGGTGCAGCCGTAATTCAGAATAAAGAAACAGGGCAGAAGTTAGGATTTGTACATCCGTTAAATTTTCCAAAAGATTCATTTTTGGATCCGGAGTTTACAGTAACAGTTCCGGGAGATTATACTGCTTATGGAATAGTAGATTTAATTGCACACGCACTTGAAGCTTTTTATGGAGAGGGAGATCCTTCTGTTATTGACAGTATAACTTTGGATATTATAAAAGATGCTATGCACTGGGGTCCCGTCTTGTTGAATGATTTGTCCAATGTTGATTTGCGTGCTAATATTATGTTAGACGCAACGTTAGCCTTAAACGGGTTAACAAGTTACGGAAAATCGGGTGGAGACTGGGGTGTTCATGGTATAGGTCATGAACTATCATTATTGTTTGATACTCCTCATGGTGCCACATTGAGCATTGCTTATCCTGCATGGTTAAAATTACAAAAAGCCAGAATTCCCAAAAGAATAGAAAAGATGGGACAAGTATTATTTGGAACCGATAGTATTGATGATATTATAATTAAAATTGAAGATTTTTTCACTTCTATTGGTTCACCTGTACGACTAAAAGATATTGGGGTTGATAACGTTGGTAAAGAGAAGTTTTTAGAGCAAATGAATAAAAACAAGGTAAGCGGGATGGTTCATTTATTGGATGAAAAAGACAGAGTCCGTTTAGTAGAATTAATGGATATATAATAAAGAAGATTAATTTTTTTTAATTGTGTGAGGTTTTTATCTGTTTGACGATAAGAAAAACAAAATATCCTATACCTTCATAATTGCTATAAGGAGACACATGTAAATATTACGTAATTTAAAGATTATAGCATTGTTATTTCTATATACTATATTTAACCGTTTACTGCATGAGTGACAGGAACGGCAGCCCGGAGGTGCAAATGCTTATGAAGCCTCACCGGGCAGGGCGACAAGGGAGCCACTGCATGGTGAATGGCTGAATAGTATTTGCAACGAGGACTATAGTGTATGGCACGGCCTTTGGCATGCCCTAAAAATTAAAATTTAAAAATAACCTTCGCGTTTTTTTTGTTCCATGCTTGCGTCGGGGTCAAAGTCGATAACACGGGTAGTTCGTTCGCTTTTGGTTATTGTCATCATTTCTTCAACAATTTTCTCGATAGTATCGGCATCGGACTCTACGGCTCCTGTTAAAGGGTAGCAGCCAAGGGTACGGAAGCGTACTTTTCGCATTTTTGCCTGTTTGCGAAGTGTTACGGGCATACGGTTGTCATCGGCAAGGATGAGGTTACCATCGATTTCTACAATAGGGCGTTCTTTGGCGTAATATAGAGGTACGATGGGAATATTTTCTAGGCGAATGTACTGCCAGATATCAAGTTCTGTCCAGTTGGAAATGGGGAATACACGAATAGACTCGCCTTTATGCACTTTGGCGTTGTATATATCCCATAATTCGGGGCGTTGATTTTTTGGATCCCATTGGTGATAACGGTCGCGAAATGAATAAATGCGCTCTTTGGCACGAGACTTTTCCTCATCGCGGCGAGCACCACCAAAAGCAGCATCAAATTTATATTTATCAAGTGCCTGCAAAAGGGCTTGTGTTTTCATAACATCAGTATGAACTTTCGAACCGTGGGTAAAAGGACCAATTCCGGCTTCAAAACCTTCTTTATTGTAATGAACGATGAGGTCCCAGCCTTTTTGTTTGGTATATGCCTCACGAAAATCAATCATTTCACGAAATTTCCATTTGGAGTCAATGTGCATTAGAGGAAAAGGAACTTTACCGGGATAAAAAGCTTTTTCGGCAAGCCTTGCCATAACAGAAGAGTCTTTTCCTATGGAATACAGCATTACAGGATTATCGAATTCTGCTGCTACTTCGCGGATAATGTGAATAGATTCGGCTTCTAACTCACGTAGGTTGTTAATGGAATAATTATGCATTTTTTGTATTTAAAAACGGGATAACAAAGGTACATCAAATTTTTTACGATTAAGAATTGTGTTGGTTTAAAAATAATATAAGGAAGTTTTTGCTTATAATATACCGGATTGTATTAACGACCGGATAATTAATACTATTCCAAATACAAAGATTACAATTCCGGCAATATTGTTAATTAGACGAAGAAATTTATCGGTAATATAGTTTTTAATTTTTGATGCCAGGAAGACTTTTGCCACATCGGAGGAAAAAATAACCCCAAGTGTTCCTGCAAAAAAAAGTATCATATCATGAGTATTAGTAACAAAAGGAGCGGCTACACCCAAAACTACAGTTGGCCAAAACAGCCATACAAAAGGGTTGGCAATATTTAAAAGGTAACCCTTAAGCAAAAACATCAGCGCATGAGGTTCATTCAATTTAATATTTTCATCTTCACCTTCTGCGATATCAATTTTATGGCGTAATGCAGCAATACCAAAAATCATTAAGACAATTCCGCCGATAACGCCTAATAACTGATGTTTGTGCATGGTGTTCATAATAGCATGTGCACCAATAATAGACAGTGTAACAACGGTCAGGTCGTTAAAAAAGGCACCTACAGCAAGGAAAAAACCTTTAGTGAAACCTCTGTGAATTCCGGTTTGAATAAGTGCAAAGAAAACCGGGCCGAATCCGAAAAACAAGGCCAGTGTTAACCCCAACAACATTCCTTCTAATAATGGGTGCATTTATTTTCTGTTTCTTAAAGGTGCAAAATTATTAATAAAAAGTAACCAATTTTAATGTATTTATAATTTTATATTTCATTGGTCACATGTAATTTTCCCTGCCCTGTGAAATTTTTTCTATTTAACAGGGTGAATGTGATTTAATAATTATTCAGTCATGGACGTTTCATTTCTTTTGATTTGAAGTAATTCCGAAGGCATTTTAGCTACAGTGATATTAGCTGTATAAAGAAAAACAAAAACCATTTCTTTTTTAAGAAATGGTTTAAGAGGTTAAAATAAACAGTTTAATTTTCTATTGCAGCTACACCGGGCAGTGTTTTTCCTTCAATATATTCAAGCATGGCGCCGCCACCTGTTGAAACGTAGCTAACTTTGTTTTCAAGTTGATATTTATTTATTGCAGCAACAGAATCACCTCCTCCAACAAGAGAATAAGCTCCTTTTTCTGTAGCTCTGGCAATAGCCTTAGCTACATCAATTGTTCCTTCTGCAAAATTATCCATTTCAAAAACACCCATTGGACCATTCCATAGCAGAGTAGCAGAATTTTCAATTACTTTTCGAAATGTTTCGCTGGCTTCTACACCAATATCTAAGCCCATCCAACCTTCAGGAATTGAATTTGATGGGACACATTTCTGGTTTGCATCATTATCAAATTTGTCTGCAACCACAGCATCTTCGGGCAGGTATATGTTAACGCCCAGTTCTTCGGCTTTTTGCATAGCATCTTTGGCCGTTTCAATTAATTCATCTTCAACCAATGATTTCCCTACGTTACCACCTTTGGCTTTAATAAAAGTAAACATCATTCCACCACCAATAATCAGGTTATCTACTTTATCAAGCAAATTGTTAATAACTTCAATTTTACCTGAAACTTTCGCTCCACCTAAAATTGCTGTAAAAGGATGGTCAGCATTTTTTAATACTTTATTTAGGTTTTCCAGTTCTTTCATCATCAGGTAACCAAACATTTTATCATGAGGAAAAAACTGAGCAATAATAGCTGTAGAAGCGTGGGCACGGTGTGCAGTTCCAAAAGCATCGTTTACATATACATCAGCAAGTTGAGCCAGTTTTTTTGCAAATCCGGCATCTCCTTTTGTTTCTTCCGGATGAAATCTCAGGTTTTCAAGTAACAACACTTCCCCGGCTTTAAGGGTAGCGGCTTTTTGGCGGGCTTCTTCACCTA
>Ga0256829_1003839_pt1 | contig 10137 bp, 8 predicted proteins | sample 131447metaG_FD_185979 | JGI IMG/M metagenome (GOLD analysis project Ga0256829, IMG submission 185979) | Hydrothermal vent microbial communities from Lau Basin, Pacific Ocean - 131-447 | ecosystem: Environmental > Aquatic > Marine > Hydrothermal vents | place: Pacific Ocean: Lau Basin | collected...
GCCTCCCCTAAAGAGAATGGCTACCAATCCATTCATACGGTCATTATAGGCCCTCAAGGTAAAACGGTTGAAATTCAAATTCGCACTTTTGAGATGCATCATCATGCAGAGTTTGGAGTGGCCGCACACTGGAAATATAAAGAGGGTCAAGGGCATTTTGATGAAAGTTTAGAGCGCAGTATTGCCGCAGTGCGTCAACTTCTAGAAAATATGGACGACCCAGAGGTGTTTAATGAGATCAGCACCGAATTACAAAGCAATACCATCTATGCCCTCACCCCAAATGCAGAAATCATCACCCTTAGACAAGGCGCCACCCCTTTAGATTTTGCTTATCATATCCATACCGAGCTAGGGCATCGTTGCATTGGTGCCAAAATCAATGGCCGAATTATGCCCTTGACCACACCTTTGCAAACGGGCGATCGAGTTGAAATTTTAACGACCAAAGAAGGGAAGCCCAATCGAAATTGGCTTAATCCTAATCTAGGATACTTAAAATCCGCCAGCGCACGCAATAAAGTACGCCAATGGTTTAACCGAGTCAATCGAGAAGCCAATATTGAAGCGGGTGAAGAGCTACTTAAAAAAGAGTTAAAAAGATTACATGCAACCCTCTCACCAGAATGGTTTGTTGAACGCTTTCATTTGGACAATGAAAAGCAACTCTATGAGTTTATCGGCAAAGGGCAGATCAATGAAAGACAGCTTTCAGATGCCATTCAACGCCATTTACGCCAAACGCTCAAACAACAGTCGTCCATTCAGCATAATTCATCAGAAGAGATCAAAACCTTACCTACAGAGACCGCTTTTGTCGTAGGTGCACCACAACTCAAAACACATTTAGCCCCCTGTTGTCAGCCCCAACCCAATGAGGCCATTATTGGTTATGTGACACGGGGTAGAGGTATTACTATTCATAAAGTCACCTGCCCCAATATTCAGCACCTCAATGCAGAAGAGCAGAAACGCTTGATTGAAGTCGCTTGGAGTGGACAGCAAGTGCCAAGTGTTTATACCATAGAATTGACCATACAACTCTTAGAAATGCCTGGTGCAACGGGAAAGGTACTGCAAGAGCTGACTCTATGTGATTTAGAGCCTGTCTCTATGGCTCAAGAAAAAGTGAAGGGAAATGAAGGAGAGTTTTCATTGATGCTTAAAATGCAATTGCCCCAAAATTTCAATATGGGAAAACTCTTGGATCGACTGGAGCAGCTGCCCGCTGTCTTAGAAGTGAAATTGCGTGCGGTTGAATGACTGAAGTTGATAAACGAATTCTCTGAGACTAAAGCTTTAGGAAATAAAAAAAGCCAGCCTTTTCAAGCTGGCTTTAGAATGTGGCGTCCCGTAGGGGAGTCGAACCCCTGTTACCGCCGTGAAAGGGCGGTGTCCTAGGCCTCTAGACGAACGGGACATTTTTTTTGGTTTGTTTGCGGCTTATTTCTCCAATCTCTGCGTTGTCAGTCAGTCACTTACCAAAGTAAGCTCCTTCCTTCCGCCTTGATCTTGAAGAAAATGCTCGCAAACAAACTCAAAAATGAATCTGTGCGGCTTATTTCTCCAATCTCTGCGTTGTCAGTCAGTCACTTACCAAAGTAAGTTTCTTTCTGCCAACTTAGTCTTGAAAAACAAGTTTCAAACAAACTCAAAAATGCTTATATCTCAATAAGCGATTGACTGTTTAGTGTATGAATCGGCCTAGAGATTCCTAAACAGCCTATCTAAATATGGAGCGGGAAACGAGGATCGAACTCGCGACCCCAACCTTGGCAAGGTTGTGCTCTACCGCTGAGCTATTCCCGCATAGTGGCGTCCCGTAGGGGAGTCGAACCCCTGTTACCGCCGTGAAAGGGCGGTGTCCTAGGCCTCTAGACGAACGGGACACTATAAAAATATCGGTTACTTAAAATCAGGAATTTACGGCCTAGAGTAAATTTAAGTCCTGCTTTCATTGCAATTGCTGTTCTGATTGGTGGAGCTAAGCGGGATCGAACCGCTGACCTCAACACTGCCAGTGTTGCGCTCTCCCAGCTGAGCTATAGCCCCAATAGGAACCGTTGCAAGTTGCTGTGTAACAGATGGGTGCGTATTATAAAGAGATGCCTGAGAAGGTCAAGAGCAAAAGTGCAAAATTTTTTATTTTTTTGCACTTTTGTAACACACCCTATTGTGCCTTGACTCAACCCTGTTGCTGCGCTCTTTGATCTATAAAGGCAATGGCTTGGTTAATCCGCGTGAGACAACGAGCTTTTCCAATCAGTTCGGCTGTTTGATCAATCGCTGGAGACTGCCCTCTTCCTGTAATAGCAACTCTTAAAGGCATACCAACTTTACCCATCCCCACTTCCAATTCATCTGCTGTTTCTTGAATCGCCTGATGAATATTTTCTGCTGTCCAAGGTTCAACTTCTGAGAACTTTTCGGCCACTTTAACCAATGCGTCTTTGGCAACAGGTCGCAAATGTTTTTTGGCCGCAGCAGGATCGAAACTTTCAAAATCTTGATAGAAATAGTCAGCGTTCTCTACCATTTCGACTAAGGTTTTGGCTCTTTCTCGTAATAGATCAGCGACCGCACTCAGTTCAGGGCCATTTTCCAACTCAATCCCTTTTTCCTGCATAAATGGCGCTAAATAGCGAGCTAAATGCTCTGCAGGCGCTTGCTGGATATGCTGCTGGTTGACCCATAGCAATTTTTCTGTATTAAAGGTTGAAGGTGAGCTGTTAACATGGTCTAGGTCGAAATGCTCAATCATTTCATCCACACTAAAAATCTCTTGATCTCCATGCGACCAGCCTAATCTCACAAGATAGTTCAATAAAGCTTCAGGCAAGAAACCTTCTTCTTTATATTGCAGTACCGAAACCGCCCCGTGTCGTTTTGAAAGACGAGAGCCATCTTCACCCAATACCATCGGAATGTGCGCATATTTTGGAATCGGAGCGCCAAGGGCTTTCAAGATATTGATTTGACGAGGTGTATTATTAAGGTGGTCATCTCCTCGAATAACATGGGTAATCCCCATATCCCAATCATCCACCACCACGCTTAAATTATAAGTGGGCGTACCGTCAGAACGGGCAATAATCAGATCATCCAATTCTTGGTTGCTGATGCGCACCTCACCTTTGACCAAGTCCTCAATCACCACTTCTCCTTCCAAAGGATTTTTAAAGCGGATAACAGGTTCAACACCTTCAGGAGGCGTGCCTGTAAAGTCACGATAACGACCATCGTAACGAGGCTTCTCGCCTTTGGCTTTCTGTTCTTCACGCATGGTTTCCAACTCTTCAGGGGTGGCATAGCAATAGTAGGCCATGTCATTGTCTAACAGATATTGAATCACCTCTTTGTAGCGATCGAAACGCTCTGTCTGATAAAAAGGTCCTTGGTCATAATCTAACCCTAGCCAAGCCATCCCTTCTAAAATCGCATTCACGGACTCTTTGGTAGAGCGTTCTAAATCCGTATCTTCAATCCGTAAAACAAACTCTCCCCCATGCTTGCGTGCATAAAGCCAAGAAAAAAGTGCGGTGCGTACACCACCAATATGTAAATAGCCCGTTGGACTGGGGGCAAAACGAGTACGAATCACTGTCAACTCCTCAAAGAATAAATAAAAGGGGTATTATAGGGCTTCAGGCGATGACTTTACAGCCAACCATGCTTGCTTAACCAACCAACCTGTTAATAAGGTCACGAATCCCAATAAAAGAATAAAAATCACCCCACTCCACCACCAGAAAAGCGGCTGTTGCAAAAGATCACCCATGTACTGCCCCGCCAAACCATAAGCAGCCAGAGGATAAACATAAGACCAACTCACCATACTGAGTTCACTCTTTCTAAACTCCGCAATAGAATAGAGCCAAACAAGTAGCATCATGGTAGCAAACCCATAAAACCACCAACTGCTCAAAGGCACAGTAGCTTGCTGTAAAAGCAAAATGGAGGCAATGGTTCCAAGGGATGGCGGAGCCATAAAAATAAACAGAGTAGGTCGCATTCGAAGTGAAATATGGCTGACAAAAAACAGACGATAGAAGAGGCTAAAAACCAATGTTCCCCATATAAAAAAAGTTGCCGAAAAATAGAACCATAAAACCTCTCTCCAGCTTTCTGGCAACATCTGCATCCCTGCAATCACCACCACAAAATTTCCCGAGAGCAAAATAAACCAAGTAGGTTTTAAATCCTCCAACTCAATCCGCACATCAAATAGCCAGCGAGAGACCATTGCAAACCACAAAATGGTGTGTGCAATCATCACCGTTAAAAATCCCCAAAAAGCCCAGTCCCGATACCAGTTAAAGTGCCATAAGCTTAAACAACCAAGCATCAGCGTCAGTGTGATTGATGGAAAAAGAGAGATTTGGAAGTTACTTTGCCACTCCTTTGTTAAATGATTTGTGGAGTGCTGTTTGAATCGTTCTTGAAACAACTTTATGAAGTAAGGCACTCCCACAATGAGCAGTGCCAAATAACCATAAAACAGAATCCATAATGGTAAGGAGGTTTGCCATTGGAGTGTTTCAGCATAATGAACTCCATTCAGCCCCAATCCAATGAGTCCCATGGGCATACCGAATAGTGCAACAGAGGGCTTAAAAACAAGATTTTTCAAATTCATTAAATAAGTAATTGATTTGGAATTTGAGTAATTATAACGCCATGAGTAGAGTTTGATTATAATAATGCCAATTCTAATTTTACGGAGTCCATCCCATGAGTGAAGCAAATACCCAACCTGCTCGTCTAGCCTTTTTCCCTATCACCCTATTTGGAAGTATTATGGGGTATTCAGGGTTGACGCTGGTATTGATTGCCATGCGCCAAATTTTAGAAATCAATGCCTATGCCCCTTTGGCTTTAGTGATCCTCACCACCCTCTTTTTCTCACTGATTTCAGCAACCTATTTAGTTAAAATCCTAAAACATCCTCAAGCGGTCATTAAAGAATTTAACCACCCCATCGCTAGTAACTTTTTCTCCGCCTTTAGTATCAGCTTGGTGCTATTGGGGGTGATTTATAGCTTTTACAACTTAACTGTTGGGCAGATCTTATGGACACTGGGCGCCAGCACCCAACTGGTTTTAACCGTCATTACCATTAGCAACTGGATTCATCATGAAAAGTGGCAAGTGACGCACATGAGTCCTGCTTGGTTTATCCCTGTGGTTGGGAATATTATTGTTCCGCTGGGTACGCCGCTTTATGCACCATTAGAACTCGGCTGGTTCTTCTTTAGTATTGGCGTCGTTTTTTGGATTATCTTACAAGCAATTGTTTTCTATCGCCTTTTCTTCCACCCACCCATGATTAAAACACTAGAGCCACTTCTGTTTATCTTGATTGCGCCACCTGCAATTGGCTTCAGTGCCTACCTACATATCAATGGCGGAAACCTAGATGCATTTGCCCGTATTCTTTATTACACAGCACTTTTCTTTGGGTTATTGCTATTGGTGCAGACTCCCCGCTTCTTACGCATCCCCTTCTCACTCTCTTGGTGGGCATACACCTTCCCATTGGCTGCACTCACACTTGCAACCTTAAAAATGTTTGCCTTTATTAACCAACCTATTTTTGGTTTCTTGACTGCACTCTTTGCAGCAATCGTATCGGCGCTTATTTTCCATCTCACTTTAAAAACACTGGCGGCGATTCGTAAGAAAAAGCTATGCGTACCACCACCTGCTGAACCCACCCCTCAAGCGAAAGAAGATTAACGATGGCTCAAATTCATTACAGCGTCACTCCTCAAGATCCCAAAGGGCATCTGTTTCAGGTTGAGCTGACTATTCAATCACCTAACCCCAAAGGGCAGATTTTACGACTGCCCAACTGGATCCCAGGGAGTTATCTGATTCGAGATTTTGCAAAGCATATTGTTGAAATTAAAGCAGAAACGCTTGAAGGTAAACCACTTTCCATCAATCCGATTACCACCGACCAGTGGCAGCTTACTCCAACTACGGAAGCAGTTAAAATCCACTATCAGGTGTATGCTTGGGATCTATCCGTTCGTGGTGCGCATTTTGATCAAACGCACGCTTTTTTTAACGGCACTTCACTCTTTTTAGCGGTTGAAGGACAAACAGAAGCGGAAGTGAAAGTTTCCCTGAACTCTGCAGGTTGGATACCTGAGTCGTGGAAAGTCGCCACCACCCTACCTAAAGTGACGGTTGATGAAAAAGGATTCGGTGATTATCTCGCAGAAGATTACTGGCAACTGATTGATGAACCTGTAGAGATCAGTGACTTCACAGAAGTTTCATTCACCGCCAAAGGCATTCCGCATAAAATGGTACTGTCAGGACAGCATGATGCAGATTTGGAGCGTCTTAAACAAGACCTCACCATCATTTGTGAATTTGAATTAGACCTTTGGCGAGAGCCCTACCCGATTAAAGAGTATCTCTTTATTGTCTTGGTCACCGATTCACTTTATGGCGGTTTAGAACATAAAAACAATACCGTTCTCATGTGTAGCCGTCATGACCTGCCTTTCAAAGGCATGAAGCAGCCGACAGAATCTTATCAACAGTTCTTAGAGCTATGTAGCCATGAGTATTTTCACCTTTGGAATGTAAAACGCATCCAACCCAAGGTTTATCAACAGACCGATTTACAATCAAAGGCTTACACCCAACAGCTCTGGTGGTTTGAAGGCATTACTTCTTACTACGATGGCTATATCCTCTATCGAGCAGGACTGTTAACTGCTGAACAGTATTTAAATAACCTTGCTAAACAGATGACCCGTGTCTATCGCATGCCTGGTCGTTTTAAACAGTCAGTCGCTGAATCAAGCTTGCTAACTTGGACAAAGTTTTACCAACAAGATGAAAATGCCCCTAATGCGATTATCAGCTACTACACCAAAGGCAGCCTCATTGCTTTAGCACTGGATTTGATGATTCGCCAGCAGAGTGAAGGGCAGAAAAGTTTAGACGATGTGCTGCATCATCTTTGGCAACACTATGGCACGACGGGTAAATGGCTTAAAGAGGGCGAACTGGAGCAGGTGATTGAAAATGTTACCGAACTGAAACTGGCCGATTTTTTTAATCGCTACCTATATGGCACAGACGACCCACCCCTCCCACAACTGCTCTTAAATGAAGGAGTAGAAATGACCTTCCGCTCACCACAATCTCATGCAGATTTGGGTGGACTGGCGAGCAAAGCAACGCTTGAAGATGAAGCGGCTCCGATTCATCTCGGTGCTAACCTAAAAAACAGCGAACACCAGACAGTTCAACTCACTCATGTGTTGCATCAAGGCATTGCTTATAAGGCAGGTTTGGCCGCAGGAGATGAAATTATTGCATTAGAAGGACTCAAAGTCACTTCGATTCAACAACTTGAGAGTTGGCTAAATCGGAAACAGGTCGGCGACTCATTAAGCTGCCATTACTTCCGCCAAGGCGTTTTATACAAAACCACCTTCACTCTCACACCCGCTGCCTTTGATCGAGTCTCGTTGAGCATAGATGCGCATAACCCCAATCGGATCGGGAAATGGCTAAGCAGATGACAGAGGAAGCACAATTGCAAAAACTGGAAGCGAGAGTGACGGAACTAGAGGTCTCTCTCAGCTATCAACAAGAGACGATAGAAGCTCTGCAACAGGAAGCAGCAAAACAGATTCAAGAAAACCAACAACTGAATCAAAAGCTGTTGCTACTTTCTGAATATCTGAAGTCTTTAAATCTGGAAGCCATTAAAAAACCCAGTGAAGAGGCACCGCCTCCCCACTATTGAAATTAAAGCCTACCGTCTGCGATTACTCGGGCGGTTGCGTTTAGCTTTTTTCTTCGTTTTAGGCTTGGCAACTGGCTGTGCCGCCGACACCTTTTTATGGAATTGATCAGGACGAGGCTCTTCAGGCAAACCTACACTTTTTAACAGTTGATTCACCTGACGCCAAGTTAAAGCTTCGCTCTTCCCTTGTCGTAGGTTTCTAGGTAGCTGAAACTGTCCATAACGGGTACGAATCAAACGACTAACCTGTACCCCCACTGCTTCCCACATCCGTCGCACTTCACGATTTCGTCCCTCTTTGATCACCACCTTATACCACTGGTTCAGGGAGTCATCATCTTGTTGAGGCAGTTTAACAATGCGATCAAACTTCGCCCAACCATCGTCAAGCTTAATCCCCTTTTTCAACTGCTTCAAAGTATCTTCAGACACCTCTCCAAATACCCGCACGGAGTATTCGCGCTCCACCTCATAGCTTGGGTGCATCATACGATTAGCCAGCTCACCATTATTGGTAAAAATCAACAACCCACTGGTGTTCATATCCAGCCGTCCAATGGCCACCCAGCGGCTATTGATAATTCTTGGTAGGTGTTGAAAAACGGTGTCTCTTCCCTTCTCGTCCTTGCGACTGGTGACTTGGCCTTCAGGTTTATTGTAAAGAATCACCTGCGTGGGTTGTTTGGCCAAACGGGTCTCTCGAACTTCATGATCTCGCACTTTTATTTTATCGTCAGGAAAAGCACGATCCCCTAATTGAGCCACCTTACCATTGACCTTCACCAATCCCTCGGCAATCAACTTTTCCACTTCTCGCCGAGAACCAAAGCCCGCTCGAGCCAAGATTTTTTGTAATTTTTCACCTGGTACTTTTTTCTGCACGGGGGCGGTTTTTTCCGCTGTTTTTTCTTGTTCTATCATTTAGATTCCAATCAAATTTAAAATAAAGTGACGCAACCACTCATAAGGCCCCGCCATTAAAGGTGTTAAGAGCCCTAAAAAAATCATGCCTAATAAAATCAAAAAGCCATAAGGTTCAATTAGGTTGTATTGATACGCCAACTTTGGCGGTAAAAAAGCCGAGACGACTCGACTGCCATCCAAAGGGGGAATGGGGATGAGGTTTAATACCAAAAGCACTAGGTTAATACTGATACCCGCCATCCCTGAATAGATCAAAAATAGTCCAATACTGGGCATATCAGCTGTTAAAAGCGTCCCTATTTTCAGTAAAATCGCCCACCCGATCGCCATTAAAAAATTAGAAGCCGGTCCCGCAATCGCCACTTTGGCCATATCTTTTCGTGGATTTTTAAAATTATTTGGGTTAATAGGAACGGGTTTTGCCCAGCCAAAAATAACCCCCCCTAGAATCAATAGTACCAACGGCAAAACAATGGTGCCAATGGGATCGATATGCTTAATCGGGTTGAGCGTCAAACGCCCTTGTAATTCTGCGGTACGATCTCCAAGCTTGGCGGCAATCCAGCCGTGTGCTGCTTCATGCACGGTAATGGCAAAAATGACAGGCAGTGTCCAAATCGCAATCTGCTGTAGCGTGGTTAACTCATTCATGGAATTCCCCTTGTCCCTGTCTCACTAAAACAGGTACCTCATCGGTAAAATCAATCACCGTTGTCGGTTCAAAACCACAAAATCCCCCATCGACAATCGCATCTAAAGTATGTTCCAGCGTCTCTTTAATCTCCCAAGCATCGGTCATTGGTATCTCTTCACCTGGCAAAATTAAACTACTAGAAATTAAAGGTCGATCAAAACGGCTCGACAGCTCATTCGCTATGTGATTAGGTGACACCCGAATCCCAATGGTCTTCTTTTTCGGATTTTGTAACCGCCGTGGCACTTCACGACTCGCTGGTAAGATAAAGGTATAAGGGCCTGGTAGATGCGATTTTAGATAACGAAACTGCACATTCCCCACTTTAGCGTATTCCGAAATATCACTCAAATCCTTACACATGAGCGTTAGCTGATGATTCGGTTGCAACTGGCGAATCGTACGAATCTTATCCGCACCTTCTTTATTATCCAACAGACAACCTAAAGCATAGCCCGACTCGGTTGGATAGGCAATGACACCGCCCTTTTCAATCACATCTGCCACCTGATCAATCAAGCGGGACTGGGGATTTTCGGGATGAATCGATAAAAATAAACTCATTTTCTTACTCTCTTTCTTTCTCTAGAGAGCTTTGCATGAGTGGGACGCAAGAGGAATTTTAACCTTTTTTATCCGTGTAGCTATCTCGTGCAAAGTTCTCATCTAAATAATGGGTTGCTTAAAATGGTGCCATACGGGATCACACTTTTCAGGCATGGGGGCAAGCCAGCCTAGGTTGCGA
>Ga0256829_1003840_pt1 | contig 10136 bp, 10 predicted proteins | sample 131447metaG_FD_185979 | JGI IMG/M metagenome (GOLD analysis project Ga0256829, IMG submission 185979) | Hydrothermal vent microbial communities from Lau Basin, Pacific Ocean - 131-447 | ecosystem: Environmental > Aquatic > Marine > Hydrothermal vents | place: Pacific Ocean: Lau Basin | collected...
ATACAGCTGTTGCACTTCAAATGAAAGATTCTCTCTCACTCATCATTGAAGATGTAAAGATGATTATGAAGTCCATCAAAAAACGTGCGATGGAACATAAAATGACTTTAATGGTTGGACGTTCTCACGGTATTCATGGAGAGCCCATAACATTTGGTTTGGTGTTAGCTGTTTGGTATGATGAAATGGCACGTCATTTAAAAAATCTTGAAGAGACTATGGATGTTATAGCAGTCGGGCAAGTAAGTGGTGCTATGGGTAACTTTGCACATGCTCCATTAGAATTAGAAGAATATACATGTGAAGAACTCGGTCTAAAACCTGCGCCTGTATCAAACCAAGTAATTCAAAGAGACAGATATGCAAGACTTGCTACATCTTTAGCACTTATGGCAAGTTCTATTGAAAAATTTGCTATTCAAGTTCGCCACTGGCAAAGAACAGAAGTATATGAATGTGAAGAGTATTTTGCAAAAGGGCAAAAAGGTTCTTCTGCAATGCCGCATAAACGTAATCCTATACTTACAGAAAATATAACAGGTTTGGCACGTATGATACGTGCGTATGCAAACCCTGCCATGGAAAATGTGGCACTTTGGCATGAACGTGATATATCACACTCATCTACCGAACGCTTTTGGTTGCCAGATGCGTTTGTAACATCTGACTTTATGTTACACCGTATGAATAACGTTATAGAAAATCTCACAGTCTACCCTGAAAATATGATGAAAAACCTCAATCTGACAGGCGGACTTGTTTTTTCACAACGTGTTTTACTCGAGCTTCCTCTTCAAGGTGTAAGTCGAGAAGATGCCTATAGAATTGTTCAAAGAAATGCAATGAAAGTCTGGGAAGAAATTCAACATGGAAAACCTACTGTCAATGAAAAAGGCGAAAGTCTTTACCTAAACCATCTACTAGCAGATGAAGAGCTGAGAAATTCACTCAGTGAAGAAGTAATACGTGAATGTTTTAATTATGACTACTATACAAAGAATGTAGACAGGATTTTTAACAGAGTTTTTAACAAGTAAGGACAGTTATGATAACAGTTATAAAAAGAAACGGCCGAACAGAGCCTTTAGATATTTCTAAAATACAAAAATATACTTCTGCTGCTGTAAAAGGTTTGGCAAATGTAAGCCAAAGTGAATTAGAAGTTGATGCTCAAATTCATTTTCGTGATGGCATAACATCAAAAGAAATACAAGAAACGTTAATTAAAACAGCTGTTGATAAAATTGATATAGATGCACCAAACTGGACATTTGTTGCTTCTCGTCTTTTTCTTTTCAATCTATATCATCAAGTTAATGGATTCACAGGTTATTGCAAACTTGAAAAATATTTTGAAAAAGGTGAAAAAGCGGGGCGTATACTTTTGGGGCTAAAAGAAATGTATGACCTTGATGAATTAGAAAAACATATAAAACCAGAGAGAGATTTACAATTTAATTATCTGGGTATAAAAACACTCTATGACAGATATCTTATAAAAGATAGAGATTCAAACCCTATAGAACTGCCACAGCATATGTTTATGGCAATATCTATGTTTTTGGCTCAACGTGAAGAGAACCGTCAAGAGTGGGCTATTAAATTTTATAATATGATTAGTCAATTTCAAGTGATGCTTGCAACACCAACACTCTCTAATGCTAGAACACCAAGACATCAACTCAGCTCTTGCTACATTGGTTCAACCCCTGACAATATCGAAGGGATTTTTGATGCTTACAAAGAGATGGCAATGCTATCTAAATTTGGCGGCGGTATTGGCTGGGACTGGACACAGGTTCGCTCAATGGGCTCATTTATTGATGGGCATAAAAATGCAGCCGGAGGAACTATTCCTTTCTTAAAAATAACAAATGATATTGCTATTGCTGTTGATCAGCTTGGTACCAGAAAAGGGGCTATTGCTGTTTATTTAGAGCCATGGCATATAGATATAAATGACTTTTTAGATTTAAAGAAAAACTCTGGTGAAGAGCGTCGTCGTGCACATGATTTATTTCCTGCATTATGGCTTAATGATATGTTTATGCAAAGAGTACAAGAAGATGCTATTTGGACACTTTTTGACCCATTTGATACAAGAGAACTGACTAACATGTATGGTGAGGAATTTAACAAACGTTATTTAGAATTAGAACAAGATGAATCACTCATAAAAGAAAAAGTAAAAGCCAAAGATTTATGGAAAAAAATTCTAACCTCTTACTTTGAAACAGGTTCACCTTTTCTTTGTTTTAAAGACAATGCTAACCGTGCAAATCCAAATGATCATTACGGAATCATTCGTAGTTCAAATCTTTGTACAGAAATTTTTCAAAACACACAGCCAAACCATTATAAAATCAAATTCATATTTGAAAATGGTGAGAGTGTGAGTTATGAAGAAGAAGAGATGATAACAGTTGACAGCGGTATAACAAAACCAGCCAAAAAAGTAACTGCCCTTGATTCACTTGGTGGATTACCAATTTTTGTTGTTGAAAAAGAAAAAATTGATGGAGCTACTGCTGTTTGTAATCTTGCTTCCATTAACCTTTCACGCATCAATACAAAAGAAGATATAGATGCAATTGTACCGACTGCTGTAAGATGTTTGGATAACGTTATCGACCTAAACTTTTACCCTGTTGAAAAAGTAAAACGCACAAATATGCGAAGCCGTTCTATCGGTTTAGGTGTTATGGGTGAAGCACAAATGTTAGCAGAAGCCGGCATAATGTGGGGAAGCCAAGAACACTTTGACAAAATAGATGAAATAATGGAATCTGTTTGTTATAACACCATTAAGGCCTCTTCTAATTTGGCAGTTGAAAAAGGAAGTTATCCGGAATTTGAAGGTTCTAAATGGAGCAGAGGCATATTTCCTCAAGATCACGCAAATGCAGAAGTTATCAATCTTGTTGACCGCGGTGGACTCTTTGCCTCCACTTATGAATGGGATGAGTTACGTACAAAAGTGAAAAAACAGGGAATGCGTAATGGTTATCTGATGGCCGTTGCACCTACATCTTCTATATCAATTTTAACAGGTACGACACAAGCAATTGAACCTGTATTTAAGCGTAAATGGTCAGAAGAAAATCTCAGCGGGCTTATTCCCGTAGTTGTGCCAAACCTTTCACCTGATACATGGAGCTACTATACACCGGCCTATGATTTAAATCAAACAGTACTTATTAAAGCAGCTGCCATTAGACAAAAATGGATAGATCAGGGGCAGTCACTTAACATATTTATAACACTTGATAAAGCAAGTGGAAGATACCTCAATGAAATTTATATGCTTGCATGGAAACTCGGACTTAAATCTACCTATTACTTGCGTTCTCAATCACCGGAGATGGCAAATGATGTAGAAGACAGAAGTATGGAGTGTGTAGGTTGCCAATAGACCTTCAACGCTTCGACAATTTTAAAGACGCCGAATTACGCTCTTTAGAAATTGTCTCACCAACACATGTAAAACTGAGAGTTGCAGTGCAAGATAAGGCTCGTGCTTTTGACTGGATAACACTAGAACTTGATTTTATAAATGTTACAGATGCGAGACTTATTGAGCAAAATAAACTAGCATATGTAGATATGAGTGAAGGTGCAAATATTTTACATGTAGAAAAAGAATTTGCATTTGGTATAGGAGCATGCTATAATATATCAACTGTTAAAAACTCTACATTTTATATAATTTCCAAAGATTTAAAATATCAAGAGGGACAATTTTAAAGGATAGCAATGCATTATGAGGTTAAGGGAGAGATACTTGGTTTTGTAAATACAAAACAAGTAGATATCAACGAAATAGATGAGTTATTTTACACGATGTCAGATGTACATAATGATGGTATATCTTTTACTTTGGTCAACCCTTATTTACTGCGTGAATACTCTTTTGATATTCCATCAAAGACAAAAGAACTGCTCAATATAAATGCTGATTCAAAAATTAGTGTTTATAATATTTTACTTATACAAAAACCACTTGAAAAATCGACTATTAACTTTTTGGCACCGATAATACTTAATCATGATGATAATACACTTGCACAAATTGTATTGGAGCCAAAACAAAATCCTGATTTTGGAATGGCAGAGAGTATAGAATCTTTTAGGAAAAAATAATGAAATACCTAGTCACAGATGATTCAAGACTTGCAAGACGCGTACTTGTAAAATCACTCTTAACACTTACAAAGGAAGAAAATATTTTTCAGGCAACTAATGGTCTTGAAGCAATACAGGTAATGCTCAAAGAACGACCAGACATTGTATTTTTGGATTTAACAATGCCAGAAATGGATGGATATACTGCTTTGCCAAAGTTTTTTAAAATAAAACCAGATGTAAAAGTAGTAGTTGTTTCCGCTGATGTGCAAGAACAAGCAAAAGAGAGAGTTTTAGCATTAGGTGCAAGCTTACATGTAAATAAACCTATTAATGAACAAAAACTAAAAGAAATATTGGAATCTTTATAAAAATGTCTACAGATATTTTGAGCGAAGATGAAAAAGATGTACTCCAAGAGTTAATGAATATAGCATATGGAAGTGCTACGGCTGTAATAGCCCAAATGCTTGATGCTTTTGCATCTTTAAGCATTCCAAATATCCAAGTTATGCAAGTAGCTACACTTTTAAAAACTTTTCAAGAACTCAAAAGTACAAGCTATTTTTTTGCTTCCCAAGCTTTTCACGGTGAGTTTGATGGAGAAAGTGCTTTTTTCATTAATGAAGAGAGTGCAAAAAATCTAGCATTGCATCTTGAACTTGAAAACAGAAGTGATTTAGATGATGCTATTTTAGAACTAACCAATGTTCTAACATCTTCACTTACAAGTAGACTTGCACAAGAGATGCAAACAGAGGTAGGTTTTTCTCTGCCAAATATTTCAAAAGTACCTTTAAATAAAATAAATGATGTTGCAAGCTTTCAAATATATTCAAAAGTTATTGTCATAGATACCGACTTAAATTTTAAAGACCAAAAAATAAATGGAAAAATTTTTATCCTAACAAAAGATGAATCAATACAATGGCTCAAAACAAAACTAAACATAATTTTAGAAGAATTGATTTAGATAAAAATATTTTATCTGTTATCAATAATGGTATTCTTATACTCGATAACAAGCTGCAAATATACTCTTTCAACAAATGGATGCAACTGCACACAAAACTCAAAGAAAATGATGTTATAGGAAAAAAATTAGATGAATTATTTCCTCTCCCTAATAAAAGAACACTCATACGTAAAATAGAAACTGCCCTTACAATGCAAACACCAACTTATTATACCGCAAGCGTTTCTCATTACCTCATTCCTATAAAAATAAATCAAATTGAAAATTCTCTTTTTGAGTATATGCAACAAGATGTTAGCATAATTCCTCTTGCAAATAAAAAACAGTTTGTGGCTGTTATACTCACAGACCAAACAATAATGGCAAACACAAATGCACTCTTAAAAAAAGAAAAAGAAAAAAATAGGTTACAGTATAAACAACTTTTGGCTAGTTCGAGAAGTGCTGCTATGGGCGAAATGATTAGTATGATAGCCCATCAATGGCGACAACCACTCTCTTTAATTAATACCTTAATTGCCAATATAAAAATAAAAAAAGAATTACAATTATTAGATGAAGAAATTATAGATAATTCTATTAATAAAATTGAAGATACTGTAAAGTTTTTATCTCATACTATCGATGATTTTCGTGACTATTTTAAACCAAATAAAGTAGCAACAAATGTTAATATTTCAAATCTTTTTGGACAATCTCTGTTTTTTTTAAAAAATGAACTCAAACAGCTCAATATAGAATATGATGTGCAAATAGAAAAAGATATAGATATTTATACCTATAAAAATGAACTTCTCCAAAGTATTATCAATATTTTAAAAAATTCTATTGACGCATTTAAGGAATCAAACAAAAAAAATAAAAAAATTTCTGTATTTGTCCAAAAAGAAAAGAAATATATCTTACTTGAAATAGACGATAATGCGGGTGGTATTGCAAAAGAAAATATTAACAAAGTATTTGATCCATATTTTTCAACGAAAAGCAAAAATGGCACAGGATTAGGACTTTATATGTGTAAAACAATATTAGAAGAACATCTCCATGGTAAAATATCTTTAACATCTAATACAAATGGAACAAAAGTAGCAATACAATTACCTTATAAAGTGTAAAATACCATTAAAAAAGGAAGATGCCATGAAAATTGTATGTCCACACTGTTTGAGCGTAAACAATGTACCAAAAAAAGAGAGTTACAAAAAAGCTAACTGCGGTAAGTGCAAACAATCACTTTTAGATACGAAGCCCTTGGAACTTACAAATAGTACTTTTGATGAAGTAGTGGTTAATAGTGATATTCCTGTCATAGTAGATTTTTGGGCACCGTGGTGCGGTCCTTGTAAAATGATGGCACCAAATTTTGAACGTGCTGCAACAAAATTTCCACTCAAAGCACTCTTTACAAAAGTAAATACAGAAAATGAGCAAAATTTAGGTGCACGTTTTTCTATTCGAAGTATTCCGACTATTATTGTTTTTAAAAATGGTCGTGAAGTAGAAAGAGTCAGTGGAGCCCTTGATGTAAATGCACTTACTTCTCTTGCTTCAAAATATGGTGAGTAAAATCTATTTTCTTAATTTAACTCTTTGAGAATGTGTTATGGCTACGGCCATAGCGTCTGATATATCAAGGGGTTTTATCTCTTTTTTAATATTTAATAAACGTTTTACCATAAATGCAACTTGTTCTTTTTGTGCTTTTCCTTTACCTGTAAGTGCTTTTTTTACCTGCAGTGCCGTATACTCATGAAACTGCCCAAATTCTTGCAAGAGTTTTAACATTATCGCTCCGCGAAACTGTGCAAGTTTTATGGTTGTAGCAGGGTTATGTGCATAAAAAATATCTTCCATCGCCACTTCATCTATTGTATGGTTTTGAAAAATTCTTCCAAGACCTTCTACCATTTGGGGTATCTGAAACTGTAGGTTTTCTGCTTTCATTTTAATAAGTCCAGCTTCTATCAATGAAATTTTTCCATTTTGCAGTGAAATTAAAGCATATCCCATATTTCTAGTTCCGGGATCTATTCCAAGTATTGTCATAAGCGTATTGTAGCATTAGACTTCTTACAAAACTCTATTATTCACATTGTAAATTTTTAGTTATTCACATCTATTTAACCCTATTTTATGGAAAAAGTAAGTATTATTCACATTTAAATAATTAAATAAGGTTTTATGTGAATATAGGTCAAGAAGTATTACAGGCACTCAAAAATGAGATTAGTGAATTAGAATATACACGATATATTAGACATCTTACGTATGATATAAAAAAATCCACAAGTGATACAGCTATATTTTATGCACCTAATGCTTTAGTAGTTAACTGGATTAAAAACAAATACAGAGAAAAGATTGCCCATCTTTTTGAAATTAAAAATGGTTCAAAAGTAAATGTTGAAATAACACTCAAAAATACAGTAGAAAAACGAAAAACAAAAAAAACTGTAGAAATTAAGCAAAATAGTTCACTTTTAAACCCTTCACATTCCTTTGATAACTTTATGGTTGGCGGATCCAATCAATTTGCGTATGCGGCTGTAAAGAGTGTAAGTGAAAATGCAGGAAAAGTTTATAATCCTCTCTTTATTTATGGTGGTGTCGGTCTTGGAAAAACACACCTTATGCAAGCAGCCGGTAATGTTTTTCAAAATGAAGGCAAAGTTGTTATATATACAACAGTTGAACAGTTTTTAAATGATTTTATTCGACATGTAAGAAATAAAACAATGGAGCGTTTTCAAGAAAAATATCGAAAATGTGATGTACTTCTTATAGATGATATTCAATTTTTAAGTAATAAAGAGGGAATTCAAGAAGAATTTTTTCATACTTTTGAAGCTCTAAAAGGTGCAGGAAAACAAATAATTCTTACAGCCGATAAACATCCTAAAAAAATAGGTGGTCTTGAAGCACGTCTGCAAAGTAGATTTGAATGGGGTTTAGTTGCCGATATTCAACCACCTGAACTTGAGACAAAAATTGCTATTATCAATAAAAAATGCGAAATTAACAAAGTAAAACTCTCAAAAGATATAATCAACTACATAGCAACCGTAATTGACAGTAATGTAAGAGAAATAGAAGGCATTCTTTCAAAATTACATGCCTATTCACAACTTATGCATATAGATATTGATTTAGAATTTACAAAAAATGTTCTTAAAGACCAAATGAATGAAAATAGAGCAAATCTTACTATGGAAACTATTACTGAAGTTGTGGCAAAAGATTTAAATATAAAACCAAGTGAAATTCGCTCAAAAGGTAGAAGTAAAAACATTGTATATGCACGAAGAATATCCATATATATTTGTCGTGAACTTACACAAAACACTATGCCACAGCTTGCTCAATATTTTGGTATGAAAGACCATACAGCAATTAGTCATACAATTAAAAAAATCAATACTCTTATAAAAGATGATGAAGATTTTAAAGTAAAAATTGATGAACTTACAAACAAAATAACATCCTCCTCATAATTTTATTTTAAAAGGATGAAAAAAAAAGATATAATTGTGAAAGTGAATAGATGTGAAAGAACTCTATAAGACTCTTCACATCTTAAAAGTAAGGCTTGTAGGCATTTAAAGAGAATTTTCACATATTCACTTCATACTACTACTACTTACTAAAATTATATAAATATATAGGGATTTAAAAAATGAAAATTACCATATCAAAATCTATACTGGAAAACATCCTCATTCATGCTGGACCTTTTTTAGAAAAGAAAGATACATCACAAATTACTTCTCATATCTACATGAACGTAGAAAATTCAAAGTTAACACTCAAAGCTACTGATTATGAAATTGGTTTTTTAGTAAGTACTGACAATTTAAGTATACAAAGAGAAGGAAGTATTACTGCCAATGGTAAAAAATTTTTAGATATTGTTAGAATACTAAAAGATGGTGAAATAAATTTAGAAGTGAAAAAAGATAATTTATTAATATCTCAAGCACATTCAAATTTTAAATTACCTACATTTTCACATAATGAATTTCCTGAGTTTCCATCATATGAAGGAAAACCAAGAATTTCCATTGAATCTCATACCCTTATAGAATCTTTAAAAAAGATAACACCAGCAATAGATACAAATAATCCAAAATTTGAACTTAATGGTGCTTTGATTGATATACAAAAAAATTCAATTAATTTTGCTGCTACAGATACAAGAAGATTAGCTGTAGTTACATTGAATAATGAAAGTGAAAATGAACTCTCTATAATTATTCCAAAAAAAGCAATAATTGAAATACAAAAACTCTTTTTTGAAAATATAGAACTTTATTATGATGAAACAAATCTTATTATACATTCAGAACAATATACATTTTTTACAAAATTAATAAACGGAAAATTTCCTGAATATTCAAGAATTATTCCTAAAGATACTGCACATAATTTAATTTTACCAAAAGCGATTATGATAGATTCTATAAAACAAATAACTACAATATCAACAGATGTAAAAATAACTTTTTTACATGATATTATTAGTTTTGAAAGTTTAAGTGATGATAATATTGAAGCAAAAACAGAAATATCATATAACACAGGTTTTGATGAAGCATTTTGTATAGCAATTAATTCAAAATATTTACTTGATTTTTTAAATTCTATACATTCATCAGAATTTAATATAGGACTTAATGAAGGAAATCTTCCTTTTGTTCTTAAGGATAACAATTTTATTACAGTTGTAATGCCTATTGTGATATAAAGATATAAAACTTATCATAAGATTATTTTAGATAAAATAACTGTAATTATGCCAAAATGGCAATGGAGTGTTAAATGCAACAAGAGTATGGTGCTAGTAATATTAAAGTTCTTAAAGGTTTAGAAGCTGTTCGTAAACGTCCTGGTATGTATATCGGTGATACCGGGCATCGTGGTCTTCACCATTTAGTTTATGAAGTTATTGACAACTCTATTGATGAAGCAATGGCAGGATATTGTAATACTATAAGCGTAACACTAACAAAAAGAGGAACTTGTATAGTTTCAGATAATGGTC
>Ga0256829_1003841_pt1 | contig 10134 bp, 10 predicted proteins | sample 131447metaG_FD_185979 | JGI IMG/M metagenome (GOLD analysis project Ga0256829, IMG submission 185979) | Hydrothermal vent microbial communities from Lau Basin, Pacific Ocean - 131-447 | ecosystem: Environmental > Aquatic > Marine > Hydrothermal vents | place: Pacific Ocean: Lau Basin | collected...
CCTGTTTTCCACAAGGCCGTTGCGCATTCGCGCTCAGCCATTTCCTGATCAATGAAATTGCAGTGCTTGCCGGGGATGTCGTTTTGATAAATTTAAATCACGGATTCAGGGAGCAGTAACGATATCCGTTTGCATCCTGTTCCTGATGGGTTTATCGGGTTCTGTTTTTGCGGCCGATGGTCAACATTGGCAGTGGGCCAATACATTGCCACAGGGTAACACGCTCAATGCCGTCGCCTGGGACGGCGGCGGCACCTACATTGCAGTCGGAGATCTTGGCACAGTTCTATCAAGCGCAAATGCACAAACCTGGTCACACCAAAGCGCCGGGGTCACGGACATTTTTAATGCCGTTACCTGGGGGGCGGGTGTCTTCGTGGCGGCGGACAACAATGGCCATATCCTGACCAGCCCTGATGGAATCACCTGGACCACGCACGCCACAGGTAGTTACAACGCCTTGGACGATATTGCCTGGAACGGATCGCTCTTTGTTGCGGTAGGCGGTTCGGGCGAAATTCTGACAAGCGCGGATGGCCTGACCTGGACGACACGGGTAGCACCTCCAGTCTCGGGCAAAACGCTTTATGCCGTTGCATGGAATGGCAGCCGGTTTGTCGCCGTTGGCGAATCCGGCACGATTCGAACGAGCTCCGATGGCATCAACTGGGTAACTCAAAGCTCGGGGACCTCTGCGAGTTTGTTGTATGACATAACTTGGGGGGGTAGCCAATGGGTGGCCGTTGGCGATGCCATTGTGACCAGTCCGGACGGGATCAACTGGACAAAACAGAATCCGCCATCTTCGTTTCTTGAGTCAGTCGCATGGAACGGTAGTCGGTTTGTCGCCGTCGGTGGCAGTTTAGCACTGGGGGCACTTTCGCTCACCAGCGCAGACGGAGTCAACTGGACTGCGCATCGGCTTGCGCCGTTCGGACTGAATTCGCTGATGTTCGATGGTAGCCAGTTTGTAGCGGTGGGCGACGGCGGAAAAATCGCCACGTCTACCGATGGGGTGACCTGGACTTCGCAGACGCAGAATATTTTTGATGCCGGCACGATTGGCGAGTCATTAGTAAGTGCGGTGACATGGTTTTCGGGTGCAGCAAAATTCATAGCCGTCACCAATTCCGGAATGACGGCATCAAGCACCGACGGGACAAATTGGGTTACAGCCGATTCAGGCTCAACCGGAATGGAAGGACTGGCATGCAACAGCAGTCTCTGCGTGGCCGTTGGCAGTGCAATATATACGACTGGAAACGGCTCCTCCTGGACGAAGCAGACCTCGGGAACCTCTCGCGCACTGCGCGGAATTACCTGGGATTCGCGCGACTCCCTATTCGTCGCCGTGGGCGAGAGCGGAACAATCCTGACGAGTCCTGATGGCCGCACCTGGATCAGCCGCACATCCGGCACGACCAACGTCCTGAACGCCGCAGGTACGGGGGGCGGTCAGGTTGTGGTGGTTGGCCTGAATGGTACGATCCTTACCAGCGCGGACGGGGTTGCATGGATCTCGCAGACTTCGGGAACCACAAATCCGTTGGGGAGTGTGGCCTATAACGGATCCAGCTTCGTAGTCATCAGCCAGGTGGGAGATGCCCTGACCAGTCCGGATGGCGTCACCTGGTCGGCGCATCAGGTTTCTTCGATGGGTTCGGTGCTCCTGGATTCCGTAGTCTGGGACGGCCAGGTGTTTGTCACCGGGGGCGCCTATGACGGCGGCAAGGTTTTCACCAGTCCGGACGGGGTAAACTGGATCGTTTACCAGACCGGCGCCAATGCCGCCCCGCGAGCAATTGCTTCGAATGGCAGTGCCAGTGCGCCCGTCGATGTGATCGGTGGAGATTATGGCTCGCTGCTGGTTTCCATACAGCCGGCACCGAGAAACCTTGCGAACGCTACGATAACGCAGCCCCAGCCCGGCAGCGAAAGTTTTACCATTCAAGGCATGGGCGCTCTGAGCGTAGGCGTCAGTTCCAGCGACCAGGCATTGTTGCCGGATGCGAATATCAGCGGAGCATCGGGCTGCACTGCGGCGGGCAACTGCACACTCACACTCAAGCCTGCGGCGAACCAGACCGGGACGGCGACGGTCACGGTGACCGTTACCGACGGCTACGGACAAAGCGGCAGTGGCACGTTCCAAGTTACGGTCAATCCACCGCCGGCACCGGCTGTCAGCGGCCTGAGTGGAGTTTCCGTCACCCAGCCAAATAACGGCAGTGAAGCATTCACCGTAAGCGGTACCGGAGCGCTCACGGTGACAGCAAGCTCCAGCAACCAGACGCTGTTGCCGGATGCGAATATCAGCGGAGCATCGGGCTGCACTGCGGCGGGCAACTGCACACTCACACTACAACCGGCGGCAAACCAGAGCGGGACGGCGACGGTTACGGTCACGGTCACCGACGGCTACGGCCAAAGCGGCAGTGGCACCTTCAAAGTGACGGTACAGTCCGCTCCTGGCGGCGCATCATCCGGTGGCGGCGGCAGCTTGGGTTGGCTGGTGCTGTTCGCGCTGTCCCTGTTTGTACTCTTCACGCGGCGGCGATATGGGGCTGCAATGGGGTATGAATCCGGACGCTGTAGAGGCGGGCGAGTTCAAAGCGCAACGATTGGACGTAAACGACGATGCGGTCGCCTACTGGACAACCGGGGAGCAAGCAAAATGAGCAAACGTCCATCGCATACCATCATTGTCCTGCTGAGCATACTCTTGATGCTGGGCTCCGGTGCTGTCACGGCCAAGACCGCCACCCAGACCTTTATCAAGCCGTATCCCGGTTCCACTGTGCACAGCAGCTGGACGCGCAGGTTTGACCGCGTGGTGCTGCCGGCGGGGAAGGTGCATTTCGACAACAAGACGCAAAACGATGTCGTGGACAAGACCCTCCGTGTCGAGGGCCGCCTGACCTATGTGGATTACGAAACGCCGGAGGACCGCGGTGGCCTGGAGGTGCTGGAAAACTACAAGCAGGGACTTGCCCGGGCGGGGTTCAAGATCCTGTTTTCCTGCTATGCGGCGGAGTGCAGCAAGGGCGGCGATGTCGGTTATATCCTCAACCGGGAGCAGTTCGGAGACGACCCGTCCCAGGTCGGGCGCGACCAGACCGGGTACCTGACCGCGAAGCTAGCGCGTCCCGAAGGTGACGTCTACGCCACCGTGATTGTGGATGGAAACAATCACGCCACGGACGTGGCGATTGTTGAAGCCAAGCCCATGCAGACGGGCATGGTAAAAGTCGATACCAAGGCGCTGCTAAACGATATCAACCGCACCGGCCACGCCGCCGTCTATGGCATTTACTTCGATACCAACAAGGCCACGGTCAAACCCGCGTCGAAACAGGCGCTGGGGGCGATCGCCAAACTGCTCAAGACGCAGCCCAGGCTCAAGCTCTACGTAGTCGGCCATACCGACAACGTCGGCACCCTGGATTACAACATGAGCCTGTCCAAACGGCGCGCCGAGGCGGTGGTGGCCGTGCTGGTCAAGCAATACGGTATCGCCCCCGGCCGCCTGCGCGCCGCCGGCGTGGGTCCGCTGGCGCCGGTGCTGGCCAACACCACCGAGGCGGGGCGCGCCAAAAACCGGCGCGTGGAACTGGTGGCGCAATGAGTGGTTTACAAAACGTCAATGTATTGGAAGCTTTGAGGTATTACATCATGAATAAAACAGTTATATCGCTTGCATCGTTCGCGTTGCTCTGCCTGCTGGGCGCGCAGGCCGCAAACGCAGCGCAGCCCATTGCCCCCCGGGTGCCGGTGACCAAAGAGGGCAAGCTGATCAATTACGACTGGAAAGGCACGTGCCCTTCGGAAAGCAAGGTCGGCGTGCCGGCGTATCCGGGCAGTTTGTGCACCAAAGCCGCGATGTTCAACAATTCCTCCGGCTTTGTCGAGCTGATGACAAGTGCGAATGTCGCTGAGGTCGTCTCGTGGTATTCCGGCCATCTCTCCGGTTGGGGGCATACAAAGGTCGAGAGCGGCGAGGACATCTTTGTACCACCCGGCGTTGATCTGAAACGTGTATATCCCGGCTATAGCGACACGAATATCACCATAAAAAATATGACGGCCGGAGACGTGAAACTGAAGAAAATGATTTACGCGTTCAAGGGGACGCCAAAAGCACTTATCAATATCTACTATGACATCAACAGCAAGAAAAATCGATGAAGACGTATTTTGCACTTGCATTGCTTTTTGGGACTGCCGTCTTGGGTGTTCCGTGCCATGCAGTGGCGAAATCGAGGGGCCATTCACCAGCGGTAGCCGGTGCGAAACCAAACCCGCGCGTTTATCTGATCGCGCGTGGCGACGGTGGTCGTCAGGGTGCGAAGATAGGCTGCAACGACAGCCTGGTGGCTTATGGGACACGAATACCGGCCAATATCGCCGGTCTGCGTGCAAGCCTCGAGCGCCTGTTGGCAATGCCGAGCGAATTGTCCGGCCAATCCGGCCTCTACAACGTCTTCGGCCGATCCCGGCTGCGACTCGTCGCCGTGCGCTTGCAGGACGGGGCGCTACGCGTTGCATTGCGTGGTCGTCTCGTGTTGGGCGGAATGTGCGACGGGCCGCGCGTGGCGGCACAACTGGAGCGCACCGCCGGGCAGATGCCCGGTGTGGACGGGGTGGACATCAAACTGAATGGCAAGCCGCTCTCGGCGGCCATGTCGCTGCAATAGGATCAATATGATAAATGATCGAAAAAAGATGCCAGGCAATCGTTTGAGCCGTTGTTGCGTCACCTCCGGGTCGAGGTTGCGCGCGATGGTGGCGATACAGTTCATCGTGCTGTCGGGTCTTGGAGCACCGGCGGTTGCCCAAGCAGAAGCAGAAGTAAAAGTCACCGGGAATACGCCTATCACATGCGTGGAAACACGCAAACCATCCACGGGTAAGGGTTATGACATGCATGTTCGCTGTACCGCTACCGTCAGCGGCATTATTAAATATATTTACCCGCCTAATGTTCGCTATCGGATTGGCGCCGATATCTCTTCACAAGGATTTGGCAAAAAAGATCTTCCTGTTGGTCCGCATAACAGAGTTGCTGATGGTGATTCTCCGATCATGGCAACCGGTACAGGTAAAGTCACCATTCCCGTCAGCACAGAATATGATGTTCCCATAGAGTCATGGACAAAAAAATCCGACTATTGCATAGCCGGCTCATTCCCGGCAGAGGTTGGAATTGAAGTGGCCATACCTATCGGCAATGATGGAGAGGCCGATTATGGAGACGTTCGCGACGTAACCGTACAGGTTAGCTGCACCGGTGGTTGAATGATGATGAAAAAACCCCGTGCATTTATCCGGCAACACCTGCCTGATGGACAATTGTTAAACCCATATACATACGAAAGGAGATACGCATATGAATGCTAAAACCTTGACAATGGCACTTTTCAGCATGGTCATGTTCGCGGCCACCCCCTGGGTACTGGCCGCAACCATACCATTGCCGGACCACCGACCCGGCAATGTGTCCCCGGAGTTGTTCAACTATGTGCGGCATACCATGGCCAGCATCAAGCAGTTCGACCTGGGCAAGCTGGGTATACCAGTGGAAAAGAGTCTGCGTTTGGCTGGGGGCGCCAGTAAGACCAGTCATTCGATGGCGTTCATGCTGGATGCCATATCGCCAAAGAAAATGGAACCCATGCTCGCCTGGTATCGAAAGCGGCTTCCGGGTTGGAAATTATCGGAGCATTATGCAGGTCGATTAGGCACCCTTATCTCGCCGAAATATGACGGGGTCAAGATTTCTATTATGTCCTGTACCGGTGGCACTTATCAGAATTTTCCGTGCGGCTCACATGTGCGGTTTTATAACATCTATGGCAAACAGGGATCGCCTGCAGCAAAGCGGGTGCACATTCTTTCAGGACAAAACCATTCCCATGAACCTCCTCTACCGGAACATGCCGAACACAATATGGAAAGCAAGCGGAAAGCCAATCGCCAGCCACGGGTTTCGCAAAATGCGTTGCAAGCAGATGAATCCGGAGCGCGTAAAAGCAATGTTGTTGAGGAAGATGCCAAGGATATCGCACACCAATCCGCTGATGAAGCGCATCAATCCGTTAAGCAAGGTATTCAGAATGGGGCATTCCAATGAAGAAATTAACACTCATGGCGTTGGGAGTGGCGCTCGTGTTGGTTGCCAAGGCGCCTGTCAATTACGCCGCAGAGACGCTGACCAGCCTCAAGCCAGGGGTATCGACCGTAGATGCCTTCATGGCGCGTGCACCATCGCCACCGATGTCCGGCGAGGAAGCCGTGCACATACACCCGTTGGTCATCGAACTGGACAAGAAGCTGGATGCCGAGGATACCCTGTTGGGTAATCGCGCCAACAAGCTTGGAGCACAGTCGATTCCGGACGATATGCAGGGCGGCGATGGCCCTTCACCTTCGCCCGCCCAGGCCATGGCGATGGCGCAACAGATGGCATCCGGCGGTGGAGTACAAGCCATGATGATGGTGCAACAGTTAAACTCTGATTCTCACTATCAGGCGCATCAGCACTTACAGATGCAGCGCTTACAGGAAGCGGAAGATGCGCTTCACAACGCGGACAACTGGCTTGAAAATGCCAAATCGAAGCTGTCCGAGGAGTATCAAGCCAGACAGAACAGTTGTCCGACCCGCCAGTTGGGTGAGCTGATTGAACCGGATCCAACATGTATCCGGTCGGCTGGGGTGGCATACCAGCATAAGATGCATCAACTGGCCGCAGCCTATCTAAAGAAAGTCGCCGACACGCTCAGCAATCTCCTGCTCGCAACCAAGATCCTGGTCGATGAACGACAGGAGTTTGCCAAAAAAATGGAAGGCATGGGCAAGGGCTCCATGGTTCAAGGGCAGGTTGTCACCCTTGAAGGCCTGTCGATAAAGAACATCAAGGCATACAACGACAGGCTTCTTCGAGCCGTTAACACTGCTTACGATCTTGCCATGTTCAAGGTCGATCTCGGTTATTGATCGTGACAGTTTCGTGCTTTGTTCAAAAAATAGGAGCGCGTGATGAAAAACATGAAATGGATGGTAGCTTTTCTAGGCATGGTGGTTTCCTGCCTGGCCTTGGCAGGCGGTTTGAGCATGAAGCCGGGCCTGTGGCAATTCGAATCCAAGATGACCGTAACGGGCATGCCGTTTGCCATGCCGCCGAGAGCCAATACCTACAAGAAGTGCGTAACCCGGGAAGAGGCGAAGAAAATCTGGAAAATCGCCAGCGAGAGCAAGGGCGAAAAGTGCCAATACACAGACCTCAAGAAGAGCGGGAACCACGTGGCGTGGAAGATGAAATGCACCGGGAACAGCAACATGGAAGGGCGCGGTGAAGTGACATTCGAAAATTCGAACGCCTACCACGGAAAAATGGACATGGCGATGCAAAGCGAAGGCCAGTCGATGGGGGTGCACGCGAAGTTCAATGCGCGCCGAATTGGCGATTGTGTGGCTAAATGAATGCCATCCAGGCAAGGAACCAGATTGGGCAAGACTAACGCCTTAAAAGGCATGTTAAATGGAGTAAGAGAGATGAACGGGAAAGTGTATTTTTCTAATCTGCGTAAAGCGGCCGGTTCGATGTTGGCTGGGCTTTCGTTGCTGGTGTTTGCTGTGGCGGTTATGGCCCAGCAGCCTCAGGGTGGGCAGGCACATCAACCGTACCAGCGCCCGACGGTGACGATCTACAAGTTCCGCAGCAGTGTACCGGAGGTCGATGGAGCGGCTGCGACGGACATGTTCACAACGGCGCTGATCAAGACCCACCGCTTTGCGGTCATGGAACGCCAGCGCCTGCAGCAGGACGTCATGCAGGAGAAGCAGCTCAATTCACAGGGAATGAGCACCGGCAATGCGGGCAGCACGCGGTTGACCGGAGCGCATTACATCTTCGAAGGCACGGTGAGCGAGGCCAACCCGAACGAATCCGAGACCGGGGCCAATGGCGGCGTCGAAGGGCTCGGTGTCGGCGGGCACAAGGACACGGCCATGATCGGGATCGATGTGCGCATCGTGGACGCTAACACCGGGGCGGTGCTGGATGCGGTCAACGAACGCGTGCACGTGGAAGCTGCGGGAGCGCATGTGTCGAATATCGGAGGCTTTCTCTCGAACGTACTGCACAAGGATTTGCACGGGGCCAACCTGAACATCCATCAGGAGAAACGCCAGAGTGTGGACAAGGCCCTGCGCAAGGCTATCCAGAAGGCCGTCAATACGATTGCCCAGCGTTTTGGAGGGTAAAACCATGAAAGGTATAAGCCGTGCCGGCGTGCTGCTGGCAGTCGTGGTTGCGATGGCGGGTGTGAGCCCAGCCTGTCTTGCCAAGAACGGAAGTAGCAGTGCGGTGCAGAATCGTATGCCGCCAAGAGGGATCAATCAGCCCCCCCAGCCCGATCGGATCCGGGTCGGCGGTGGATTCCATACCGGCGGCTACTTCTACAGAACCGGAGGATTCAGGTATCCCTCGCCGCTGCAGCGCAGCGTGTTTCCGAATGACGCCTGTTATGGCGTTTACGATGCCAGGGTCCGCCCGGGAGGCGTGTATGCGCTCAATATGCGTTTGCCTCGCGACGCGCGGGGTGCCCACGTGTACCTCGCCAACAGGTGGCCGGTGCGCGGGAACCAGGACCTGAGACGCTTGCCGTTCAACCAAAACGGCAGCCCGTTGCAGCGCGGAGTCTATCGCTGGCGGTTCGGAATCGCTCCAGGCGGCTACGGCGGCATCGTTTACATTGTCGTGGTGGCCCCCTGGTTATGTGGAGAAGTTTCGCCCTACTATGGGATCGGCCTGAATCCCTGGCAGGCGAATGGTGGTGCTGGCGCTGCGGCTCCCGTCATGCAGATGCAAGGCCCCATGCGGCTCGATTTGCGCCCTTCGAACATGAACGGAGACGGCGGCGCAGGTGGCGGCCGGCCGCAGGCGAGTATGCCGTTGCCCGGAGACATGATCGTCAACCCGGATTTTTCACGGGACCTGCTCGATTGGCAGGCGATCTCCGGTGGGCAGCCGACCGCCAACGCTAACTTCGTGCGTCATACCCGGCAGGGCATTGAACTGCAGGGCATGGTCGGAGCGAAACAAGTCGGGATACGGCAGCGGGTCGGCAAGAGTGTCGGCAAGGCCTCCTCGCTGATACTGGAAGCCGCGCTCATGGTCACTCATCAACATGGCAAGAGCAATCCCCATCAGCCGTCCGGCTTGACGATCGAGATCTGTTACGGAGACGCCAATGGTTACAGCCATTGCGGGCCGGATGCGTTCAGGCGGCATTTCGAGCCGCTGCCGCTGGGGAGCGATCCCGTCACCGGGGTTGAACGGGTACCGTCCGGGGCCTGGTATCGGGAAACATTCGATCTCATGACGATCAATCCAAAGCCGGTTCGTATCGACTCCATTACCTTGATCGCACCGAACAACCCGGAGGCTTCGGCATGGGTCCGCAACGTTCACCTGCTGGCAAAGAAGGGATAAAGGTCATGATTGGACCGGGTTGCTTTAGGGAACCTCGAATAACCATGCGTGGTCTGATGATGCGGATGTTTCGCTCGTGCCGATTTGAGGAAGCCACATGATGACCAGCCTGTTTGCCAATGAGGAACGTACCGCCAAGCGGGAGCGCTTGGGTGACCCACTGCAGAGGTTGGATCAGGCGATTGACTTTGCGGCGTTGGCGGCGGCGGTCGATGCGAAACTGGTGATCGGTGATTCGGGGCGGGGCGGTCGGCCGCCGTACCCGACGGAGTTGATGATTCGGTTGTTGGTCGTGCAGCAGCTCTACAACCTCTCTGATGATGCGCTGGGGAGAAAGGGGTCAATGGGGAGAAAGGGGTCAAATCTAGTAATATAAGGTTATGTATGCTATGCTTTTGGCATGACGCGGCCGCTCCGTATCGAATACCCGGGCGCCTGGTATCACGTGATGAACCGGGGGGCCGGGCGGCGTCCGATTTTCACAAGCGATGATCATCGCCACTATTTTCTGTGGCGGATTCAACTTTGAAGTGCAACAGGGATGTTGAAGAATACTTCATGAGGTGTTTTCGCGTCCAGGGTTTTTCGGGGCCGGTGATTGAGTTTGTCCATGACCTGCTGTAGCTGCTGCTCGGTGA
>Ga0256829_1003842_pt1 | contig 10134 bp, 10 predicted proteins | sample 131447metaG_FD_185979 | JGI IMG/M metagenome (GOLD analysis project Ga0256829, IMG submission 185979) | Hydrothermal vent microbial communities from Lau Basin, Pacific Ocean - 131-447 | ecosystem: Environmental > Aquatic > Marine > Hydrothermal vents | place: Pacific Ocean: Lau Basin | collected...
GCTTTAAAAAAACAAAACTCCCAATAGGGAAGTTCTGTAAAAAAACTCCTACAAATCCTTAACACACTTAAGAGACTTGCAATACAAAGAAAAAAAGAAAAAAAATACATACAATAGTACTGTAATAATAAAAACACTTTTTTCTACCTATTGGGCTAGTAACATAAACGCATAAGACAAACTTCAAAACAAAACCATACAAAAGTATAACACTGTTAAAAAGAAATCTATGTTGTGAAACTACACATGAGTACTATCTATATACCCAAACAAGATACTACTGCGAGAAATCGCTTACACCTATGGCAATAGCCATTCATGCACATCGTGCAAACATGTCTTAGGAGGATATGATGAGTAAAAAACAAACAAACAGCAAACACCTCGCAATTAGATTTTTAAAATCAGGGTTTTTCCCTGTACAGAGTACAGATATCCCAGATATTGAGTCAATGACTCCAGAGAAACTTAGCCTTTGGGCAACAGGATACCTCGGAGAGCAGACAGACGAAATGATTTATGCAGCAATGCATGATTTTAAAACATCAGTAGCGCACGGCAAGACCCATACTTTTTTTGATGAAATTACAGCAGAAGCTGTGCAGAACCCAAAAAAGTTTGACACTGCTGAAGAAAATATTTATGCCAGTAGCCTCTGGGATTTTTATACAGACCCTGAATATGCCGAAAACATTGTTTATGAAAATAAACAAATGGGCCAATATTTAGAGAATCTTGGGTTTACCCAAGACAATGTAACTTCAATAGCATCAGGTGCACCAAGTTCTATATCCAAATTGGATAAGCTTAAAACCTTAGATAGCGCACACAGTGCAGCATTAGCAGATTTTAGACAAGAATATGGCATCTTAGCAATAGAAAAAATCAACAATGACGACCACGCACCCAAGCTTTTAAAAGAGCTAATTAAAGAGTGCAATATTACATATTTAGGTTTTGAAAAGATAGTTGCATCAAGTGACTATATGCCTGACCACTGCGTCTACCTTTATCTTTCTGGTGATATTCTTATTGGTGTACAAACCGAAGATAAATCAGAGAGTTGGGATGACACAGAGCATGAATATGGTGATCAAGAGATCATTGAAGAGATACACTTTCATGATGTTGTTAATGACAATGGGCTTATTGCTCGTCAAGCAACAATGGAAGAAGGTGTCAATGCATACAAGTATTTAATGAAACTTTTAGATGGGCTAGAGTCTGAAAACCGTGAGGTATTCAGAGACTACCTTCTTGAAAGAGAGAACTAATATGCAAATCATTGACAAAATTACAAGACAAACGCTCATCGATGATGGATCCTTAATTGTTATAGAAGACGAAGAGCTTGCAAAAGCTGGCGTAAAATTCCCTTCGTGTGTTACAAGTAATCTCTATGTTCTCATGGAAGACAAACCAGTATATGAAAGTGATGAAGCGCGTCTTTATGATTTACTATACATGTTTACCATGGCAGCCGAAGGAAAGATACAAGCAAAAGTAACCGTGCTTCCTAATGGAGAAGAAATGGAGTATAGTTTTATACTTAACGATTCTGTCTCTGTGGACGCATCTAGAAAAGTAACAATAAAAGCTGTAGTTGCCCCTGGAGATAATCTGGAGCCAACACTGACATTTATGTTGCCATACGAAGACTAAAGGAAAATATGATGCCTATAGCATGCAGAATAAGAAAAAAAATAGAAAAAATTGCAGAACTAGAAGATAAAGAGATAGTCTCTTTGGGTGGTCCTGATGGAACTTTTGTAGAAAGAAGGGATATCACACTTCTAAAGACATATAATTTACTCAAACGTGGGTGGATTGCTTTGCCTTTTTAGATTTTCAAATATGCTCATAAGAGCCAACCCACAGGGATACATTTGTCCCTATGGGGTGGTGTATTCCTTTGAATGCGAAAGCAAAAGGAATAATGGATGAGTAAAAACAAAATAAACATATCAGAAGTTAGAAACCTAACCCAAATACTTGATACTGATACACTTGAAGGAATCTTGGAGCGATTTCAAGCTTTTTGCACTTTTACCCAACTAGAGGTAAATAAAGAAGCATGGAGCAGTTTTTGGAAACCTATAGCGTATACAGACTTTATGAGTCTAATGGGGCAAGAGATTGAACACAATGGAAAAAGAAGCGTAGTTGCACATCCCTATTATTTTGATATGGATGATAAAGTTGACACAATGTTTGGACCAGAGTGCGCATCTCTCCATGAAAATTCTCGCTTCGGCGGGTTCTCTCCTGGAATAGAAATACCATTTCCTGTAGATTCGGATGTTAAGATAAGAATTGCTCTAAAAGGCAAAGACGCTCACGAGCATGTACATATGAGCTATAACGAATTGGCAGGTTTTGGAGAAGGAAGATTTATTCATTGGTCAGAAACCTGTGTAGGCAAGTCCTCCTCTCCAATAAACGCATATCTTGCAAGCCTATCAAACAACTACGTGTCAGACCCTTTGTATAGGAGAACCCCAGATGGTGAACCTAGTGTCTGTGACCTAATTAAAATTGGAACGATTGTAAAATCAAACTACTCTGATCAAGAATACATAGTAGCAGCATTAAACAAATGTGAATACCAACCTCAAGAGAGACCAAAAGAACATATCTTTGAAGAATGGTCGCTGTCTCTAATAGATAGAAAAACAAAAAAAGGAGGCTTCTTTATCAATGAGCTTGTAGCAGTAGGAGGTAGAATTCTTAAGCTATTTATGGCAAATGATGATGAAGTGTATATCCTTGGAAGTACAGAATCTGTTCCGACTCCAATTAAGGATGAAGACGAAGACGAATGTCTCTCCTGCGATCCTTGCGATTCGGATTACAAAGAGAGTACACATGACAAAAAAGTAGAAAAAGAACCCTTTTATATTAAAGGTGTTCAGCTTTCACTGTTTTAAAAAGAAATGCTCATTGTGAGCCAGCCCCAGTAGGGAATAAAGCAGATGCTGATTCCCTTAGGGTTGGTCTGCTTTTAATAAAGGAGAAATCAAAATGAACGTGCCAAACATTACCCAAGACCTATGGGATGCCTACGAGGCGTACCTTAATGCAAAACAAGATGAAGTAAAAGTCACAAAACATTTAACCCCTCTTCTCGATGATCTCGCGGTGTCACTTTCTATGGAAAAGACATTGGAAATCAAAGGAAAAAAATATGAAGAGGGATTAATCATGCACAATGATGACGTTTATTTAGCTTCAGAAGAAGATGCAATGCGTTTCTACAAAGAGGCTCATGCAATATACGTAAAAGAGGGATACGAGGTCACACTCAACTATTGCCCAATCTTAATAGCACATTCACAAACAATAGCTGCAAAGCAACGATTAGTGGAAGAGTCATTCTATTTGGTAAAGTCAACTGGCTTGAAAAAAGAAGCACTCTTTTATAATCTAAAACGCTTGGATGAGTACGTGGACACAACCTGTAGATTCTTAAAAAGTATGGGTATGTGTTATCGTATTGAAGAAGGGTACGATCATGTTAATAGTGAGACTATCTATAGAGTTGTTGGCTGTAATAATGAATACAGTGGTGAATGGTGTAATAATAAAAAAGATGTACAAAATGAAAAGAACGCACTAGACGAAAAATAAATTGACACCCATTTGGGAGTCCAAGCCAATAAGGTTTTAGGATTCCCTTCGGGAATTCCTCTACCTTTTATGAACATTAGGTGAAAATATGTCAAAAAAAATACCAGATAATATCATTTGTATATTAGAAGAAGCAACGATTAGTAAAGATGAAAAATCTTTAACTATTAACCGTGAACTAGACAGAAAAGAGTATCTGCTCGTAGATGAGGTACTTCAAAGTATAAGAGGAAAATGGAACAAGAGTGTAAAAGCACATATTTTCCCTTTCGACCCCACGGGTCCCCTTGAAGATGTACTCGAAAAAAAGGAGATGGATCCAAAGAATGCAACTGCATACTTTCCAACACCTTTGTCTGCCGTAGAACTTATGTTCAACATGGTAGATGGTTTAATGATAGAGTATGCCACAAAGGAACACCCAAGAAAAATACTTGAGCCTAGTGCAGGTATTGGAGGAATAGCAGATTATATTATGTCTAAGTCTGAACATGTTCAGGTAGACACAGTGGAAATACACCCTCCTAACCAAAAAGTATTAAAATCAAAAGGCTACGAGCCTTACTGTATGGACTTTGTGGACTTTCCAGTCCCCCAAGAGGATGAAAAATATGATTTTGTTTTTATGAATCCACCTTTCAGCCTCAAAGGAGATAAAAAAGCCTACATGACGCATATTAAACATGCATTTAAAATGCTTAGACCTGCCGGAGAGTTGGTTGCAATCGTTCCTAGCGGATGGTGCACAAACCAAAGCAAGGCAGATGAAGAATTCAGAAACCTTATTGCTACTTATGGCGGACATGTTGAAGCACTGGAAGCAGGCACTTTTAAAGAGTCTGGCACCATGGTTGAAACAAAAGTTATCACGCTAGGTGTGCACGATTGGAAAAAAGAACCATTTAATGGATTTGATTCTCGTCATATTTGGGAATTTATGCTTTATGCTACACACGAAGCCGAATTGGGGGAAGTTTACTACGCCTTAATGGAAAAGCCAGGAGTCACAAAAGACGAACTTGAAGCGTTTGCAAAAGATGTATTGATATCATGTGCAAAAAGAGATATTTTTCTCTCTTCTGGACATATGGATAAATACATAGAAGAGCTTTGGGGAAACACTATAGAAGGTGAACGCCTTTATCATGTAGAGTACCTCAAAAGATGTGTTGCAAAAATCCATGCATTGAAGTTTTCAATGGCATATATATCTATCAAGGATATGAATTGGACAATGCATGCGGACTCTTCGTTTATGTCAGCATCTCTTATTGCATCTTGGAAACGAGATTGTAAAGAGTATGGTGTAGATATGCAAGCAAGCACAAATAAATTATCACTAGAGAAGCAGACAGCCATCCTCCAAGATGGTGGAGATTTATTCTCCTTGATGTCTGCGTAATATAAAATAGATTTGCTCACAAGAGCCAACCCAGCAGGGACATACAAAATCCCTGCAGGGAAAGTATGTTCCTTTTAATTGCGAAAGCACAAGGAAAATAAAATGAAAAAAATCGAAACCATCACAAAAAACACACTAGATGCACTTAGAAGTTGTTCACAAACTTTTGACAAGCATGAAGATATACTTTCAGACTACTTGGAGACGAGAGAGCTTTTAAGTAAAGCTTCTAGTGCAGATATAAGTGATAAAGATAAGCTATTGTGTGATGAGAAAAAATATATATTGTTTGACGAGTTTGAACATAAAAGCTTAAGAGTTATCTCTATTAAAACATTAGATGAGGTACTTAAAGTTGAACTTCTGAAATATCATAATGATATTTTACGAATGGTTGCGGTCGAAAAAGCACATCCCTCTATGGGTAAAGAAATATTTTCAACAGAGTATTATGAGCCTTTTGTAACCTATCTGCAAGCATTAATATTGCAATCCGCGCCAACAAACTGGTATCTTGAGTTTAGTGACTATATCATTGACTTTTTGTACATCTGGTTAGGAGAAGATGCAATCGATGCATATATTGCAAACAACATAAAGAATACTCCGTCTTTTGTTTTAGAAAAAAGCAAAGTAGATGAAGTGATGGAAAATCTTTCAAAAAAGATTGAAGAAATAGCATCGATAGCAAAAATTATCAAGTATGCCTCTGTGGTGCAAATGTTTATAAAAGCATGTAGCACTACATCTTCAAAAGAGCTATTGGATATTAATGATTTCTTAGATGCAGTAGACGCAGCTATTGATTTGATTGAATCAGAAAAAAACTTTCCTAAGAAGGTGACCAAACACATCTGCAAAATAAGAGAAGCAGAAGATGCACGTGGCGCAAGAGGTGGAGTAAAAGTTCCAACCCTTGAAGAAAATGATGCGCTTCTCAAAAAAACAACAAAGCATGGGTTTAAAATCTATAATCACCTTTCTGGAAAATTGCAAAAAATGCTAGAGTCAAAATACATAGGTAAAGAGACTAGCGTATTTATTGAAACAGGAGATGAGGTAGAGCAAATTGTGATCACGATTGACTCCGTAGTCGTAAAGAAAAACACCATTGAGCTTTGGAATAGAGTGGGTGATATATGGCAAAACTTACAAACGCATCTTGACAATGAAAAGTGTAAAAACTTAAAAGGTGTGATGAAGCCTAGATACCCAGCTCCAGAAGGATTACAAGAAAACCTAAAAGAGAACAATATGTTCTATAGAGTAGGCGACATTGTAAAAATGTTAAAAATAGCAGATGAGGACCATGAGGAATTCGTATCAGCCTATCGAGGTAAAGAGTATGTAGTAGTGGCAACCAATGAAGACAAAGAACTTTATACATTGTATCCTTTAGAGGAGTATAGACACGGTTTGAATTTGGAAAAATTTCCTAAGTGGAAAAATGTTGTAGCTGCTTTTCATGACGCTGATTTTGAATATCCTAAACTTGGGCTACATGAAACAGATTACGTACTCATTTCAAGAGAGACAAATGAGCCAATAGAAGGACTTGATGTCATTTATGGTGTTGAGGCAATAAAAGCAGGAGAAATTGCAGATAGTAGTTATGATAAGTTGGTCTCAATGACAAGCTTGCCTGTGACATTACAAAAGAAGTATGTTGACTTTTTGATTAAAGAAAGAGTTGAATGTGAAGGATGCAGGAAATATGTTCTTCCTTATCAATTAAGTGATGTTATGGAAATGAATATCTGCAATATATGCGAGGATAAAAATAGCCAAAGTAATCCAGATATAAAAGAAATAGATGTCAGTAGCCACTATTCCACCGTGTTGTTTTATGAATTATATAAGCATCATCATGGGTTTAAGGATGAGGAATATGATCTTCGATTTGAAGAGATGACCCCATACCTGGCGGAGTTTTTGAAAAATGATGATAATTTAGATGTTTCAGAGTACTCTGCGATGGAAAATTTTATTATGAATATTAAAACTGCAACTGCAGATGAAAACTTTGCAGATGCCATCGGCATGGAAACGAAAGCAATGAATGATATACAAAAGTTTCAAGATACACATAAAGGACTGTTTAAGACCTGGTGTGAAGTATGTGGCGATGCGTGGGCAGGAACACTCAAAGAAGTAAACTATCCGCACTATGCATGTACTGTATGTCGAGAAAATGATAAAACTATAACTTTTGGAAACAGTATCGAGTTTGATAATGCAGAAGAGTATGGTAACTAATTAAAAAATTGCTCATAAGAGCCAACCCAATAGGGGATACACGAAAGTCATATCCCTATGGGGTGGTGTATTCCTTTTTTAGATTTCAAGGAGAAATTATGACAACTATAAGAACAAAAGAAAAAGATGTGGTATTTGAAGCAATGATTGTAGTTAGATTTGATGATGGGGCGGAAGACGCTTTATTTGCAAACAAGACATTAGTCACAATACTCAATAGAGACAACTATAGAGAGCTTCTTAAAAAAATGCACCTAACAAAAACAATGGGACTTGAGTCTGTAGTTGTAAAGTGGGATAATCCTATTTGGACTATCGATACAAGCTTAGAAGACCTCGGTAAACAACTGGTTCATATTGTGCCAGAAGAGGCCCTTGAAGCATATGGAGATGTCAGAGAGAATAACCCTATGGGTGATTTTGAAATGACTATAGACAATATGGGAGGTATCTGTCTTGAAGCCCCACATAAGCATACCTACGGGAAAGGTGTTTCTGAAATTCTCATACAAGAACTCACAGAAGTTTTTGGAGAGATTGAGATAGGTACTGCACTCGGCAGAAATGAAGTAATGGAGTTTTGGAGAAGCGATGAAATGTCAGAAGAGCTAACAACTGATGACAGGCTAGAAATATTCACAAGCGCTCCAATAGGCCAAGGCGACCTATCAAAAGAGATGCTGGATGGAATACTTGGTGATTATCAAGTGGAAAACATTAAAGTGTTTGATATAAATGATGAGGTCGTGCTGCCTTCACTACTGATTGCAAAAGATGTTGCAACCGAGTACGTTAAAAACATAGAGGAGAGAATACGACTCTATGAAGATGATGACAGTAGCGCAGCATTTAACCTAGAAGGTACCTTGAGAGATCAGGGTGCAGAACTAGCGTCATATGTTATTGGAGAATCTTGCGAGGCAGTGCAAGATATTTGTAATATTTCAACGATAAGAACATCTGATTTGTCAGATGATATGGTAGATGTTCTCCTGAACCAAAATGCAGATTTTGTTCCGACAGGAACAAATAAGGCATTGATATTCAATGTAACCACGCTCGATGAGGTTGTAGAGAATTGGGAACCGGATGAAAATAAATTTCATACAGATAAGGCTTTGCGAGATATAAAAAACTTGCAGTATAAGCTTAAAAATTTATCTGCAGAAAAGTTTTTATTGAAAGCATGACAGTTAAAACAGCTTCGGCTGTTTTGCCCCTTTGGGGATTTTACTTTTTACTTTTTTCCATCTCTTCTACATTTTTTTCCATAGCAATAATAGTAACCCAAAGTAGGGCAAGCGCACCAATAACAACACTCAAAACAATTTCTTGATAATTCATAATGACTCCTTTAGCCGTAGTTTAGCATAAAATGAAAAAATACCAAAAATAAAAGAATTATTTTCTTTATGACATCTCTTGGGTATGAAGGCAAAGGTCTTTGTATTTCTTTTAGATACTTTTAAGTATTGTGAAAGTCATTCAGTATTATAATACTGAATTGTATAAGTAATATAATACTAAGGAATATTCAGATGAGCAAAAGATTTAAAAATCCATTTCAGTTTGACCGAGAGGTTTCTGGTGAACATTTTTGTGGCCGCAAAAATGATATAGAAAAAATATTGGGACATATTTATAATGGTGCGAACGTAGTAATGTTTGCAAGAAGACGTATAGGTAAGTCATCTTTGGTTAAAGAAATTTTTAATAACCATTTAGACAACGATACGCTTTTTGCGCATATTGATGTGTACTCTGTTTCAAATACAAAAGAACTTTATGAAAGAATTAAAGAAGGAATATCTTCAAGTTTAAAGGGAAAAGAAAGCAGTCTAGATAAATTACAGAGCATGGTATCTAATATACAACAGTATTTTGAAGACTCCAAGATCACATTAAAACTTTCACCCAACCCGTCTTTTGAAATTGAGCCTTTAGCAAAAGTTTATGACGAGGCAATTGGGGACATATTGGAAAGTTATTTTGAATATCTTGGTGCCAATGGTCTTACTTCTGTTATTGCGATTGATGAATTTCAAAAGATTGTTTCCTTACAGGACAATGAAAAAATAGAAGAGGTGTTGCGTACTGCCATAAGTAAAAGAAAAAACTGCTCCTTTGTATTTACTGGCTCAAGACGTACACTTTTGCTTTCCATGTTTAATTCTCCTGATAGACCCTTTTATAAGTTAGGGATTCAACACAACTTGGGCCCCATTGACAGAGATGTGTTTTATAAATGGGTACTCACAAACTTCAAGAAGAAAGATATCTTTATGGAAGAGGGTGCTTTTTCGTATCTATTTGAACAATCCCAGGGCGAAACACGTTTTGTCCAATTGGTTGCATATTCCTTATTTCAAGAAGAGAAAGGGCTTAGTGTGATTGGCAAGCCAAAGGTAAAAAAGTATATCGATGATCTGATTGATAGGTCTTCGGATATGCCAGCATTGTATAATATGTTTCCTATAGTGCAACAAAATGCACTTAAAATCGTCGCCAAGCAAGGTGGTGAGAATATCTATAGTGGTGCAGTATTGCAAGATTATAATATTTCCAAAGGTTCTTTGCAGAGTGCGATTAACAGATTGATAGAGACGGGCTCTCTCTATGAGGAATCTAAAAAGCTTTATCTGGAAAATTCAGAGCTTGGTATGTGGTTAAAAAGGATATAAAGCGAACCAATACGGCCGAAAGAGAAACAGTATCCACCCCTCTAAGCAAAACCCGATATAATAAGAAATCTAATTAACACCCACTTATAAATACAAAACCGTACTTATAAAACCCATTCAACACCAGTTGAATGCCACACTTCGCCTATAGGGAGCTTTAAAAAACAA
>Ga0256829_1003843_pt1 | contig 10131 bp, 7 predicted proteins | sample 131447metaG_FD_185979 | JGI IMG/M metagenome (GOLD analysis project Ga0256829, IMG submission 185979) | Hydrothermal vent microbial communities from Lau Basin, Pacific Ocean - 131-447 | ecosystem: Environmental > Aquatic > Marine > Hydrothermal vents | place: Pacific Ocean: Lau Basin | collected...
GCCCACAGGGCCGGAAGGCGCGTACGCCGGGGCGCCCTTCTTTGGTTCGTTTCTTGGGCGAACAAGAAATGAACTCGGCCGGCGCCAGCCGGACGAAACGCTTCAAGTGTGGGAGCGGTCGGCTATCGCGCGCATTCCGCGCTTCCCGTGGAGACCTCGATCAGCTCGAACACGGTGCCGAAGGGGTCGGCGAAGGCGGCGTAGCGGGTGCCGTCGGTGGCGGTGTTGGGTACCTCGTGCAGCACGTCGACACCCGCCTCGCGCAGAGTCTGCATCGCGGCTTCCAGGTCGGGCACCGTGAAGGACACCGACACACCGGCCTCGTTGGAATAGTCGCCGACCTGCGAGGCGCGCTCGCACTGGAAGATGTCGATCTCGAAGCGATCGCCGGCAAAACGCATCAGCCGGTCATGCTTGGCGACCAGGCGCAGGCCGAGGATGTCGCCATAGAACCGCGTGGCCAGGTCGAGGTCGGGCGCGAAGACCAGGATGCGGCCGAGCGTGAGGGTTTCGAGCATGGTCATGTCCGGATGGGTGTGATGGGGCGGTGAGTGCCAGGTCGAACCCTGCACGCAGCCGTTCAGGGCCGAAGGCCGCTTCGGGAATCGGGGCTTGCCGGGATGTGTTGCGCTGGGAGTGTCGCCGAACGTATCCCGGATACGCTTCGCTCATCCGGGATACGTGTAATTAAAACGCATCCGCCTGATGCGTGACCAGCTGCTCCAGGCGGTCGCCCAGCGTGGCCAGTTCTGCGATCAGCCCTTCAAGCTCCCCGGCGGTGAGCAGTTCGTAGGGCCGGTTCTCGCACAGGTGGATGTAGGGCGAGCCGTCGAGGTCGCTGACGGCCAGATAGCCCACGCGCTGCTCCCAGTTGAAGCGCAGGCAGCGGCGGGGGTCGACGCCGACCAGCGGGCCGATCGGGGTGGAGACGCGCAGGAACTTGCGGTCTCCCTCGTCCTCGAGTTCGGCCAGGTAAATGCCCTGCTGGCGTCCGGTAGGCAGTTCCACGTCGAAGCTGATCAGGTACGGGTCGTTGTGGCGGAACGGGTATTTGCCGTTCAGGTGGGTGCGGATGGCTTCGAAATGTTGCATGGTCGTGGTCCGTCGACGTGCCAGATGCGTGCTAGCGTAACAGCGATGAAGCCCGAATACCGCCGCATTTTCCGCGCCGTTTCCGACATTCCACGTGGTCGGGTGGCCAGCTACGGCCAGGTGGCTGCGCGTGCCGGATTGCCGGGGCGTGCCCGCATGGTGGGTCGGGTGCTGGGCTATCGCACTCCCGGGATGGAACTTCCCTGGTACCGCGTGCTGCGTGCCGACGGGAGGATCGCCTTTCCTCCCGGAAGCCAGGGTTTTCGCAAGCAGGTCGAGCTTCTGCGCAGGGAAGGGGTCGAGGTGCGCGAGGGCAGGGTGCGGATGCGCGATTTTGGCCACGCGGCCGACCTTGATCGCCAGTTGTGGGGGATGCCCGACGAGGAGTGAGGGCGTGCCATGCGCGACACGGGCATGTCGCCGACAGGGGCCGGACCGTGCCTTTGCTAGGATGCAGGGATCCGAATTCGTCGCCGTGTGTGCGGCGCCCTGTCCAGAATCCCCGCAGCCCATGAACGCAAGTCCCGAGTCCGCCGGCAGGACTGACCGCATGCAGGCCCACGACGATCGCGCACGCGAGGTGTTGCGCGAGGTGTTCGGCTACACCGCCTTTCGCGGCCGACAGCAGGCCATCATCGAGCATGTGGTCGAAGGTGGCGACGCCCTGGTGCTGATGCCGACCGGCGGTGGCAAGTCGCTGTGCTACCAGCTGCCGGCGTTGATGCGGCCGGGCACGGCGATCGTGGTCTCGCCGCTGATTGCGCTGATGCAGGACCAGGTCGAGGCGCTGCGTCAGCTTGGCGTGGAAGCCGAGTTCCTCAATTCCAGCCTCGACGGGGCGGCGCAGGCGGCGGTCGAACGGCGCTTCGCGGACGGTGACCTGAAGCTGCTGTACGTTGCGCCCGAGCGTCTGCTCACGGGGCGGTTTGTCGACCTGATGGGACGCGTTGAGCTGGCGCTTTTCGCCATCGACGAGGCGCACTGCGTGTCGCAGTGGGGGCACGACTTCCGTCCCGAGTACCGCCAACTCACGGTGCTGCACGAACGCTTCCCGGCCGTGCCGCGCATCGCCCTGACCGCGACCGCCGATGCACCGACCCGACGCGAGATCGTCGAGCGCCTGGCGCTGGATGATGCCGAACAGTTTGTCGCCAGCTTCGACCGGCCCAATATCCGCTATACCGTGGTGCACAAGGAACAGCCCAGGCAGCAGCTCAAGGAGTTCCTTGCCCGCCACCGGGACGAGTCGGGCATCGTCTACTGCCTGTCGCGGCGCAAGGTGGAGGAAACCGCCGGATGGCTGGCGGCGCAGGGCGTGAAGGCCCTGCCGTACCATGCCGGACTCGATGCCGCCGTGCGCGCAGACCACCAACAGCGTTTCCTGCGCGAGGACGGCGTGGTGATGTGCGCGACCATCGCCTTCGGCATGGGCATCGACAAGCCGGATGTGCGCTTTGTCGCGCACCTGGACCTGCCCAAGAGCCTGGAGGGCTACTACCAGGAAACCGGGCGCGCCGGCCGCGACGGACTGCCCGCCGAGGCCTGGATGAGCTACGGCCTCGGCGACCTGGTGACCCTGGCCCAGTTCATCCAGCGCTCCGAGGCCGGGGAGGAACGAAAGCGCCTGGAGCGCGCCAAGCTCGATGCGCTGCTGGCTTTTGCCGAAACCACGCGCTGTCGTCGCCAGCAGCTGCTGGGCTACTTCGGCGAGAGCCTGGAGCAGCCCTGCGGCAACTGCGACAACTGCCTGCAGCCACCATTGACCTGGGACGCCACCGAGGCCGCGCAGAAAGCACTCTCGTGCGTGTACCGCACCGGTCAGCGCTTCGGTGTCGGTTACCTGGTCGATGTGCTGCTGGGCAAGGACAACGAGCGCATCTGTTCCCGGGGCCATGACCGCCTGGGCGTGCACGGTATCGGCACCGACCTCGATGCCCGGCAATGGCGTGGCGTGTTCCGGCAGCTGGTGGCGATGGGCATGCTGGTGCCGGACCCCGAGGGCTACGGCACCCTGCGCCTGACCGAGGCGGCACGACCGCTGTTCGGCGGCGAACAACGCCTGGAGCTGCGACGCGAACCCGATCGTGCCCAGCGCCGCGCACGCCGCAGTACGGCCCCGGGCGCGCGCGGCAGTCTCGATATCGCCCCGCACGAGCAAGACCTGTGGCAGGCCCTGCGCGAGACGCGTGCGCAGTTGGCCAAAGAGCAGGGCGTGCCCGCCTACGTGATTTTCCATGACGCGACGCTCTACGCCATGTTGCGCGAGCGCCCTGCCGACCGCGAAGCCATGGCCGCGATCAGTGGTGTCGGTACACGCAAGCTCGAACGCTACGGCGCCCGGTTTCTCGAGGTGCTGCACCCGGCGTGAGGTGCCCGTCCGCGGTCTGACCGGCATCGCTATAGCCGGTTTGCCCGAGCGATTCCCGGTCAAGGCAGGGCGGTCAAGGCCCGGCTTCGGTGCTACACTCGGGCGAATGGTATCGATAACATCGAGGGGATGATCATGGCAATCCAACCCGCCGGGACGCCAGCGGCAGGCATCGAAACCGATATTCCCGCACGCCTGGACCGCTTGCCCTGGAGCCGGTTTCACACCCTGGTCATCCTGGCCCTGGGCATCACCTGGGTCCTCGACGGGCTGGAAGTGACGCTCGCCGGTGCCCTGGCCGGAGCGCTCCAGGACAGCCCGACCCTGCACATGAGCGAAGCCCAGGTCGGTCTTTCGGCCAGCATGTACCTGGCCGGAGCCGTGCTGGGGGCGCTGTTCTTCGGCTGGCTGACCGACAAGCTCGGTCGCAAGCGGCTTTTCACCATCACCCTGACGACCTATCTGGTCGCCACGGCGCTGACGGCCTTCAGCACCCATTTCTGGATGTATGGCCTGTTCCGCTTTCTCACCGGTGCCGGCATCGGCGGCGAGTACACCGCCATCAACTCGGCGATCCAGGAACTGATCCCCGCACGCTATCGTGGGCACACGGATCTGGGCGTCAACGGCAGTTTCTGGATCGGCGCCGCGCTGGGCGCGCTTGGCGTGCTGGTGCTGCTCGACCCGCACTGGTTCGCCATCGATCTTGGCTGGCGCCTGGCCTTCGGTCTGGGCGCGGTGCTGGGCGTGGCGATCCTGTTCCTGCGCCGCTTCATTCCGGAAAGTCCGCGCTGGCTGATGACCCATGGCCAGTTCGAGGAGGCCGAGCGGGTCATGTGCCACATCGAGCAACGTGCCGGCATCACCGAAGTACCGAAGGATCTGCCCCGCATCCACATTCGCCAGCGCACCACGCGTGCGATCGACGTTGTGCGTTCGCTGTTCCGGCTGTACCCGTCGCGGTCGCTGCTGGGGCTGGTGCTGATGCTGGCGCAGGCCTTCTTCTACAACGCGATCTTCTTCACCTATGCCCTGGTGCTCGGCAAGTTCTACGGCGTGCCCAATGACAGCATCGGCCTCTACATCCTGCCATTCGCCGCCGGCAACGTGCTTGGACCGCTGCTGCTGGGACGCCTGTTCGACACCATCGGCCGGCGCGTGATGATCACTTTCACCTATGCGGCCTCCGGCATCCTGCTGCTGGTCACGGCCTGGCTGTTCGTGCACGGCTGGCTGGATGCGACCACCCAGACGCTCGCCTGGAGCGTGGTGTTCTTCTTTGCCTCGGCGGCGGCCAGCTCGGCCTACCTGACGGTAAGCGAAAGCTTCCCGCTGGAAGTGCGCGCACTGGCGATTGCGGTTTTCTATGCGCTGGGGACGGGCCTGGGCGGTGTCGCCGGGCCGTGGCTGTTCGGCATCCTGATCGGCACCGGGCAGCGCGGCGCCGTTGCCGAGGGCTACCTGCTCGGCGCGGTGCTGATGATCATCGCCGCCGGCTTCGCCTGGAAGCTCGGCATCAATGCCGAGCGGCGCAGCCTCGAACAGGTGGCCGCGCCATTGTCCAGCGACTAGTGATGCGTTTGCATGATCACTCCGAGCCCGAGTTCACCGTGGCCTTGCGTTCGAGCTTGCCCCAGCCGACGGACGGGCCACGGATCGCCGTGCTCACCGAGCGCACCACCACGTAGTACATCAACTGGCGGTAGCCGAAGCGCTGCAGCACCAGCCACCACAGCAGACTCCAGCGTTCACGCCTTTCCAGTGCAAAGGCAAGCACCGAGCCCGCCAGGTCCACGGCCATGAATATGGCGTAGAACACCAGCACCCTGTACAGGTTGTGCGGATCGAAATGGCCGCGGTGCTGCAGGTAGTCCAGCCATGAGGCACCCAGCTGCCACAACAGCAGCAGGTCGACCAGTGGCGAGATCACCGTGAACAGGATCTGGAACAGCCACACCTGGGGCATGGCCAGCATGCCGAGCGTGCCGTAGCGCGGGCGCAGCATCACATCGCGATGTTTCCACAGACACTGCAGCGTGCCGTAGGCCCAGCGGAAGCGCTGGCGGGCCAGGCCGCGTACCGTATCGGGAGCTTCGGTCCAGGCCACGGCATGGCTGTCGAACAGCACCCTGTAGCCGGCCTTTTGCACGGCCAGGGTCAGGTCCTGGTCCTCGGCCAGCGTGTCGGACGGGAAGCCGCCCAGTTTCTCCAGTGCCTCGCGGCGCCACGCGCCGACGGCGCCGGGCACCACGGTGATCGCGTTCATCGCAGCCAGCGCGCGGCGTTCCAGGTTCTGCGCGGTAATGTATTCGAGCGCCTGCCAGTAGGTAATCAGGTTGATGCGGTTGCCGACCTTGGCGTTGCCGGCCACTGCGCCCACCTCGGGGTCGGCGAACCAGCGCACCAGGCGGCCGATGGTCTCGGGTTCGAAGTGGGTGTCGGCGTCCAGCGCCACCACCACCTCGCCGCGGGCCTGTTTCAGGCCGCTGTTGATGGCGTGCGCCTTGCCACTGTTGGGGGTGCGCACCAGCTGCACGCGCGTGTCGGTGGCAGCCACTTCGGCCACGCGCTGGGCGGTGGCGTCGGTGGAGCCGTCGTCGACCACGACCACCTCCAGCGTGGGGTAGGTCGATCGCAGGATGCGCCGCAGCGACTGCGCGATCACCATGTCCTCATTGTGCGCCGGGATGACCACCGAAACCAGCGACGGCTGCGGCGGCAATGGCGGCGGGGTGCGGCGGCGCTCGCGGCGCGCGTTGACCAGCGCCATGCCACCCAGGAACACCAGCCGGCCGATGCCCAGCCAGATGGCCAGCAGGAACAGACCGTGCAGAAAGTGACCCGACCAGCCAAGCGTGTAGAACACCGAACGGTCGGCGAGGCGGGAAAAGGAACCTGCCGGCAGCGGCGGCATGGCCTGGTCGCGGGTCAGCCCGGCCAGGGTCGACACCGGTACGAAGGTGTAGCCTTCGGCGCGCAGCCGGTCGATCAGTACCGGCAGCGCCTTGACCGTCTGCGAGCGGTCGCCGCCGCCGTCGTGCAGGAGCACGATCTGGCCGCGCTTGTTCGGGTCGGGATTGTTGACCCCGTCCAGCACGCGCTGCACGATCAGGTCTGCGGGCGGGCGTTTCCAGTCGTCCGGGTCCACGTGCAGGCCGACCGCGATGTAGCCCATGCCCTGCGCCTGCTGGATCGGCACGATCTCGTCGGCGGTAGTCGGTTCGGCATCGCCGAAGTAGGGCGCGCGGAACAGGCGCATGGAGCGGCCCGTCAACGCCTGGAACAGACGCTGGGTGGCGTTGAGTTCCAGCGTCACCACGCTGGGCGGACTCTCGCCGAGGTTGGGGTGGGTGAAGGTGTGGTTGCCCACTTCCTCGCCCTGTTCGACCTCGCGCTGGACCAGCTCCGGCGCCGATTCGGCATTCTCGCCGATGATGAAGAACGTGGCCGGCACGTTCTTGTCGCGCAGGATGTCGAGGATCTTCGGCGTCCATTCCGGGTCCGGGCCGTCGTCGAAGGTCAATGCGATCTTGCGTCCGGTTTCGCCGTAGCGGCGGATCACGTAGGTCGTGGGCAGGCTGAGGTAGTTTTCGGCGGTGATGGCGCCGCTGGCCCCGTCCACCGTGAGCTGGCGCGTGCCGGGCGAAGGCTGGGCGTCGATGTGCAGCACCTCGCCGCGGCCTTCGATGTCGATGTCCTCGCCGCGGGCGATGGTGTCCAGCGCCCTGGGCACGCCGGCGCCGTAGGGGCGGCCCAGCACCGACCAGATCGAGGGATCCTCCGAACCCAGGCGCCACACCGCATAGCCGTAGGGTTGGTAGTCGTCGGCCGCATGCACCTGGTTGTACGCGGTCACGCCGTCGAGGAACCACACCTCGTGCCGCTTGCCATCCTCGTCGGCGTAGGCAAAGTTCGGGTTGGCGCTGTCCGGGTCGAAGACGATGTCGGCGCCGGCATCGTTGGCCTCCTGCATCGCCTCCTGGAATGTCAGGTCATTGGCGTTGTGCGCGCTTCCCGCCGTCCAGTCGTAGCCGTAACTGCCCAGGGCCACGATGGTGCGGTCCGGGTCGAGGTCCTTCATGCGCTTGTCGAGCGTATTCTCGAACCACGCCTGTCCGGCGATGCTGCCGGGCGAGCCGCTTTCCCAGTGCTGGTCGTAGGCCATCAGCAGCATGAAATCGACCTGCGCGGCATCGGCGGCGTAGCGCCAGCTGTCGTCGTCGAATGGAACGGCCAGCACGATGCCCCAGCCATGCGCCTGGAACGCCGTCGACAGTTCGCCGAGGAAGCTGGTCAGGTCCTTCTGTGCCGAGGGCGGGACATTCTCGAAGTCCACGGTCAGCCCCTGGAAGGCGTTGCGGTCCAGGAAATCGACAATCTGCGCGATGCGCGCCTTGCGCAGCGCCGGGTCGGCGAGCATGTGCGCCAGGCCCGTACCGTCCCAGTTGCCGTCCGTGCTGTTTTGCAGTAGTGGCAGGATCGGCAGGGTCGGCTTCTCGCGGTGGACCAGGTCCATCACCCGCGGGTCGATGTCGGTGTGCAGCGCCATGTCCGGCCCGCTCAGCGACATCCACGCCGGCACCAGCCAGTCCAGGTGCGGCAACGCGCGCTTGAGTGCCGGGTAACTGTTGTCGTCCCAGTTGACATAGAAACCGAGCGTGACCGGAGCCCCCGGGGTCTTGCTCATGGCAATCGGCAGGGCGCGGCCGGTGGTCCTGTGGATATGCCGCGCGCGCCGGGCACGCGGAATGCCGATCTGGCGCGCGCGCACCTCGGCTGCCAGTTTCTCGGCCGGCTTGAGCAGCCTGGGCGCAGCCATCTTCACGCCAGTCAGCCCGTGCGGCCCACGGCCGTCGTGCCTGCCCAGCGACAGCGGATTCATGTGCGGGGCCACCAGCAGGCTGGAGACGAACAGCGCCACCAGCAGCGTGCTGACCACCGCCACCAGCAGGCCCAGCCGCGACAGATGCGCGGCCCGCCGCCCGGTGGGGTCGTAGAACACGGGCTTGCGCGTCATGCGGATCGCCCCGGGACATCCAGGCATGCACCATGCGCGAACCATGCGCGTGTGCAGCCGGGGGTGTGCAGCACAAGGCTGCAAGAGAAACGGACCATGTTCGGACGTCTCGGGACGCGCGCGGCGTCGGCGGTGCCACAGGCTGGCGGAGCGCGCATTCTACCCTGCAGGATGCCTGCTGAAGCATGAACGCGAAGGATGCCCGAACCCCTTCCAGACCTTGCCCCCGGCCGCGCCAGCGACCCCCGCGGCACGAGCCAGCCTTGACGAACCCGGCCGCAAACGATCTAATACGCCGCTTCGCGCAGGCCTCCGCGGCCACCCACGCGACCTCCTTCCGGCCAGGTAGCTCAGTTGGTAGAGCAGAGGATTGAAAATCCTCGTGTCGGCGGTTCGATTCCGTCCCTGGCCACCAATATATAAGGTCAACCGTTCTCGGTTGGCCTTTTTCTTTGCGCACTCGCGCGTGTCTGCGGGGACTGCCGCGGATTCCTGCGGACTCCCTGCCCCGACCGTCTTGGCCACATCGGGCCGCATTCTGCTCTCTCCGCGCCGTTTTTCTCTCCGGCCTCGCTACCCGCAGGGGCGGCGAAGTCCACAAAGGCCACAGGACGGCACCATACGAATCAACAAGTTGCGCGTGGACGAATCAAGCGGTTTGATTGGAGCATCGGCACCGAAGAGAACATCCTTCGTTGTCGCGCAGCAAATTGACCAGCCGTACTACCCCTGCCGGCAGAACTCCCCGTCATGTGTTTTTCCCGTGTCCGGTCGAAGGCATTTCCGGTGGCCGCCGCGCCAGTTCGACAAACGCTTTCAGGTAATCGATGTCGATGTCCGTCTCGCGCGCGCCCAGGAAGATTTGCTTGGCGATGCCTTGACGCCCCAGGCGAACCGGGATCACTTCCACTTTGCCGGCGTATTCTTCCACCAGCCAGCGCGGCAGGGCCGCCACACCCCGGCCGCTCGCCACCATCTGCAGCATGATGTCGGTGGTTTCGATGACCTTGTGGCGCTTGGGCTGGATGCCCACCGGCATCAGGAACTGGGTGTAGATGTCGAGGCGTTCGATCTCCACCGGATACGTGATCAGCACTTCGCCGCCCAGTTGTTCCGGCTCGACATGCGAGGCCGCCGCCAGCGGGTGCTGGCGCCCCACCACCAGCACCTGCTCGTAGTCGAACACCGGCTCGAAACGCAAGCCGGGCTTGTACAGCGGGTCCGGCGTCACCAAGAGGTCGATTTTGTAGCCGAACAGCGCGCCAATGCCGCCGAACTGAAACTTCTGCTTGACGTCCACATCGACGTCGGGCCAGTCGGATAGGTAGGGCGACACCACCCTGAGCAGCCACTGGTAGCAGGGATGACACTCCATGCCGATGCGCAACGTGCCTCGCTCGCCCTGGGCGTACTGGCGCATGCGCGCTTCCGCGTGCTCCAGTTGCGGCAGCACCCGGTTGGCAACCGCGAGCAGGTGCTGGCCGGCCTGGGTCAACCTGAGGCTGCGTCCCTCCCGCCGCCAGATGTCCGTGCCCCAGAAGTTCCGCACTTCGCGCCCCGGATTTTGGTGAAGTTTTTGGGCGAAGTGAATGAAGTCAAAGAGTTGCGGTGACGGACCGGTCGGCCCCGGTAAAGCTATGTTGTGTCACGTCTT
>Ga0256829_1003844_pt1 | contig 10130 bp, 8 predicted proteins | sample 131447metaG_FD_185979 | JGI IMG/M metagenome (GOLD analysis project Ga0256829, IMG submission 185979) | Hydrothermal vent microbial communities from Lau Basin, Pacific Ocean - 131-447 | ecosystem: Environmental > Aquatic > Marine > Hydrothermal vents | place: Pacific Ocean: Lau Basin | collected...
CAAGAGGGTATGGCGGAGCAAAACAATAAAACATACACTGCAAAAAGCGGTGGCGGACTTGTTGAAGCTACTGTAAACGGTCAGTTTGAACTTGTTGATTTAAAAATTGATGATTCTGTTTTAGAAGATAAAGAATCGTTGCAAATTCTTATTATGAGTGCTGTAAACGATGCAATAAAAATGGCGGTAGATGACAAAAAAGCTCAGGCTATGAATATGTTTGGCGGTATGAATTTAGGTCAATGAAAAAACTTATTTTTTTCATTCCTATTTTTTTATTGGCGGCTATTCCTAATTTTTCAGTCTGTTATAAAAAATACTCTTTTATAAAAGCTTCAATTCCTGTTACAAAAACAAAAAGCGTAACTTTTTTAAAACCTAAACATTATCTTTTTTATGATGCTTTTAGCGGAATGTATGTAATTTCTCATGAAAATAACAAAATAATTAAATTTAATGAAAATCCCCGTCTTGGCTGGTGGATGGGGGGATTTAAACAAAATGTTGCTTTTGTAGGAAGTTATGCAAGCAAAGGATATTTTCTTCATTTTTCAAAACTAAGTGTAAATGTTCCTAAAAATACCGTTATAAGTGATATTTTTTGCAGGGCTTACGGTGTTGGAAACGGCGGATTTTTGGATAAAAAGAGATTAATGCATTTTGTCCGATACGGATATTGGGGAGATATCGGTATAAAAGTTGATAAAAATATGAAAGTTTTATATTCAAATCCTTTTTATACAAACATAAAACCTGGTGAAAAAATTTTATTAATTAACAATAAAAAAGCTAATCCTAAAATTTTTACGGATTTAATTTTGCTAAATAAATTGAATAAAAAAGTTAAAATCACTACAAATAAAGGTAGTTATTTTTTAAAAATAAGAAAGCTTCAATATAATTTTACCCCTCTTGAGTTTTACGGCATAAAAGTTGATAAAAATCTTATAACTTATCTCCCTAAAAACTTACAAAACAGATATTTTTTAAAAAGTGGAAAGATTATTAAAGTAAATAATAAAAAAATAACCTCTTTTAAGGAGCTTTTATATATGCTCTCATTTGACAAAAATGTTACAATTACGCTACAAAACAACGGAATAAAAATCAATATAGCGTTAAGGAAATAGATGGAAAATTTTATAAAACAACATTTAATTAAAGCAGATTCTTTTCACCCGTATTTTGAAAAGGCTTTAAATGAAATGCTTTTAGCAGGTGGCAAAAGATTTAGACCAAATCTTTTATTAGCGGTTGTTAAAGCTTATAATCCTTTATTAACAGAAAATGCAAAATATGCCAGTTTTGCAATTGAACTTATTCACACTTATTCGCTTATTCACGATGATTTACCTGTTATGGATAATGCGGCTCTTAGAAGAAATCATCCAACTTTACACGTTACATATGATGAAGTTACCGCAATTTTAGTAGGAGATGCACTAAATACTTATGCATTTGAAGTTTTAAGCAAAGCTCCTATACACAGTGATGTTAAAGTAGAACTTATTAAAATTTTAAGTGAAAATGCCGGTCCAAACGGAATGGTTTTAGGACAGGCGATTGACTGTTTTTTTGAAAATAAAGAGCTTAAATTAGATGAGCTTAAATTTTTGCATCTTAACAAAACAGGAAAATTAATTGCCGCAAGTCTTAAAATGGGCGCTGTTATTGTAAATAAACCCGAGTTGGCTGAAAAATTATATAATTTTGGTTTAAAATTAGGGCTGCTTTTTCAAATTCAGGATGATTTGCTTGATTTACTTGATGAATATGCAACAGGAAAAAGCAGCGGAGTTGATGAAAACAAAAACACTTTTGTTACAATTTTAGGAGAAAATGAAGCAAATAAAAAAGCGGATATTTTAGCAGTAGAATTGGAAAAAGAATTAAATGAATTTGATGAAAATTTAAAAAATGAGCTAAATAAACTACTTAAAAAATATTTATACAGGCATAAAAACTAATAAAGGAAGATATATGAATTTAGAAATGAAGAAAAAGATGGCGGATACAATCAGGTTTTTAGCGGCGGATATGGTGCAAAAAGCAAATTCAGGACATCCTGGTGCGGCACTTGGAATGGCGGATATTTTTGTTGAGTTTAGTGATATAGCTAGAATCACTCCGCATAACCCGAAATTTGTAAATAGAGACAGAGTCGTATTTTCAGGCGGACATGCAACTCCTCTTATATATTCAATGCTTTATTTGTGGGGATATGATATTTCTATGGATGATTTAAAAAATTTTAGACAACTAGGAAGCAAGACTCCTGGGCATCCGGAATTTGGGCATACTCCCGGAATTGAAGTTACTACAGGACCTCTTGGGCAAGGTGTGGCAAATGCAGTCGGATTTGCTATGGCTAAAAAATTTATTTCAAATAAATTTCCAGAAATTGACCATAAAGTCTGGTGTTTTTGCGGGGACGGGGATTTAGAAGAAGGAATAAGTTACGAAGCTTGTTCTATTGCCGGGGCAAATAAACTGGAAGATTTAATTATTATTTATGATTCTAACAATATCTCAATAGAAGGACCTGTTAAGCCTGTGTTTGATGAGGATATTCATAAAAGATTTGAAGCACAAGGTTTTAGAGTGCTTGAAATGAACGGTCATGATTATGAAGATATTAAAAAAATTTTAATAAAAGCCAGAGAAACTGATGGAAGACCAACACTTGTTATTGCAAAAACAGTGATAGCAAGAGGAGCTGTCGGGCTTGAAGGAAGCGAAAAAACACACGGAGCGCCTCTTGGCGAAGATGTAATTAAAAAATCAAAAGAAGCAGCCGGATTTGACAGTGAAAAAATATTTTTTGTTCCTGAAGACGTATTAATCAGATTTAGATGTGTAAAAGAAAAAGGAGAGCTTTTAGAAGCCCAGTGGAATAAAAAAGCAAATCTTAAAGAAATAGAAGAGTTTTTTGATAGAGATTTTTCTAAAATTAACTGGCCTGAATTTGAAGAAGGGGCAAATCTTGCCACAAGAAAAAGCAATGGAGCGATTTTAAATGCTATTTCTAAAGCCCTTCCAAGTTTCTTAGGAGGAAGTGCGGATTTAGCTCCTTCAAACAATACTCATTTAAACGGTGAAGACAATTTCCCTTATGGAAAAAATTTACATTTTGGAATCAGAGAACACGCAATGGCGGCAATTAATAATGCATTTAACGCTTATGGATTTTTGCCATATGCGGCAACATTTTTAGTATTTAGCGATTATTTAAGAGGGGCTCTTAGAATTTCAGCACTTAGTAGCCATAAAAATTACTGGATTTTTACACACGATTCTATTGCGGTTGGAGAAGATGGACCAACTCACGAGCCGGTTGAGCATTTAACATCTCTTAGAGCTATTCCAAATTTATATGTTTTTAGACCTGCAGACGCAAATGAAAATGTAAATTCTTGGAAAGCGGCATTTAATATTGACGCTCCTGTTGTATTTGCCTTATCTCGCCAGGGACTTAAAAATGTTACGCCAAAAGAAATAGATTTAAGCAGGGGAGCTTATATTCTAAAAGAAGGAAAAAGTGATATTACATTAGTGGCAAGTGGAAGCGAAGTAGAACTTGCTCTGGAAGTTGCTGATGAAATAGACGCAAGAGTTGTTAGTGTGCCTTGTTTTGATTTAATGGATGAACAAGAAGATGAGTTTAAAGACTCTTTATTTAAAGGAAAAGTAGTTGCCATTGAGGCTGCAAGAGCTCTTGAATGGTATAAATATGCCGATACGGTTATTGGAATGAACACATTTGGAGCCAGTGGAAAAGGCGGGGATGTTTATAAACATTTTGGATTTAGCAAAGATGCTATTTTAGAAAAATTAGGTTACAAAAAGTAACTTTTTCTTCTTTTTTTTCTCTTTTTAAGCAGATTTTAAGATTTTAGGAGTAAAATTTCATCATTGTTTCTTTCCTTAATTTTACCTTAAAGGTTTAAAAATATGTTTAGTTTTAATCCTCTTTCAGTGTTGTTTTTGGGCTTAATCCTTCTTGGAGTGATTCCAAATCTTTTTTATATGAGCGGATATCTTTCACATATAAAGAGAAAAACTCATTTTTTGATTAATTATTTTGCTTTTATAGCTGCTATGATAGGTGTTGTTTTAAGTAACGAAGTTATGCCTTTTTTGTTTTTTTGGGAGCTTATGAGTCTTACAAGCTGGCAGCTTATTTTAACAGAAACAAGCCAGAGTAATTTAAAAGCGGCCAGATTCTACTTTTTTATGACCCATTTTGGGTTTGTTTTTATTTTGATGTTTTTTCTGCTTTTATCAGGAAATAATCTTTTTAGCGATTTTGATTCGTTAAAAGAGGCTGCTTTAAATTTTAAATATCCTACTTTACTCTTTTTTTTAATGACTATTGGATTTTTATCTAAAGCAGGGGCTGTGCCTTTACATGTTTGGCTGCCTTACGCTCATCCTGCCGCTCCTAGTCCGGTATCTGCTTTAATGAGCGGAGTTATGTTAAAAGTTGCTATTTATGCATTTTTGAGATTTATTTTTATTTTGCCTTCTTGGCCGATTGAGTGGGGAATTGTTATTTTGGTTGTGGGGGCTTTGAGTGCGCTAGTAGGGGTTTTATATGCTTTAAGTGAGCACGATATAAAAGCACTTCTTGCAAACCATTCGGTTGAAAATATAGGGATTATATTAATAGGTATCGGTGTTGGTATGATATTCACTACTCTAAAACTCCCACTTTTAGCGGCATTTGCTTTTATAGCGGGAGTTTATCATACATTTAACCATATGAGTTTTAAATCTTTACTTTTTATGAGTGCGGGTAGTGTTTTATATGAAACACATACAAAAAATATAGAAAAATACGGCGGACTTATTAAAAATATGCCAATTACCGCTTTTATGTTTTTGATTGCGGCTATTTCCATTTCAGCTCTTCCTCCAACAAACGGATTTTTGAGTGAATGGATGATTTTTCAAAGTATGCTAAGTTCAAGCGGAATAAATGAACTATCTCTAAAACTTTTCTTTCCGTTTGCAATTTTTGCTTTGGCCCTAACCGGAGGGCTTGCCATTGCCTGTTTTGTAAAAGCTTTTGGAATTACCTTTTTAGGACTTCACAGAAGCACAAATGTAAAACACGCAAAAGAAGTAAATGTTTTAATGCAAACAGGGCAGATTCTTATGGCTTTAGTTGTTATTTCTTTGATGCTTTTTTTGCCTTTTGTGATTAAATTTATTAATTCAGCGCTTCCAATAGAAGATATTTACACTAAAATTTTTCCAAATATTTGGGTAATGCACTCTATTTCTCATAACGGAGGGGCTGTTTCACCTGTGTTATTGCTTGTGGCATTAATTGGTGTTAGTGTTTTAATTTTAGTCTTTTATAAGTTACTTAATATTAAAACAAGAACTTCTCACACCTGGGCGTGCGGATACAATACAACGGCTAAAAGCCAATATTCAGCCACAGGATTTGCCGGGCCTATCAGAAGATTTTTCGGTTGGCTTTACAGACCTGAAGTTCATACACATACTCAAACACTTGCCGGACATAAAACAAAATTTTCTTCATCTTTGTATGAAGTGCATGTAAAACCGCTTTTTGAAAAATCTCTTTATGAAGGAACAAAAAAAGCTGTTAATCTTATTGCTTATTATGTTTACAGACTTTCACATTTTGAAAAAGTTAAATATGAAGCGCTTATTTTTAATCTTATTATTTTGGTTTTATTCAGTTACAGAGTGTTTTATCATGCTATAAGCTGGGGAAATATTTTACTTGAAATTATTATAATGGCTATTTTTATTAAAATTTTAATTATAGGGGACAAAAAATGATAGATTATCTTTTAACTGTTTTACTGGTTTTTATGATATCTCCTTTTTTGCTAGGACTTATTAAAAGTTTTAAAATGTTTATGCTTTTTAAAAAGCCTCTTTCTCCTTTTCAGCCGTATGTTGATTTTATGAAACTTATAAAAAAAGAGGTTATTTATTCAAAAGAATCATCAGTCATAACAAAAATTGCACCTTTTATGATTTTGTCACCTATTATAGTTGTGATATTCTTACTCCCTCCTATTTTTCACGGAAGTTTTTATATCTCTTTTATGGATGCTTTTACCATTACAGGACTTCTTAGTCTTTCTACATTTTTTTTGATGCTCTTAGGACTTGATAGTGCCAGTGCATTTGGGGGAATTGGCTCAAGCAGAGAGGCTTTTATTGCTGCACTTGTAGAACCTGCTATGATTTTGACAATTTTTACGGTCTCTTTAATAGCAAATAATATAGGAGTCGGGGAAGCGGCTTTAAATCTTAGTTTCCATTTTCCTATTCATCATGCGGCAAGTTTTATTTTGGCTGGGATTGCGTTTTTTATTTTATTATTAGCAGAAAATGGAAGAATCCCTGTGGATAATCCAGAGACTCACTTGGAGCTTACAATGGTTCACGAAGCTATGATTTTAGATAGGAGTGGGCCTGATTTGGCACTTATAGAAACGGCCGGGGCTTTGAAATTTGGTGTTTTTGCATCGCTTTTTGTAACTCTTTTTTTGCCTTTTGGTGCAAATCTTTGCTGGTGTTTGGCTGTTAGTATTTTTGTTTTAAAACTTGTTTTTGTATCTTTAATTGTAGGTTGGATTGAGATGAATACGGCAAAACTAAGACTTTTTAAAGTTCCGAATCTGCTTGGAATTGCTATTATTTTTGGATTTTTGTCTTTAGTTATTTATTATATTTTAGGAGCGTAAAATGTTAAATGTTTTAATCGGATTTTTTTTGGCAACTCTTATTACAGAGCTTTTTACCACAAGACTTTTTAGACTTGTTTTTTGGTATGCACTTAATTCTTTGTTTTTGGGACTTATTGCTCTTTATAATGGATACAGGCTTTTGGATAAAGAGATGATAATTATGGGATTTATTACTATTATTGTTAAATTTTTTATAATTCCTTATGTTTTAAAATATTTTTTTATCAAATTTAAAGTCAAAAGACAGATTGTCCCAAATATTGCCATTCATTATTCTGTAATTATTATTCCTATAGTGTTGGTTTTTACTTTATATTTAACAACTCCTGTTTTATATAATTTTAGTTCAAATGCAAATTATATAGCAGTGGCAATCAGCTCTCTTATGCTCTCACTTTTACTTATGATGGAATATAAAAATGTAGCTGCAAAAATTATAGGATTTTTATCTATTGAAAATTCTTTGTTTCTTTTAGGTGTGAGTGCGACAGGTGGAATGCCAATGTTGATTGAACTTGGAGTTTTTGTGGATTTACTGATGCTTATTGTGATTATAAATATCTTGTTTAAATATCAAGGAGAAAGATAATGAGTTTTATATTTTTGCCACCTGTTTTAATCTTTATTTTAAGTTTCTTTAAAATCAACAGGGTTTTGATGAGTGTAATTGCAGGTGTTATTATTTTGCCTGTGATTTATATAATGACACATCATTTTGAAAACAGCTATTTTTATGCCGATAAGCTAGGAAGTTTTGTTTTACTTATTTCTAGTATTGTTGGAATTGGCGTTGGAATTTCTTTTATTTCTTTACCTGATAGACTTAATATAGATGAAAAATCAGTAAAAAGATTTTACAGATTTTTTGGAATATTCTGGCTTGGGCTTTTAATTTCTATTTTAGCAAACAATATGGGGCTTTACTGGATAGGGCTTGAATTTGCCACTCTTTCCACTGTTTATATGATAAAAATAAAACACTCAAAAGCAGCAGATAAAGAAGCCTGGAAATATTTAATAGTAGGTGCTATTGCCATTTCTTTGATACTTTTTGGAATTATTTTAATGTATGCTTCTGCTAAAAGCGCTCTTGGAAGTGAAGCTATGAATTTTTATATGTTAAGTAAAAATCATCAACAGCTAAATCCCTTTTTATTTGAGATAGGATTTTTAATTGCAGCTATAGGTATGTTTATAAAAATGGGTTTTTTCCCAATGAATTTGTGGCTTGCAGATATTGAAAGAGCGGCTGTTTATCCGGTGGGGGCTCTTTTTAGCGGAATTTTGGAAAGTGCCATTATTTTAGGATTTATGAGATTATCAAAAATAGAAATGGAACTTAATTATTCACATTTGATAATTTTTGTTTATGTTTATGCTATTTTTACGCTTTTTATGGTTAGTTTCCTTCTTTACAGAGATAAAGATTATATAAGAATGTTTTCACTCTCAGGAATTGAACATATGAGTTTAATTTCACTTTTTTGGGTGAGTGGTGGATATTTTGCGGCACTTTTACATTTTGCAGCCCATGCTCTTTTTAAACCGTCTTTGTTTTTAAGTGGGGGAATTTTAGAACAAAATAGAAAATATCTTTTTAAAGGAACCCTAAAAGGATTTAAAAACAAATTTGTGCCTTTAATAATTTCACTTTTATTACTGGGGGTTATTTCCCTGCCGCCTAGTCCTATGTTTTTTAGTGAAATATACGGATTTAAAGCAATGATAGATATAAGTAAAAATTCTAATTATTTTTTACTGATGATTTTTGGGGTATTTATGGTGCTTTTGTTTTTGAGCGTAATTTTTTATAAGTTTGTTAATGTTTACCAAGAAGCTTTATATGAAGATGGAGTGGAAGGAGAAAAAAAAGTATATAAAAGTGAAATTTTAATGCTTGGACTTTTTGTAATTTCTCTTATAGTGCTTTTATTTAGTTTTGATTACATAAAAGGAATCGTATGAGATTAATAGCTAGATTTGCAAAAGATAAAAAAAATTTTTTTGAAGTTATTGATGTTTTTGATAAAGAGATTAAAAGATATGAAGTTGATAAAGAAAATCCCGTTTTAGAAACAATTACAACAAAATATCCGGCGGCTATTTGGATGGAAAGAGTTATAAAAGATGAATTCGGTATAGAATTTACGGGAAGTTTTGATAATCGCCCCGCAATAAAACACGAAAGATTTCCAAAAGAGATTTTCCCTCTTAGAAAAGATTTTAAAGATAAAGAAATTAAATTTGCACCTTTTGAAGAGTATCATTATGAAGAAATAAGCGGTGATGGAGTTTTCGTTGTGCCTGTTGGTCCAGTGCATGCGGGAATAATAGAGCCCGGACATTTTCAGTTTTCACAAGCTGGTGAAGAGATTTTACATCTGGAAGTGAGACATTTTTATACACACAGAGGTATAGAAAAGATGGCTGAAGGCAAAAATCCGTTAGAGTTTAGAAAAATTGTAAGCAGAATTAGCGGAAATGAATCTGTGGCTTATCAAATAGCTTTTTTTGAAATTTTGGCTAATGCCTGTGGTGTTATGATACCGGAGAGTTTAAAACGAAAACAGGCTGTTTTACTTGAAATGGAAAGAATCATTCATCATTTAACAGACCTTGGTTTTATTCCAAATGATGCGGGATTTGGAGCGGCTTTAGCTTTTATGAGCCGTTTGGCAGAAGATGGCAAAAGAATTATGGCTAAAATTACGGGGCATCGTTTCGGTTTTGATGCAATAACAGAAAATATACAAATTAATCATAAAATTTTAAATCCGTTTTTAGATAATCTTAAAAAAGAACTTAAATTTTTTGAAGATTGGATAACAGATATTCCGTCTTTGTGGGATAGATTTGATACAACTGGTGCTTTAAGTAAGCAAAAAGCTATAAAATACGGAGTTGTGGGAGTTGGAGCTAGAGCCAGCGGTATAAAAAGAGATGTTAGAGATAATCTTTTTTATGAAAAATTTGGATTTAAAATGCAGCTTGGCATTAAAGGTGAAGTGGCTGACAGATTTAAAGTAAGAATAAAAGAAGTATTTAATTCTATTGAAATGATACAAAATATGCTGAGTGAAAAAAACGAAGGGTTTGAATTTGGTGAATTTAAAGACGGGGAATATATGAGTTTTGTTGAAAGCTCTATAGGTGAGCTTTTTATGTATGTGGAAATTAAAGATTCTTTAATTGAGAGATTTTATGTCCGAGACCCGTCTTTTATAAACTGGCAGGCTTTTCATACGACTATTTATAAAGATATTATTGCCGATTTTCCTTTGATTAATAAAAGTTTTGATTTAAGTTATGCAGGGAACGACCTTTAAAAAGTAAAAATGGAGTGAAAAAATGCTTAGATTTTGGCAAAAAAGAATAAAAACCGGGATTGTTACC
>Ga0256829_1003845_pt1 | contig 10128 bp, 14 predicted proteins | sample 131447metaG_FD_185979 | JGI IMG/M metagenome (GOLD analysis project Ga0256829, IMG submission 185979) | Hydrothermal vent microbial communities from Lau Basin, Pacific Ocean - 131-447 | ecosystem: Environmental > Aquatic > Marine > Hydrothermal vents | place: Pacific Ocean: Lau Basin | collected...
ATGCCCAAGTCTAGCACTTGCAAGTGCAGCTTCGATACCCGAATGCCCACCACCAACTACTATAATATCATATTTCATTTATATCCTAATTTTTGTAAATTTATAGTAATATTATAGCCTATTTTGTATTAGTTTCTAAATAACTGATATAATTTCAGAAAAATATGGAGAATTGCATGAATAAGTTTTTAAAGTTTGAGGTGGATTTAGATAATTTTATCAAAAAATTAGAAAAAAAAATTGAAAAAAATAATAAAAAAATTACCGAATTATTAAATATAAAAGACAAAACATTTGCAAATTTTGTCAAACCATTAGAGCTTATGGATGAGGATTTAGAAGAGTTTTTTACTCCGTTATCGCATCTTAATTCAGTAAATAACGATGAAGAAAATCAAGATATATATACTAAATCTTTGCCGATAATCACTGAGTATTCTACTAAGCTTTCTCAAAATCTTGATATCTATAAAGCTTTTAAATTGCTAGAAAAAGAAGATGGTTTAAATAGTGAGCAAAAAAGAGTGATAGAGTTAAATATTCAAAATTTTGAATTAAGCGGAGCAAATTTAAGTGAAGATAAAAAGAAAAGACTCGAAGAGATAAATCTTAAACTTAGTCTTAAGGCAAATGACTTTTCTCAAAACTTGATAGATGCTATAAATGAGTATGAGATGATTTTAGAGGAAGTTGATGTAAAAGGGCTTAGCCAAGAAGACAAAAAGAGTTATGAAGTGCAAATTGATGGAGTTAAAAAATACAAATTTACTTTGCAAATGCCGCCATATATCACCTATATGACTTATGGACAAAACAGGGAAAAAAGAGAAGAGTTATATAAGGCATTTGTCACAAAAGCACCTCAAAATGCGCAGATTATAGATGAGCTTATGGAACTTCGTCAAGAGATGGCGAGGATTTTAGGTTTTGAAAATTATGCACAGTATTCAATAGCTCCAAAGATGGCAAAAGATGAAAAAACCGTTGTTAGCTTTTTAGAAAATTTAGTCGATGCTGCAAAGCCGATGGCAAAAAAGGAGTTAGAAGAGTTAAGAGAGTTTGCAGATATTGAAGATTTACATAGTTATGATCTCTCTTTTTATGCACAAAAACTAAAAAAATCAAAATACGACTATGACCAAGAACTTTATCGACCTTATTTTGAGCAAAACTCAGTTGTGCAGGGGTTGTTTAAATTTTTAAACTCTTTGTTTGGTATAGAATTTGTCAAAAATGATGAAAAACTATGGGATGCTAAAGCGACTCCTTATGATATTTTAGTAGATGGTGCCCTTAGGGCTAGGCTCTATCTTGATTTGGAGAGCAGAAAAGGGAAAAGAGGTGGTGCTTGGATGCATAATTGGCAAAGCCACCATATAGACGAGAGAGCAGTGGAGCATTTAGCCTCAGCTTTTGTTGTTGCAAATTTCCCAGATTCTACAAATTCACCTTCTCTTTTGAGACATGATGATGTTGTGACACTTTTTCATGAGATGGGGCATGCGCTTCATCATATGCTAAGCAAAGTAAATGAAAATGGAGTGAGTGGAATCGCAGGAGTTGAGTGGGATGCTGTCGAGTTTCCATCTCAGTTTTTAGAAAACTTTGCATATGAGCCAAAAGTTTTAAAGATTTTTGCCTCACATTACAAGAGTGGTGAAATTTTGAGCGATGAGATGATAGATAAGATTGTAGAGGTGAAAAACTTTCAATCTGCCCTTGGTATGCTTAGGCAAGTGGAGTTTTCACTGTTTGATTTTAAACTCCATCAATCCTTACATGTAAAAGAAGAAGTTCAAAATTTACTAGATTCCATAAGAGAATCAACATCACTCTTAAAAACACCAAGTTACAATAAATTTCAAAATGGTTTTGCCCATATATTTGCAGGTGGTTATGCAGCTGGGTATTATAGTTACAAATGGGCAGAAGTGCTTAGTGCAGATGCTTTTTTTGCCATAGTTGATGAGGGTATATTTGATACAAAAATTGGTAAAGATTATCTTGAGATTATACTTGGTCTTGGAGGCAGTAAAAGCATGAGGGATTTGTATCTTGAACTAAGAGGCGAGGAACCAAAGGTAGAGAGTTTGCTTAGGTTAAACGGGATTAGAGTATAATAATTTAAGGAAAAAGATATGGATTCAAAAGAATTGATAAAAAATATCATGGATAGCCCAACTTATAAAATCGCTGAAACTGACGATGAGTTTATGGAGTCTTATGAAACAAGGGCTACAAGATTGGAGCTTGATTATCTAAAAGCAGAACTTGCCATGAAAAAGTACGGTATAGAGCATACTATTGTTGTGTTTGGAAGTGCTAGATTTGATGAGAATAATGCTTTTTATGTAGATGCGAGAGAATTTGGGAAACTAGTAGGGACTAAGGGCAAATACTTAGATGATTCACCAGTGACCATGATGACAGGAGGAGGTCCTGGTATCATGGAAGCCGCAAATAGAGGCGCTTATGATGTCGGTGCTAAGTCTATCGGTTTAAATATAAACTTACCAAAAGAGCAATTTCCAAATCCATATATAACGCCTGAACTTTGTTTTTTGTTTCACTATTTTGCTATAAGAAAATTGCATTTTATGCAAAGAGCTAAAGCACTTGTTGTCTATCCAGGTGGTTTTGGTACGCTTGATGAATTTTTTGAAATACTCACACTTGTGCAAACTAAAAGAACTAAAAAGATTCCTATAGTTTTGGTTTCAAGTGAATATTGGAGCAAAGCTTTAAATTTTGAATTTTTACTTCAAGAAGGTACAATTTGCGATGATGATATAAATATATTTAAGATAGTAGAAAATGCAAAGGAAGCTTGGGAATATATATTTCAATGGTATAAATAAAGGAGAAGTTATGGCAACTGTTACATCTTTTGGGGCGGCAGGGACGGGGCGTCCCTACCACCTCCTAAAGCTACGAAAAGTAGAACTTTTCGAGAAAAAAGTGCGTAAGGTCAGTTAATCATTTCTATAATTTTGTCAACCATTTGGTTTTTTTCTTTTTCATTCATATCTGCACTTCCGTTCTCTACTAATGATTTTATTATCTTTGGAATTATACTCAAGCGTTTTTCTCTTGGGAGTTTTTTGGCCATCATTTTTGTACATTTTGGGTACATTTCACTCATATCCATTTGATTCATCATTTTTCCCATCATGTCTTTCATCATTGCATCCATTGCTTTGGCTTTGTCCTGGTTATTGATTTTTCCCATCATTTCATCCATCATCATAATTTATCCTTCTAAAGTTTTTTTCATTTTCTTGAAATCATCTTCTGAGATTTCACCTTTTACATATCGCTTTTTTAGTGCTTCTAATGCTGAATCTTCTTTTTGAATATCATCATTTGGCATGCCATTGCAAGGAGCTTTAAAATTCTTATTTTTAAACATAAAAAACATAATACCTAAAAATAACAATGGAAATAACCACATCCAACCACCCATAAAATAACCCGGATACATCCCAAACTCCTTATTTAGCTAATTTGTTAAATTAATAAATAATTGTACTATTTTTGTCTAAATATGTCAATGTTATTTAGCTAATTTGTTAAATGATGCTTTTTAAGATATAATACTTTTTTATATGCAAGGAGATATTATGCTGAATATGGAACAAAAAATTAAGATTTTTAAAGCATTGGGCAATGAGACGAGATTTAAGATATTTAAAAACATGTTTTCTGGTGGCTATGCTTGCCATATTGATGAATCAAAATCAAAAGATGATCTCATCGCACAAGCAACTTGTGTTACAACTATAGCGGATAATTTTAATTTTTCATTGCCTACTATCTCGAGACATTTAAAAGAGCTAAGAGATGCAAATATCATAAAAATGACAAAAAAAAGCAATAAAATATATATAGAACCAAACCCTCAAATCATAAATGAGCTCTCTAAGTGTTTTACGGATTTGGTTGATAACTATGATGAGTCTCTTTATCAGTTCGACAATAGTAAAAAAGAAGAAAAATGATATGTTTACAGGGTTGATTAGAGAATTTGCCACGGTTGTTAGCTACCAAAATAGTATCTTAACGCTAAGAGCAAAATATAAACCAAATATTGGTGATAGCATAGCGATCAATGGGGTTTGTTTAACTGTTATATCTCTTGGTGAGGGTTCGTTTGGTGTGGAACTCTCACAAGAAACAAAAAGTATAATGGCAGTTCAAAACTTAAAGGAAAAGGTTCATATAGAGCCTGCCATGAAGCTTAGTGATAGGTTGGAGGGGCATATAGTCCAAGGTCATGTTGATTGTGTTGGAGTTATAAAATCTATCAAAAAAAATCAAAATGCTACTGATTTTTATATCTCGTATCCGCAAGAATTTTCAAAATACATAGCTCCAAAAGGAAGTATCGCGATAGATGGGGTTAGCTTAACTGTAAATGAAGTTATGGGCAAAGAGTTTAGATTGACTATAATCTCACATACTTTTAACCAAACTCTTTTTGGAGATTATAGCGTTGAAACTAAAGTAAACATAGAAACAGATATGTTTGCAAGATATATCTACCACATGATAAAAAAAGAGAAATCTCTAAGCTGGGATGATGTAGATAATATAATGGCAAGGTTTTGATGAGATACATCTTTAGTGATAGATTAGGTGGTGTTAGTCAAAAACCATTTGATAGTTTAAATTTAGCCTTACATGTAGGAGATGATTCTCTACATGCAGTGAAAAATAGAGAAATTTTTGCTAAGGAGATAGGCACTAAGAACCTTGTGTTTATGGATCAAATTCACGGGGATCATATAGAAGTCATAAAAGATTTAAACACTAAAATAGTTTTAAAAACAGATGCGATGATTTCAAACTTAAAAGATATTGCTCTTTGTGTGATGGTCGCGGATTGTATCCCTATTTTATTTTTTGATGAAGCCAAAAATGTCATAGGCGTAGCACATGCAGGAAGAAATGGAGTTAAAAAAAAGATAGCTGTTAAAACTATACAAAAGATGATAAATGAATTTTCTAGCAAAACTCAAGATATCAAAGTAATTTTAGGTCCAAGTATCCAAAAATGTTGCTATGAAGTGAAAAAAGATGTGGTTTCTGGCTTTGAAGATTACTTACATGTAAGGAATAAAACAATTTATCTCGATATCGTTAGTAAATGTATAGATGATTTAAAAAACTTTGGTGTTAAAAGTGAAAATATAGAGGTAATACCTGTTTGTACGAGGTGTGATAAAAAGTATTTTTCATACAGAAGAGATGGAAGTACAGGAAGATTTTGTGGAGCGATAAAACTATGAATAAAAAAGACATCATAAACCAATATGCACAAGAAAATATAATAAACACACAATTATCGAAAAATGAAACAGCACAAAAAATTATAAAAAAAGCATCACAATATGGTATGCAATTGTTTCAAAATGATATTTTAGCATCTCGCTTACTTGATTCAAATAGTGTGCAAGAATTACCAAAAAACAGTGCTGTGAAGATGGCAGAAATCTTTGATGCCCTAATCAATATAGAAAAATCAGCACAACTCAGTAGTTAATCACTTAACCAAAGAATAAAACTCATCTTTAAACTTTCCTATATAACTGTCTATGATATAAGCGACTGATGGTGCAAAAACACAGATGGTTTTTCCATTTAGCAAAAAGCTTAGGCTAAGTAGCGTATCCAAGTCTTTTTTGGTGCCATTTCCATCTAAGATTTTACCAAGTAACTTGTCTGACCAACCAACTCCTTCACGACAAGGCGTGCATTGTCCACAAGATTCGTGGTGGTAAAATTCAAAAAGATTTTTGACGACTTTGGGCATAAAAACATCTTCATCCATCAGTATCATACCCCCTGTTCCCATGCTTGAGCCATGGGCTCTTAGGGATTCGTAATCAAGTGTGATACCTTCAAGTTCATCAGCTTTTAAAATATGCGAAGACGAACCACCGGGGATTAGTGCTTTTAGTTTTTTTCCATCTTTTACGCCACCACCTATTTGGTTTATAAACTCAAGCATATTTGTACCAAATTCTAACTCATAAACTCCTGGATTTTGTATATGTCCGCTTAAGCCAAAAAGCATAGTTCCTGGACTTTTTTCTGTACCATATGCTCTATAAGCTTCAAATCCCTCTTTGATGATATATGGCACACTTGATATTGTTTCAACATTGTTGACGACACTTGGGCAACCGAAAAACCATTCTGGCTCTTTTTGTTTTGGCTTTAGTCTTGGATGTCCACGCTTGCCCTCAAGCGACTCAACAAGTGCACTCTTTTCTCCACATATATATGCTCCAGCACCTCTGTGAAGTGTGACATCAAGCCTGTAATCATATCCTAAGACCTTATCTCCAAATATGCCAGCAGCATAAGCCTCATCTATAGCAACTTGAAGTCTTTTTGCCCAAAAAACATATTCACCCCTTATGTATATATATGCGTGATTTGATTTTATGGCATAACTTGAACAGATGATACCTTCTAGCAAAAGGTGTGGGTCGTATTCTAAAATTTGTCTATCTTTAAAAGTTCCTGGCTCGCTTTCATCTGCATTTACGATGAGGTAAGTTGGTTTTTCACTTGGATTTGGGATGAGCCTCCACTTAGCACCAGCAGGTGCTCCTCCTCCTCCTTTTCCTCTAAGACCACTTTTATCTACTTCATCTAAAACAGCTTCAGGAGTCATAGAAAAGAGTTTTTCTATGGATGAGTATCTGCCATTTTTCTTAGCAATTTTAAGCACATGTGAGTCTTTTATATCAAAATTTTTACTCTCTATTTTTTTTATCATTTTAAACCATCCAAAATCTTATCTACTATTTGCGGTGTCGTATTTTGGATATAATCATCATTTATACAAACACAAGGTGCAGTTCCGCAAGAACCAAGACACTCAACTTCGGTTATGGTAAATCTCATATCTTTCGTGCTTTCCCCTGCTTTTATGCCAAGCTTGTTTTCTATGTGTTGTTTTATATCTTCACTACCCCTTAACATGCAAGAGAGAGTTTTGCATACCTGGATATTGTATTTTGCGATAGGCTCAAGATGAAACATAGTGTAAAAAGATGCGACAGAGTAAACATTCATGGGTGATGTATCTAAACGCTTTGCTAGGTACTCCATGGCAACAGACGAAATCCAACTCTCTTGGTGTTGAATCATCCATAAAGATGGTAACATTAAAGAATCTTTTTTGGGATATCTAGTCAGTAATTCTTGAAATTTTTGTTCATTTTCTTTGCTAAATTCAAAACTCATCTATCTAATTCCCCTGCTATGATATTTAAACTGCCAAGATCAAGTACGGCGTCAGCTACCATCTCACCTTCTATCATATCACTTAGAGATGCCATAGCATAAAAACAAGGCGGTCTGACTTTAACTCGATATGGAGTGCCGCTCCCATCACTCGCTATGTAAAATCCAAGTTCGCCATTTGTAGCCTCAATTGAGCTATAATATTCCTTAGCGGGAACTTTAACTCCCTCATAAACCAATTTGAATTGATTCATTAAGCCTTCTATATTGTTATATACATTTTTTTTATCTGGTAATATTATAGAATGGTCATCAACTTTGTAGTTTCCGCCAGGGAGTGTTGCCATAGCTTGATTTATAATTTTTATGCTTTGTCGTATCTCTTCAAAACGAACCATAATCCTATCATATACATCACCAGTGCTTCCAACAACAATATCAAAATCAAATGAGTCATAATGATAATAAGGCTGATTTACCCTTAAATCATAAGCCACGCCACTAGCCCTTAGGTTAGGCCCGCTCCATCCACGATTTATGGCTTCAATTGCACTCATTACACCTATATTTTGAGCCCTGTCTTGAAAGATTCTATTATGCTCTATCAAGCTCAGCGAATCATCCATGCCCTTTTGCACATCTTCCAAGCATCTCTTCATATCAGCTTCAAAACCATCATATAAATCATGTGTCATGCCGCCAATTCGCATATAAGAGTTAGTGAGTCTTGCTCCAGTTAGCTTTGAAAGAAGAGTATATGCAGTTTCCCTAGGATTATACAGATACCAATAATTTGTCAAAGCACCCATGTCCACAAGGTTCGCAGCCAAAGATACAAGGTGGTCTATGATTCTTGAAAGTTCACCTATGATAACTCGTATAAATTGACCTCGAATAGGGAGTTCAACCCCGAGCATCCCCTCAACAGTATGTGCAAATGCTATGTTATTTAGTATGGCAGAGCAGTAATTTAATCTATCTGTATAAGGAATGATTTGATTATATGTATGGTTTTCACAAGATTTTTCAAAACCTCGATGAAGATACCCTATCTCGCAAACTGCACTTACTATATTTTCACCCTCTAGGGCTACAAATGTTCTTATGGTTCCATGGCTTGCAGGATGTGCAGGACCAAGATTTAAAAACATCAAATCATCGTGGTCTTCATAACCTTTAGCCTTTAGTTTTGGTGTCATCTCATCCATCAAATCATCAGTTTTGGTACATAATTGACCTTTTGTGATAGGATAATCTTTTCTTAGCGGATGACCTAAAAACTCTTTGTGATTTAAAATTCTCTTTAAGTTTGGATGATTTTTAAAGATAAGTCCATATTGATCCCACACTTCTCTCTCACACCAATTTGCACTTTTGTACAAATCAGTTATAGAGTCTATGATTTCATCTTCATTTAAGTATGCTTTTAAGATGACAAGATTGTCAAACTTATCATCTTTTAAAAGATATATGATAGCAAATCTTTTTTCTTTATGACCTTTAAAATCAAGATAATCAATAGCAATAATATCTACTAAAAAATTATAATTCTTTTCCTCTTTTAAAAAATTTATAGCATTTTTTATATCTTTTAATTTTACTATATATCTGTTGTTTTGTGTTTTATTGTATTCTATTTTGTGATTGCAATGGCTAAACATCAAGCCTACCTTTAAAATCTCGTTTGGCTCGTTTTTTTAGATATTTAGATGGCTTGGCTTGGAGTTTTTGTATCTGCATAAGACCTTCTAAAAACGCTTCTGGACGAGGAGGGCAACCAGAGATGTAAACATCAACAGGGATTATCTCATCAACCCCTTGCATAGTGGTATAGTTGTCGTAAAAGCCACCGCTACATGCGCAAGCTCCTGCACTCATGACCCATTTTGGCTCGCTCATTTGATCATAAATTTTCTTAAGTATCGGGGCTTGTTTATAGCTAACAGTTCCTGCGATAATCAAAAGATCAGCCTGTCTTGGAGAAAATCTCACGACTTCAGCACCAAATCTTGATATATCAAATTTACTAGAAGCCACGCTCATAAACTCTATAGCACAACACGCCGTTCCAAAGATATAAGGCCACATTGAAGATTCTCTTGCCCAAGAGATTGCACTGTCTAATTTTGTAGTTATTACACTATCGCCAAATATCGCCTCTTCACCTGCTACTGCCATGTCAAAGCCTTTGCTTTATATATATAAATTAAACCAGCTAGTAGAAGTATCATAAAAGTAAACATTTCAATCAACCCAAATAGACCAAGACTGCGAACATTTACAGCCCATGGAAGCATGAAGATGACCTCTACATCAAAAAGCACAAACAAAAGAGCAACAAGATAAAATTTTACGCTAAATGGATTATCACTGCCTCCTATAGGTTTCGTTACCCCACTCTCATATGCCATATTTTTGGCATGAGTTCCTTTATTTCTAGTTCCTAATTTGCTCGTAGCTAAAAAAAGAAAAGGTATGCTAATCGCTAAAACAGCGATTATGGAAGAAGAAAGTAGTAATTGTTCACTCATGGTTTGCCACCTATTTATTATATTAGGAAGTATGATAACAAAAGTAATTTAAAACGAAAGTAAAAAAAAATAACAAACAAAATAAATAAGTAACTCAACATAAACTTTTTAACAATAAAAACAACTTGACAACTTGACAATTAAATAGATATAATCACTCAAATATCTAAAGGATGACATTATGCAATCAATACAAGTAGGACAATTTAAATCAGAGCTATCATCTATCTTAGAACAAGTGCAAAATCTTGGAGAAACATTTGTGATAGAGTTTGGAAAAAAACACAAAAAAGTAGCAATGTTAGTGCCATACAAAGAGAATAAAAAAGTTAGAAAGTTT
>Ga0256829_1003846_pt1 | contig 10128 bp, 23 predicted proteins | sample 131447metaG_FD_185979 | JGI IMG/M metagenome (GOLD analysis project Ga0256829, IMG submission 185979) | Hydrothermal vent microbial communities from Lau Basin, Pacific Ocean - 131-447 | ecosystem: Environmental > Aquatic > Marine > Hydrothermal vents | place: Pacific Ocean: Lau Basin | collected...
AAGAGATTTTCCAAAGTTTTTTCCGATGGCGAAAGCTCGACGCCCTTCCTTTTGAGGCTTCAAAACCCAAATCATGAGGTGCTTTCCGCGTTTGGGGATTCGAGGCTTTTTGCTCATGCTCGAAGCTTAGCAGCTCAAAGCTCGGACGCAAGAAAACCCGCCAACTTTTTTGCTGGCAGGCTTCTTAGCTTTGTTGGGTTTTATAGTAGCGCGGTATTCCCGTTCATTTCGAGACCTTCCGGGAGATTCCCAGCTGGCTCACGTTCTACCTTTTGGGTTTCGGTCGTTTGGCAGCTTTCGGGTTTTTGGGTGACCTCTTGTTCCTGAACCGATGCGAGCAAAAGCGAATCAACGGCGTCGCGTTCTCCGGTCAAAACCCAATGCAAAACATCCGCAACCTCAGGATTCGAAGCTTTCAGAGCTTCGCGCATTTCCATGATTTCCGAGCGTCGCGGGGTCTTTTTGGGAGCCCTGGGGGTTTTACCAGCTTTGCTAGCTTTGACGTTTTCTTGTACGGTTTTGCCAGAAACCTTGCCATTCTCCTTTTTCGAAGCTTCAACGATGGCAACCTGTTTTTCGTGATCTTTCTCGTTTTTTCCAAGGTCGATTGCGGCCGTTTTTGGCAGTTCTCCAGATGTGACCGCACTCTTCAGTTCAGGCGCAAGGTCCGCGATGGGTGCGATGCGTCGCGCTTCGGACTCCGAGAGTCCCACCTTTGCGGCAATCGCGCTCATGTCGACGTCTCGCTCCATAGCCGAAACGATGTATTCCGCAGCGGCGACGGTATCATACGCTTTTCGATCGAAGTTCTCGGAAAGGACCTTAACAGCGATTTGGCTTTCTGTTCCCCTCCGAACCTCACCTCGAAGCCAAACGAAATCGGCGTCGCTTGGAGAAAGGCCCATTTCTTCGTTCAACTCACGAGCCGCACGATTTCGGCATCGACCAGTCCAAGAAAAAAGCACGTAGGGTTCGACTGTGAACGCTTGCTCCTTCTTGTTCCACGATTGGAATGCGTACTCTTTGAAGGGACCATCGAGGTCGATCGGAACCTTGTAGAACATCGCTGGAACGTCATTTTCGCGACTTTCGAGCATCGAGCTTTTGAGCGTTGGGTTTTGCTCTTCAAGGCTCCGACGATTCGAGTTGTCATCGATCAAGGACATGGGAGCGCCCATCTCCGCGAGAACCTCGACAGGAATGGTCAGTCCTGCAATGTGGACGAATCGAGCAACGGTTTTGAAAACATCTTGACGTTGAGCTTTGATTGCGGTTTTTGCCATTTTCTTGTCTTTCTTGTTTCGTTTGCCTCTTCGGCGTTGTTTGAATCTTAGTGCCTTCTTGGCGAGTGTCCAGAACTTTTTTCTGGGAAAATTTCGTGCCAACGCGCTCTACACACAGGTCTTTTCGATCAGAAAATCAGAGATGATTTCCATGACCGTTGGGTCGCTTATGAGCAAATCCCTATCTTCACGAGCAAAAGCCTCGATATCATACATTGGAAGATCCTTGTAAAGCAAACAACTCACAATATACGATTTTGGGCTAAAACCCACATCTTGAAGTGTTTGGCACCAAAGGTCACAAAACTCCGGGTTTTCACTTGTTGTTTTGTGAAGCTTTGAAGCTGCAATCTCTAACTCTCTGAGCTTTGCGATTTTGAGGATTTCGACCGGAACATCCATGTTTGAAGCTTGAAGTTTTAGGGCTCGAAAGTCAAGGCCTTTTCCCATCGAGCTTTCATTTTTTCGATGGTCGCCTCTGGGACGCCGTGAACGCTTCCGAAGTTTCCTTGGCACTCAATGATTTGAACTCGAACATTCAATTCTCGTGCCATTTCGAAATATGGTTTTGCCTCCCAGCTTTGGGAGAAGGTGTTGTGAACTGCTACACTCTCCCCAGATACCAAAGCGGCTTTTGTCATTCTTTGACACATTTCGTGCGCTCTCCCCAAACGAGACGCGTCGAACTCATATTTCCCACCTCCCAAGTTGTAGAAGTAATCATCAGCAGAGATGGGGATGGCATCGAGGCTTTTCGCGAGCGTCGTTTTGCCAGAGCCTGGAAGGCCCCGAATCAAAAAGAGGGTTTGTTTCTTGTTCATGGGGAGACTTTAGCACCTCCAACAACCTTGTCAACAAAAAAAACGCCCCAAGCTTTTTTTTGCTGGGGCGTCTTCTTGGCATGGCTCTTGCTCTAGGCGGCCTTGCTTTTCTTGCGGCGTTTTTTGGGTTTTCCTGCCCCTTGTTTCGCCTTCTTTTTTACAGGTTTTGGGGGTTTGCAGTCTTCGAAGCCGGTTGGGTTTTTCAGTTGAAGGCCCTGAAACTCCTCGACGCTTTGGGGTTTCGAGTCCTCATGCCAAGGTCCGTTTGCGAAGACCAGTTGGCCGTTTTGTTTACGGTACAAAAACTGACCGGCGACACGTTCGTCAATTTGACGCTTTCGCTTTTTTTCCTCGAAGGTCCAGGTTGCGGGGTTCTCTCGGCTGGCGATGAGTTGTGCTTGCATGATGTTTCTACCTTAACTCTTCTTTGGAGGTTGTCAAGATTTTTTTTAGCTTTGAGCTTCAAAGCCCTTGAAAATGTACTCTTCTGTTCGCAGAACTCCGACGGAGCCCTTTCGTTGTTCTCCAGTTTTGGGGTCTTGGTTCATCACAAGATCCGGAGTTTTCCGGGTTGTGATCTCAATGATTCCCTTTTCTTTGAGAGTCGTTGCGTTCAGGCCGTTTGTGCTTTGAACGAGTCCGGTGCAAACGTCGCCTTTTTCATAGCCTTGGAAAAGTCGCTTCATCTTCATGATTTGATCCTATCTCTTTCTCGGGATTTTGCAAGTTCCGTTTACAAAGCGCTTTATGCGCAATCTTTCTCTCGGGCTTCGGCAGCTTCAAGCTCTGAGCTTTTCCAAGCTCGGAACTTCATGGAAAGGACCACGTTTTGCTCGAACATCTCGGAGAGGGTCTTCTCTGCGTTTTTTATGGAGCTGTTCTTTCTCACAAGACCTTGGGATTTCAGGAGTTCCAAAAGGCCTTTCCGAGCCTCAGACTTGCACTCTTCCGAAAGACAAAGCCAACAAAAAACACGTACGGGAACTCCAGGTTTGTTGTTTTGGGAATTCAGCCAATCATACGCTGCAAGGTTGTATGGGGTGAGTTCGCTTTCCATGACTCTTTTGTAGCTCCTCGACAAGCCCTTGTCAACAAAAAAGCCCCCAACTTTTCAGCTGGGGGCTTTGGGAGTTTTGGGGTTTTTAGTTTGTTTCGGGCAATCCGCGCAAATTCCCCATGAAGGAGCGAATGACTCGGTTCACCCGTTGTTTGAGCGACTCTGGCTCCGTCTCCCAGCTGGCCCGGCCTCCCAAAGCATCCAAGAGACTCAAGCGTCCCGGAAACATGACAGCAGCGCTGGAAACTTCGAGCTTTTGGTTTCCTCCTACCAAATCAAGGATCTGGAAAATGGAGCCTTGACAAACCGCCTTCTTTTCTTCTTTTGTGAGTTTCATTCTTCTTCTCTTTCTTCGTTGGATGTTTGCCAGCCCTCTAGCCATGCGTCCCTAAGATGGCCATCATCCTTATAAATGCAGCCTTCTTTGGACCAACCCTCTTGACAAGCAACAAAACCATCGTTATAGGCAAATTCTTCTGTGTGTTCTTTGGTTTGAGTTGTTTGCTGCTTTTCTTGTTTTTTGCTCATCTTATAACCCTCTCGCACTTTTTCATGAAGCTCTCGACTGTTTCTTTGTTTGTTGGTGTGTGGGGAATCCTCAACACCAAAGGGTCGGTCCTGCCAAAAAAACAAAACTTCTAGAACTGTTCCTTCTTAGGTTTCACATTGATGAGAACTTCGTTTCCGTCGTTTTCTTCTTTTGTATTGTAGAAAAATATTCTCATCTTGGTATCTTCCATCCCTTGAAAATTGGCTTCAAAGCTGCGATCCCTGCTCCAGCTGTAAAGCCGCTTGTAATCGCCGGGAGTCTTCTGTCTCTGTGCCTTCTTGTTGCCTCTCTATGAGTATAAACCGGAACCCTCTTTATGACAACCCCTGTTTTCTTCTTTTCTCTTTGGGTGTACATCTGGTGGGTTTTCCAGAACAAAAAGCACAAAGCTCGCCAACTCCAAATCAAAAACCTCAAAGCTGGTCGACGCTGAAACTTTTGTGTCCTCAAAAAGTTTAACGTCGGAACGTCGCGCTCTGAGTACACCAATGCGCAGTCGAAACAAACAGGGAGTTGTTCAGAGACTCGGCGCTCAGAGATGTTCGTCCAATGATTTGTTTTCTTTGAACAGAAAACGCATCGAGAGCTATTCTTTGGGTCTTCAATTGTTTCGATGAGCGCTTCTTTCATGGAAACACGATAGCTCAGATTTCAGAGCTTTCAACGCAAAAAAGCCCCAGAACCGATTTGGTTCTAGGGCCGTCGTGGCACCCCCAGAAGGATTCGAACCTTCAACTCACGGCTTAGAAGGCCGTTGCTCTATCCATTGAGCTATGGGGGCAGAAGGGCTCTTGGCCCTAAGCTTTATCGTCGATAGAAATTAGATCGTTTTGTTGGGCCAAACGGGTTGTAGGGCTTTTTTGGAACTCCTCCCTTTTTACGAACTCCCACGATGATAGCAAAGACAATGGCGGCGGTCAAGACAATCGACATGGGAATCCAGAGAGGGGAGAAAACCCAAAGCCAGGACCAAGCAGCCACAGGCCCGATTCCTGCCAGCTTGAGGGTCAAAAAGATGAGGAAGACACCTCCAAAAAGGCCAATTCCGGAACTCGTGCTCGTGCTTTCTTTGCTCATATTTCGTCTTCTTTCTTTTCTGATGAGATGTATCCAAGGGGGTGAATTCTTTGAGGGTCCAATCCAAGCTCTTGAGCATACTCCATCAAAAAAACCATTTGGTGATTTCCCTGAATGTGAAAGTCACTCTCCGATGCTTTTGGGTACTTGCTGTTAGCTCTGTAGTTTGCAGCTAAGAATAACCCAGCAAACCGGATGTTGTCAACCAAAATTCTCTGAGATTTTGTTAGCTCTGGATTGTCGTTTGTGATCAACAGGCTTTTGGGTTCAGAAAGCTCCATGCTCGAAAAATCAAAGCTCAGAGTTCTCTTCACCAACGTGTAGATGTCCTCGGCTTTGGCTGCGACGTTCAGGATGAGGTCTTCAATGAAACTTTTCATAGAATGCTCGCAATGGCAGCAAGGCCAGAAGATTCGGGAGAATCCGTCGTCAATCTCGGAGCTGCCAAATGCAAACTTCGGAAAATTTTTCGTCGTATTCATAGATGGTCACAAAGGCCTTTCCTGGGAAGTCTTCTGCTAGGAACTCAAGCATACCATGCTCTCGCAACATGTCAAGCCTAAACTTTTCTCGATGAGTTCTAAAGGCGTAGCTCCTTGGAATGTCGATACTATCCCGGAACTCACAAGCAGAGAAGTTCTCTAGAACCTCCCAAAAACTTTCAACGAAGAAAACTCCTGGCTCTGGGCTGTCAAGCAATCCGGCTTTGAACTCTGGATTGTAAAGCATGCCTCAAACGTACAACAGGGAAGCTAGTGAGTCAAGGGTCTTTTGGTTTTTTGTACTTCTGTCCAAGGGACCAGTCTGCCTCTTCGTCACATCCCGAGCATGTATCCCAAAATTCATCCTCCTCACAAAACTCGTGAAGAGAAGCGCAGTCTGAACCACAAACTTTGCATCTTCCCTCTTTAGGCTTTTTGAGTCTCTTTGTCATGAGAGTAGCTTACAACAAAAAAAACCCAGAGCACAAGGCCCTGGGTCTCTTTTTCACTGAGAAATTTGTCGGGTAGGCCAGGCTACTTCACAGGAAATCATCTGGATAGTACAAGCACAAGAGCCAAGGAAAAGCCAAACGAAAGCCGTCAAAACCAAGTCCAAAAATCTCTTCTTTGGCCTGTAGCTATCCATACGGATTGTCACCCAAAAGGCAAAGCTGGAGGAATTGATCAGCTTCGAGGACGTCTGCCTCTCCGGTGACAACGGCTCCAATCAGCCGAGCGGTTTTTTGAGCCATCAGATCGAGGCCCCTTTGAATCGCGCTCGAATCAAGGCGTTTTTGGCCAGTCTTCTCTCCAGTGTCCGGATCTTGGGTTTCGAAAAGTACGTATCCTCCCGGAAGGAATGGAGCGACGAGCTTTTTGAAGTCTCCGTGAGCATCCATGTGCTCTTTGGAAAGCTCTCCCTTTCGGGGCCTTGGGCAATGAATTTGGTGAATGTGACACCAATAACCAGAACCCCCTTCCATCGCAGCGCAGAGAGTATAGGCGATTTCTTTTGTGTCGACTTTGACGTTCATCGAGAACCCTTTTGAAGAGGAGTCTAGTCGATACTGAGAGCGGTTGCCACTTCTTTTTGAGCGAAGTGTGAAGGGGCTTTTCCCTCGAAAGCTACCCGCCCTCATACAAAGCATTGCCCAAAAGCGGCAATCAGAAGTCCGGCGATCCCAGCCCAAATCAGGCGGTTTTCAACCTTTCGGTCGTAGTTCTGAACTTCCAAGTTCCGACCTTTGGTCTTGAGGATTCTTTGTGTGATGTTTGTCATTCTTTTTCCTTTAGCTCTTCAACTTCCAGTTTCAGAGATTCTAGCTCGCTTTCTAGGTGCTCGATTCTCCTTAGAGTTTGTCTTCTCTCGGATTCCATTCGACCACCAATCAAAGCTGTCAAAACCGCAAAAATTCCTGTCAGTGCGGCTTCGACGAACTCTTTGGATGCCAGAAAAATTCTAGTCATCAAACTTTTTTCCTCTACAAGCCCTCTTGGAGCCCTCTGCTTTTTTGTTTTTGGAAACGAAACCTCTGGGCGTCACCCTTCCATGAAAAAGCTTACCAGCTTCCTTGAGCTTTTCATAGAGGGCATGAGTCGCCTTCTTGAGTTTCATACTTTAAGCTCTCCACGCAAAGATCCTAAACCCATCTTCGAATCTGCTTTCATACTCCAAAACTCCACCTTTGCAAGCTTTTCTGATCTGTTCCCAAGACTCCTCGAAACCGAAATTGTACGTCTTCGCGAAATCCTGAGCGATGGCAACAGGAGGTTTTGCTTGTACGCTTCCGATGAGTCCGGAAGGCATAGACTCGATAAACTCCGAAATCTTCTCTTCTGGAGTTCCGATCGGACCATCTTCCTTCGCGTATTCCTTCGGAGCTGACCCGACATTCGAAAGGTCCCCCTCTGGAACTTCAGTTCCGTCGCAAAGAAAGTACTGAGCCGAACGCTTCTTACCCGTCTGGTAGATTTCCCCAGCCTCCTTGAGAGAAGTCAGAGCCGCCTGAACGTCTTGTTTCAGGCAAACCTCAGGAAAGGAGATCTCGGAGGTTTTGGATTTTCCAGACCCCAATGCTTGGAGAATGGCAATCTTCGCAACGGACTGACACCGGAGAACCTCAGCTCTTTTTCGTTTGGGCATGGGTGTATTCTACATCATCGCTGGAGGAAGTCAAATGGTATTCGACACCAAAGCGGGAAGACCCAGCCGATAGATTGTGTTCTTTGTTTCTACCAGATCTCCCTGCTCGAAAATTGGTCTCTCTTTCACATCCGTTCCATACCTTTGAATGTTTGTAGTTCTGACTCCACAAACGCTAGAGAGGCACCATCCGGACTCTGTTTTTTGGATGTACCAATTTTCCAAATTTTTGATGGTCTTGGTTGTTGCTAGAGCTGACATTTTTCTCTCACTTCAAACCTCATCTTCCTTGTCAACAAAGTCTGGGTCGTTTGCAGCGATACCTTCGAGGCAACAGAACACAAAGCCTTTGTGCTTCAGAGAATCATGAACTTTCATTCCAGATTCTCGGGGCTCTTCGATTCGAACACAAACCCCTTCTTTGATACAAAGACCTTCAACGCTTGGTCCTCTCGTCATTTCGCTCAAAATTTCGAGAACCTCTTCTTCAGTCTCTGGAGTTCCAAGATATCCCTCTCCAAAAACATCCAAAACCGGGACTGCTTGAATCATGCCGTTTGGCATGTAAAGCTCTTCGGCAAGAGCTTGAACTTCGGAGAATGGTCTTTCGGAAATGTTACCATCCTCATCAACCGTCGTCAAGCGGTACAAGAAGATTTTGTAGCACGGAACTTTGGTTGCTGAAGCCTCTGGTCCAGGAAGCTCGACGCCATCTTTGACGCACCCATATTCATAGATAAGGGCATCACCAACCTCAGAGATGATCTCCCGAGCCTGTTCCTTCCCCAGCTCTTTTTTGAGCTTGTCCGTTTTGTGAGGTTGCATGATGGGACGCCCTCCAGAACCTTCGTACCCAACGATTTCGTAGTAAACCGTTTCTCCAGGCTCCAAGTTCCGAGCAAAGAACTCGTGAACTTGCATTCTGTAGTCCATCCCTTTCTCGCCCTCTGCCCCTTCCGAAAGGATGCAGTTTCGAGTTCCAGAAACAGCCATGATTTTTTTCTTTGGCTTTCTGGACCATGAGCTGGGGGCTAGCTTGTTCCAAAGCCTCCAGGGCCAGGAGAGTGACTGCTCGACAGGAACAATGCCCGTTCTTCCGGAAGTTCCATGAAGCTTTTCTGTCACGAAGACCCTCGTCTCAGGATTCCGCTTCATGGCCGCCCAGATGTTGGGGTAGTTCATCCGAACCTGGCCAGTATTGTAGTGCTTCGGAAAGTTTTCCAACTCCTTGCGCTTTTTTGTTGCCGTCTCAGAGCTTGCCTCTCGGAGATGGCTGGGGCGGAACTTTTTGCAGAGAAGCGTCTTGCCGAAGGCGTCAAACTCTTCGCCTTCACTCAAAAGAAGGTCAGAGGTTTGGACGTCAGCTTGAGGAAATTCAACCGTCCCGATGGGTAGGAATAGAGCCTCGCTCTCAACCCCACGCAACTTGACGCTTCGGACTCGACAGTTAGGGTCCATGTACCCTGAAAGCTTTTCGCCTGAAACTGGGTGCTTTCGGAGCAGTCCATTTCCCAAAGCGAAGTCCTGGGTAAGTTGTGAACCTTCACGTACAAGAATTCCGAGGTCTCCGGCTTTGGTCTCCAAGCCAACGATACAGGGAAAGCCTCGCACAATAGCGATTTGAAGTCTATCTGCATTTGGATGTTTCTCCAGCTTGTCGACTTTTGCAACAACCAAACAGTAGTTCGGGTTGAAGCTTTCTGTTTTGTTCAACATACTTCTTCCTCTTGCGTGTGTTTTAGAATTGCTTCGACCAGTTCTCTTCGAGAGTCGTCCAGATTCTCAACGATCGTCTGAAGCTCAACGCTCGGGCGTCGACCATCTTTGGCAACGCGAGCGATCTCCGCAATCATCTTCTCCGGACTGTCCGACCCAGCTTCTACGAAGTCGGTTTTCCCGAAGTACTTCTGGGCAAACGTTGCCCAACGCTTCCAAGCCGGAGCGTTTCTTCGGTCAAAATACCTGGAACTTTTCTCCCAAAAGTTTTGAGGCGAGATGTCTGTGATCCTGGCGAGATTGATTTCTTCTGTCATCGTTTTTCTCAAGAGGAAAGAATTTTGGCGATCGTCTCTTCAGAAAGGGCGACCGTGCATTTTGTGTTGTGGTGTACGAACTTCGTCAAAACCTTCTTGCAAAGGTTGGCTTCGATCTCAGCGATTGAAATGATCTCGTCGATGGAAATCGCCCCGACGAAGAACATCTCTTCAAAAAGAACGAAACTCCTGTTTTGGAGATAGAAGTTCGTGAAGTTCTCAGATAGCCCCAAACTCTCAGCTGTGAGTTGAAAGCTCCGAGCGAAAGCGACTTCTGGCTGTTGGTCAACTGCGATTCGCGCCCTCTCTTCGAGCCGCTCTACGATCTCTTCTTTGAGTTCAGAAATTTCTTGCACCTAGCCTCCGGATACCTTGAACTTGCCGCTGTCCTTCTTTGTCCAATCTGTGCTATACCCATCCCTTGCCCAGCCACCACCTTTGAAGTGAGCGGAGCTTCTGGAGATGTCGACCTTTTGGGGTTTTGAAGCTCCACAGCTTGGACACTCCTCGGGATCTTCGCTGTCGCTTAGGAACTGAATGTCCTCGAAGCGCGTTCCGCACTCTTTGCATTCGAACTCGATGATTGGCATATTATATAACCTTCAAAAGCTGGTTTGTAAGCCGTTCGAGATCACTTAGACCGCCACTGGAATTTTGATCTTACCCATGTGGTTGTAGTCCT
>Ga0256829_1003847_pt1 | contig 10128 bp, 8 predicted proteins | sample 131447metaG_FD_185979 | JGI IMG/M metagenome (GOLD analysis project Ga0256829, IMG submission 185979) | Hydrothermal vent microbial communities from Lau Basin, Pacific Ocean - 131-447 | ecosystem: Environmental > Aquatic > Marine > Hydrothermal vents | place: Pacific Ocean: Lau Basin | collected...
ATACAGATAAAGCTATCGAAGAGCCGCATGGTATTCGCATCATCGGCGCGCCGTTTGACGGCACTGTATCATTTCGTCCCGGCGCCCGCTTTGGTCCGGCGGCCATCCGTGATGCTTCCGATGGGCCGGAAACTTGGTCGCCGTATCTGGATGCGGATCTGGAATCGGTCAGTTATGCCGATAGCGGCGATCTGGAGCTGCCAATGGGCAGCGTTGAAACTGCTCTCGCCATTATTCGGGAAGCGGTGGAGGATTGTCTGAATGAAGAGTCCATCCCGTTCCTGTTGGGCGGAGAGCATCTGGTCAGTCTGCCGGCCATTGAGGCGGTATTTGAGCGACACCCCGATCTGGTGGTGATTCAGTTGGATGCACATGCCGATCAGCGGGAGGACTATTTGGGCGTGAAGCTCTCGCATGCCTGTGTGATGCGCCGCGTTGCTGAGTTTATCGGACAGGAACATATCCGCCAGTTGGGTATTCGTTCCGGTACGCAGTGCGAATATAAATTGATGCATGAATACGGCACGCTGACGACGTTCCGGGAAGCCAATCTGGATGATCTGAGAGACTGGGTCGGTGACCGACCGGTTTATCTGACTGTCGATCTGGATGTATTTGATCCGGCCTGCTTTCCGGGAACCGGCACGCCGGAGCCGGGCGGCATCGACTGGTGGATCTTTCAACGCTTTATCAAACTGATGCAAGGGTGTGATGTTGTCGGACTCGACGTGGTGGAACTTGCGCCGATGCTGGATGCATCTGCCTGCTCATCGGTGCTGGCGGCCAAGTGTGTCAGGGAAATGCTGCTGATCGCAACCGGGTAGTTGAAGCAGTATCGCTTGAGTTTTTAGGGAAACAGGGCAGGGTGTCCCTCCTCCAGAGGATGAGTCTGTCTTGTCCTCATCTGCCCGGCCAATCACTGATGGTCGGCGAGTCGGAAATCAAACAGGCGCCCCACACTCTCAGTGAGCTTTTAAGTCCGGGTGCAACGGAAATATTAGTAATATGTCATTTGAAAAACTGGGCCTTACAGCCGAATTACTTCGTGCTGTGGCCGATCAGGGTTATGCAACCCCGACGCCTGTACAGGCGCAATCTATCCCCGTGATCCTGCAAGGACACGACGTGCTGGCCGGCGCGCAGACCGGCACAGGCAAGACTGCCGGCTTCACGCTGCCGATGTTGCAGCTGATGCATAAGACACATCCAGAGCGCAGCAGGAAACACCCTATCCGCGCGCTTGTGCTCACCCCGACGCGTGAACTGGCTGCACAGGTGGGCGAAAGCATCGCTACCTATGGCAAGTATTTGCCGCTGCGCTCCACCGTCGTATTCGGCGGCGTCGGCATCAATCCGCAGATTCAGAAGCTGCAACGCGGCGTGGATATTCTTGTCGCTACGCCCGGTCGCTTGCTGGATTTGATCGGTCAGGGCAAAGCCGATCTCGGTTATGTCGAGTTTTTTGTGCTCGATGAAGCCGATCGCATGCTTGATATGGGCTTTATTCGCGATATCCGCAAGGTGCTGAAAATGCTGCCGAAGCAGCGCCAGAATCTGCTCTTCTCCGCTACTTTTTCAAATGAGATCAAACAACTGGCAAGTGGTTTTCTGCACTCGCCAGTATATGTTGAAGTGGCGCGCAATGAGACTGCGCATCAGGTTACACAGCTTGTGCACCCGGTCAGTAAAGCTAAAAAACGGGCGCTGCTCACCCACCTGATAAAACAAGGCGACTGGCAGCAGGTGCTGGTATTTACCAAGACCAAGCATGGTGCGAACAAGCTGACCACACAGCTGGAGAGCGACGGTGTCAGTGCTGTGGCTATTCATGGTAACAAGAGTCAGACGGCGCGAACCAGGGCGCTGGCTGGTTTTAAAGCGGGGTCTGTGCGGGTGCTGGTGGCTACGGATATCGCTGCGCGCGGTCTGGACATCGATCATCTGCCGCATGTGGTGAACTATGAGTTGCCGCATGTTGCCGAGGACTACGTGCACCGCATCGGGCGTACGGGGCGCGCCGGCAATACCGGTGAGTCGTTGTCGCTGGTATCCGGGGAAGAAAAGAAACTGCTGATCGGTATCGAACGGTTAATTAAAAAGTCTATCGCCAAAGTGATTGTGCCGGGCTTTGAGCCCAATGATGCGGAAGATGCGGCCAGCGCAGTAAAAGAGACTAAGCCGGGTCGTCCGGCTCAACGCCGTCATGATCCCCACTCACCGCGCAAACCGCAGGCTACCCGTAGTCGCCATCGAGGCCGGAATGAGCGGGCGGCAAACAAGGTCTGATGTAGTACCGTAGGACCATGGAAAAAATAAATAATCGACACGCTGCTGGTCTATAAGCTCGCCTCCTGCGTCACAGGGCCAGTTGCTATTGAACGTAATAAGGCTATCGCGCCCATTCGGGGTTTGCTTATTATGAGTCTGTTTCTGCGTCTTGAATCCGAGCTTCTATCCGGCGCACCATTTGGATGATTTATTGTTCCAAGTCTCTAACTATGCCACAGGGACCCTTATTATTCACCGCTTTTGCGGGCAGGATAAAAGACCGCTTATATTTCATGGTTGAAATTACGTCGTGTTATGATATTTTCTCGTAGTTTTCAGAGACTTCGTGCCAAGCGTAATCTTGACCATATTTTGCTTCGATGTTAGCAAGCATGCCCTGTTTTAAGGGCTGCTTCAGGAAACGGTGAATTCAGGAAGGAGGGGTGTCAATGGGCGCGGAATATCTCGCCAGTGAATATACGCCAATTTTTATCTTTATTATCATTGCTTTTATTATGGGAGCTGTGCCTCTTATGCTGACTTATCTGTTGGCAGAGCAGCGACCAAATGCTGAAAAGGAATCGGCCTATGAATGCGGTTTTGAGGCATTTGAAGATGCCCGCATGCAATTCGATGTGCGTTTCTATCTGGTGGCAATCCTATTTGTCATATTTGATCTGGAAAGCGCCTTCCTGTTTCCATGGGCTGTTGTGCTCAACAAGATCGGTCTGTTCGGTTTTGTTGAGATGATGATGTTTCTGGTGGTTTTGCTGGTTGGCTACATCTATGCGTGGAAAAAAGGAGCCTTGCAATGGGAATAGAAGGTGTTCTTGAAAAGGGCTTTATTACCACGACAGCCGACAAGCTGATCAACGGCGCCAGGGCCGGTTCGCTGTGGCCGATGACCTTCGGGCTGGCTTGCTGCGCGGTTGAAATGATGCACGCCGGCGCGTCGCGCTACGATCTGGATCGTTTCGGCATTGTCTTTCGCCCGTCTCCGCGTCAGTCGGATGTGATGGTGGTGGCCGGTACGCTGTGTAATAAAATGGCGCCGGCACTGCGTAAAGTGTATGATCAGATGTCCGAGCCGCGCTGGGTTATCTCAATGGGCAGCTGTGCCAACGGCGGCGGTTATTATCATTATTCCTACTCGGTGACGCGTGGCTGTGACCGCATCGTGCCGGTGGATATCTATGTGCCGGGTTGTCCTCCGACTGCCGAGGCGCTGCTTTACGGTTTTATTCAGCTGCAGGAAAAAATCAAACGCACCAATACGATTGCCCGGTAGGCAGGGGGTATGACGGAAAACACCATGACGGAAGAAAAATTACAGGACAATATTGGTGTCAATGCGGTTGCGGATTTGCATCCTGAAGCTGATGGCTTGCGCAAACGCTTCGCTGATCAGGTGCTGGATGTTGAAGCAGGTCTGGATTGCCCGAGCGTGACGCTGGAGCGCGCCTGTATTGTTGAGGCATGCCATTACCTGAAAGCTGAGCATGGCTTTGAACAGGTGATGGATATCTGTGGCGTCGATCGCAGTGATTATCGTGGCTGGCCGGCGGATGCGCCGCGTTTTCAGGTGGTTTACCAATTACTTTCCGTGTCGCGCAATTGCCGTATCCGCTTGAAAGTGGGCGCCAACGAGCGTGATCTGGTTGATTCAGTCACGGAAGTATGGCCGACAGCTAACTGGTTTGAGCGTGAAACATTTGATCTGTTTGGTATTATCTTTAATCATCATCCGGATCTGCGCCGCCTGCTGACGGATTATGGTTTTGAGGGCTATCCGATGCGCAAGGATTTCCCGGTAACCGGACGGGTGGAGCTGTTCTTTGACGAAGCGCAGTGGCGCTGCATATACCGGCCCAACAAACTGGAGGCTAAGCAGCTGATTAAAAAATCGTGGCCGGGAGTAGATCGTGGCTGAGATCAAGAATTATACCCTGAATTTTGGTCCGCAACATCCGGCTGCGCACGGCGTATTGCGTCTGGTGCTGGAGCTTGATGGCGAAGTAGTAGAGCGCGCAGATCCGCATATCGGTTTGTTGCATCGCGGTACTGAAAAACTATTTGAAGAAAAAACCTATCTGCAGAGCCTGCCGTATTTTGATCGTTTTGATTATGTATCAATGATGGCTAATGAGCATGCTTATGCGCTGGCGGTGGAGAAGCTGCTGGGTATTGAGGCGCCTGAGCGAGCCCAGTATATCCGGGTGATGTTTGCCGAGCTGACTCGCATTCTTAATCATTGCATGTGGCTGGGAGCCGTAGCGCTGGATATCGGCGCCATGACGGTGTTTTTGTATTGTTTCCGTGAACGTGAGGATATTTTTGATTATTACGAGGCGGTGTCCGGCGCGCGTATGCATGCAGCCTATTTTCGTCCCGGCGGCGTAGCCAAGGATCTGCCGGAAGGCTTGCTGGAGCGTATCAAAGGTTTTAGCGAGCGCTTCCCCGGATATGTGGATGAGTATGAAACGCTGCTGACTGAAAATCGAATCTGGAAGCAGCGTAATGTGGATATTGCTATCGTGGATAAAGAGTCAGCGCTGGCTTGGGGTTTTAGCGGCCCGATGCTGCGTGGCTCGGGTGTGGTATGGGATTTGCGCAAAACCCAGCCGTATGATGTCTATGATAAAATGGATTTTGATATTCCGGTGGGCGTAACCGGCGACTGCTATGATCGTTATCTGGTGCGTATCGAAGAGATGCGTCAGTCCAATCGGATTGTTGAGCAATGTATTGAGTGGTTGAGGTATCATCCCGGACCGGTGAAGGTGGATGACTATAAACTGACCAGCCCGCCGCGCGCAGAAATGAAGTCGGATATGGAAGCGCTTATCCATCACTTCAAGTATTTTTCGGAAGGGTATCATGTGCCGGAAGGCGAGGTGTACCAGGTAGTCGAGCATCCAAAGGGTGAATTCGGCGTATATCTGATTGCTGATGGCTCTAATAAACCCTACCGTATGAAGGTGCGGGCGTCAGGCTTTGCTCATCTTGAAGCGCTCGATTATATGTGTCGCGGTCATATGATTGCCGACGTTGTGGCGATTATTGGAACTCAGGATATCGTTTTTGGCGAGGTCGACCGATGAGTGCGCAGGTGAGCACGAACCCACATCATTTCAGCGAGGCGCGTTTGACAGAAATCGCCGAATTGGTGAAGCGTTATCCCGGTGCTCAGTCAGCGCTGATGCCGGTGTTGTATATGGCTCAGGAAGATTTTGATTATCTGTCGATGGATGTGCAGCAGCATATTGCTGAGGTGCTTGGGCTCCGACTGATGCAGGTGCGTGAGGTGGTGACCTTTTACACCATGTTCCGCGAACAGCCGACCGGAACGTATCGTTTGGAAGTATGTACCAATGCCGGTTGCATGCTCAACGGCGCCTATGAGCTGGTGGCGCATATGTGCGATACCCTGGCCATCAAAGTCGGTGAGACGACGCCCGATGGTATGTTTACCGTTACGGAAGTGGAATGCGCAGGCGCTTGCGCCGGAGCGCCGGTGGTGCAAGTGAATAACGTGTATCATGAAAAAGTTACGCCGGAATCAATGGATGCGCTGATTACGCAGATGCGCGCGGATGGAGGTGAAAAGTGATCCCTTCTGATCCTAAACAGGTGAAGCAGATCTGCTTTGATCGAATTGATATCACGGGCGTAAATACGCTGGCAATTGCGCGCGAACACGGCGCTTATGCCTTTCTTCCGACCGTGCTCAAGGAATTCAGCGCCGCGAAGATTGTCGATGAAGTGAAAGTCTCCGGCCTGCGTGGCAGGGGCGGCGCAGGCTTTCCTACGGGCCTGAAATGGTCTTTTGTACCACGTAATACCGGTAAGCCGACATATTTGCTGTGTAATGCCGATGAAGGCGAGCCGGGCACATTCAAGGATCGCGATATTATGCGCTTTGATCCGCACCTGCTTATTGAGGGCATGATTATGGCCGGTTTTGCGCTGGGCGTGCACGATGCTTATATCTATGTGCGCGGTGAGTTTCTGCATGAAACGAATGTCATGAATGAGGCGATTCGCGAAGCATGTGCGGCGAATCTGCTGGGCGAGAATATCCTCGGCAGCGGTTATAGTATGCACCTGACCGTGCATCGTGGCGCTGGCGCCTATATCTGCGGCGAGGAAACGGCGCTGATCGAATCGTTGGAAGGCAAGCCCGGACGCCCGCGTTATAAGCCGCCATTCCCGGCTGTGGAAGGTTTTTACCGTTCTCCGACCGTGGTCAATAATGTTGAAACATTGGCAACCGTACCGGCAATTTTGCAGCATGGCGGCGCCTGGCATGCCGCAATCGGTGTGCCGAATAATACCGGCTGTAAGATTTTTTCCGTTTCCGGCCATGTGAATAAGGCAGGAAATTATGAAGTGCCAATGGGTACGTCACTGAAGACGGTGATCGAAGATTATTGCGGCGGTCTGCAGCATGGCTCGATACCAAAGGTGATTATCCCAGGCGGCTCCTCAACGCCGTGGCTGGTAGCTGAGCATTATGAGACACCGTTGACTTATGATGGTATGATCAAAGCTGGCTCTATGCTTGGCTCAGGTGCAATTATTGTCATGGATGAGACTGCCGACGTAGTCGCCCTGACGCGTCGTCTGGCGCATTTCTATGCGGATGAATCTTGTGGTCAGTGCACCCCGTGCCGTGAAGGTACGGGCTGGTTGGCTCGCATTATGACTCGTGTTGAAAACGGGCAAGGCTGTGAAGAAGACATGCAGGTGCTCAGCGAAGCCTCGACGCATATGGCCGGACGCACGATCTGCGCACTGGCTGATGGTGCAGCCGCGCCAATTTTGTCAATGCTTAAACATTTTCCGGATGAAGTGCGCGCGCATGCGCTGGGGAAGGCTGCATGATGGTTCGTTGGTTTTTTAATATGGCTGCAGGCCGGTTGCGTAGCAGCGACGGAGGTGTGGCGTGACGAGTCTGTTTATCAATGATCAGGAGGTCGAGGTCACGCCCGGCACCAGTATTCTGGAAGCCTGTCGCCAGCATGACTTTGACGTGCCGTATTTCTGTTACCATCCCGAATTGTCGGTAGCTGCCAACTGTCGTATGTGTCTGGTGGAAGTGGAAGGTTGGCCGAAGCCTGCGGCATCCTGTTGCACGCCGGTATCCGAAGGTATGAAAGTTAAAACACAGACCGACTCGCTGGAGAAAGACCGTCAGATGGTGATGGAATATCTGCTGATCCATCATCCGCTGGATTGTCCGGTGTGCGATCAGGGCGGTGAGTGCAAGCTGCAGGATTATTCGATGGATTACGGCGCATCCAGAGGCCGCTATGCCGAGCATAAGCGTGCGATCATTGATTATGAGCTGGGCCCCTTCGTTAACACCTGTATGACCCGTTGTATCCACTGCACCCGTTGCGTGCGTTTCGCCGATGAAGTGGCCGGCACTGGAGATATCGGCATTCTCAACCGCGGCGACCATATGAGCATTGCCGGTATTGTTGAAGAGGCGCTGGAATCCGAATTATCGGGCAACCTACCGGATATCTGCCCTGTCGGCGCGTTGCTGGACAAGCCGTCGCTTGACGTATCTCGCCCGTGGGAAATGAGCCATCACACGAGCACCTGTACGCAATGTCCCAACGGCTGCGATATTCATATTGAATCGCGTGGCGATGAGGTAATGCGCATTCGTCCGGTTGCCGGTAGTCCGGAGCCGTGGATCTGTGATCGCGGACGCTATGTCTATGACGCCTTTCGTTCCGACGCCCGTATTCTGGCGCCTGCGCTTCGCCGTGATGATGAACTGGCGGATGCCGACTGGGATGAGGCGTTCGATGCCGCCGTTTCCCTACTGAAAAATAAACGCGTTGGTATCCTGCTTTCGCCTGACTGGAGCATTGAAGGGCATACATCCATTCGTCTGATGCGCGATGCACTGTTCCCGAATGCCAGGGTGGTCTACGACCTGCATCGCAGGGATATGCGGCCGTTTGCTTTTGAAGAGGGTTTGTCCATGACCACGGCCCAGATTGAAGCTGCCGATCAGGTTGTGGTTCTGGGCTCGGATTTGCGCCAGCGCCTGCCGCTGTTGATGCAGCGTTTACGCAAGCGCGGCCATGCCGGAAAACCGGTTTCACGTATCGGGGCGATGAATTACCGCACCAATATGGCCATCAGCAATGATGCCATTATTCGTCCGCGCGACTGGCCGGCGGTCATTGCCAGAGCTATGGAGCAGGTGCGTGATCTGGGTAAAAGCGCGGCCGGTTTTGATGTATGGCTGAAAGCTGTGCCTGCCCGACATGAAGCAGGCAAAGTGCTGGCCGATGCGCTGATGGCGGAGAGCTGCGCGTTGCTGGTTGGCGAAGAGATTCGCGCCCATGATGATGCGGCGGCGTTGATTGCCGGTCTGGATCTGTTGATGCGCGCCTGCGGGCACGCGGAAACGGGTAATGACGGACGCAACCTGATTCCCGAGGGGATGAATGCGCAGTTGCTGTCAGCCGTGTTTGCCGATGTGCGTGTAAGCGCCGGTGAGTTATTTGCCGCCGCCAGCGCCGGTGAACTGGATGCGTTGATTGTGGTGGGCAGTGATCCGCTGGGCGATGGTCTGTTCCCTGCGGCGGCTGCGGCGGCGCTGGATAAGGTGGCTCTTATTCAGATTGGCGCCATTGCCGGGCGTATTGGCGAGCATGCCGATGTGCAGTTACCGGCGGCTGCTTCTTCTGAAATTGAAGGCGTCTTTGTTAATATGGAGGGACGTATCCGGGTGGCGGATAGCCCGATTCGCTCGCTGGGTCTGGAACGACCGCTATGGAAGGTGATGATGCGTCTGGTGCAGGTGATGGGCGGCGATGTGCCGGTGGTCAGTCTGGATGAATTGCGTGCGGCAGTAGCTGAGCGCGTACCGGCGCTGGTCGGAGCATGGCCTGCAGTAGAGCGGGATAAGACGCTGCTGACGCCGGCGCGTAATCGCGAGGCTGTATTTACGCCGCGTGAGCAGAAGTATGTATTTGATCTGGATGTAGTGAGCCGTTACTCGATGTACCGCGAGGGTATGTGGGTCAGGGCGTCCGCACTGCTGAGCGAGGCGGCTAGGCTGCATGCGCTGGATGATGTACTGGTACATCCGGACACACTGAAAGCAACAGGTCTGCAAGCCGGGGATTTAACCGTGAACTCTTTCCTTGGCAAGACAACATGTCATGTCGGTTTGCGTGAAGATGTCAGTCCCGGCGTACTGTTTATTTCCAGACGCGGCGTAGCAGGCGCCCTGTCTGATCTTGATGCGGCCAGTTTGGCGGGAGAACAGGCATGAGCGGCTGGGCTATGGCCGCTCATGCAGGTGTCTGGGCGCTGGAGATTCTGGCGATTACCGTGCCTGTGGCGCTGAGTGTTGCCTATATCACATATTTTGAACGCCGTGTGATCGGTTGGATGCAGGCTCGCAAAGGCTGCAACCGCGTCGGTTGGGCCGGTCTTTTGCAGCCACTGGCCGATGGCTTGAAACTGGTGCTGAAAGAAACCATTATTCCGACGACGTCGAACAGGTATTTGTTTATTGCAGCGCCCATTATCTCTTTAGTGCCCGCGCTGGCCGTTTTTGCTGTGGTGCCCTTTGGCGAAACAAATTTTTTCGGCCTGTGGAAAGTCATGCATGTGATGAGCATGTCCAATATGAATGTAGGCCTGTTGTATGTGATGGCTATTTCCAGCCTGTCTATTTATGGCGTGTTGATGGCGGGTTGGGCTTCTAACTCGAAATATCCGTTCATGGGCGCCATGCGCGCTACCTGCCAGATGATTTCTTATGAAGTATCGATGGGTTTTGGTCTGGTTACGGTGATGATGCTGGCGGGCTCATTGAACCTTTCA
>Ga0256829_1003848_pt1 | contig 10127 bp, 11 predicted proteins | sample 131447metaG_FD_185979 | JGI IMG/M metagenome (GOLD analysis project Ga0256829, IMG submission 185979) | Hydrothermal vent microbial communities from Lau Basin, Pacific Ocean - 131-447 | ecosystem: Environmental > Aquatic > Marine > Hydrothermal vents | place: Pacific Ocean: Lau Basin | collected...
CGATGAATGAAACGACGCTCGAAGATGTCTATTTAACGCTCAAAGCCATAGATGACGGTGAACCGATCAATGAAATAGAAGTAGATCCTAAAACACAAAAATGGGCGAAAATCGCTTTAGAGAGAATGTTAGACCTATGATAGAGCAGTTTGTAAGAGAGGCTTTGGCTGAGGATGTCGGCAGAGGTGATCTGTATGCTTTGGTTGAGCCAGCTGTCGCATCAAGTGCCAAAATTATCGCAAAAAGCCAAGGGGTTGTAGCAGGACAAAAGTATGTCGATGCGCTTTGCAAGCAAGAGAGTATTCAATGCTCTTGGCATAAAAATGACAGTGAAGTGTTTGAGACAGGGGATGTTATTGCAGAGTTTACTGCGGATTCTCACGCACTGCTTCGTTGTGAACGTACTATACTTGATATGCTCCTGCATGCAAGTTCCATTGCGACACTCACGCGAAAGTATGTGGATATCATCAAACCTTACGGTGTAAAACTCTTAGATACTCGTAAGACAAGACCTCTTTTGCGTGTGTTTGAGAAGTATGCGACACGCTGTGGTGGTGCGGTCAATCATAGAATGGGACTTGATGATTCTTTGATGATAAAAGATACACATCTTAAAACCATAGAAAATCTCTCTGATTACATCGCTAAAGCGCGAGAGGTCATCCCATTTACGGCTAAAATTGAAGTAGAAGCTGAAACATTGTGGATAGCACAAGAAGCGATGGAAGCCGCCTGTGATATCGTCATGTGTGACAATATGACACCGGCACAGATAGAAGAGGTTGTTACATACCGGAATGAAAAATATCCACATATTTTACTTGAAGCGAGTGGGAACATTTCACTTGATACTATCGAAGCGTATGCAAAAACAGGTGTAGATGCCATTAGCTCCGGCTCAATGATTCATCAGGCGAACTGGATCGATCTGTCTATGAAGATGGACTAAAAGTCGGAATTGAAGATACTCAAGCATGGCTGACGATCAGGAAAAGACAGAAGAACCCACCCCCAAGAAGATAGAGGACGCCCGAAAAGAGGGTAATGTCCCCAAATCGCAGGATGCTTCGGGAACAGTTACGCTCTTTGTGGCCATCCTTGCATTTTTGATGCTCTTTCCCTTTATGGCAAAACATATGATTTTGCTTTTTCAGTACTATTTTTCTCTTATTGGCTCTCCTTTGGATAAAGCCTCGATGATAGATATTGCTCTTGTCACAATTAGAGAATTTTTACTTATGGTTTTGCCATTGGCAACGGCTGTTGCTATTGCCGGAATAATCGCCGCTTTTTCGCAGTTTGGCTTTTTATTTACAAGTAAAGCGATTATGCCGGATTTTAAGAAGATAGATCCTATAAAAGGAACAAAAAATCTCTTTTCACTAAAGAAAATGATAGAGGGAATAAAAATCACCTTTAAGTCATTTACGACCCTTGGTGTCGGTTTTATATTTTTCTTCTATTTTATTCAAGAATTGCCTACTGTTGCGCTATTTGGACTGCATGATCAACTTTATTGGCTTAAAGATAAGATGATTATTATCGCTTTTGTTATGCTGCTTATCATTTTTCTTTTTGCTATTATCGATGTTATCATTGTTCGTAAGCAATATTTTGACGGCTTGAAAATGTCCAAGCAAGAGATAAAAGATGAGATGAAAAACATGGAAGGGGACCCGCTCATAAAATCAAAAATACGTCAGATCCAAATGGAAGCTTCACGCAAGCGCATGATGGCGGAAGTTCCCAATGCCGATGTGGTCATCACCAACCCGACACACTATGCCGTTGCCATCAAATATGATGCCGAGAAATCGCATGCCCCGATAGTCATAGCAAAAGGAATGGATCACATCGCACAAAAGATAAAAGAGATCGCGCGTGAAAATCATGTGCACATTGTACAAAATCCACCGCTTGCCCGCTCTTTGTATAATGAAGTCGATGTGGAAAAACCTATTCCTGAAGCACTTTTCGCAGCAGTTGCAGAAGTCCTTGCCTACGTTTACAAGATGAATAAGAAATAGTATATAATTTTGCACTATGTTGAGAAATTTGATACCGATCGAGCAGATAGATGCATCGAAACACATTCTTATTAAAAGTGACAAAGAGAACCTTGCACAGGCGAGTGTGCTCTACTCATACCTTTTAACTCTGCACAAAAAAGTTTCTCTTTATGCACAGAGTATGGATGCAAAGTTTTCCTTTCTGCCATGGATGGATAAGGTACGTGAAAATAGAATGAGCTCTGCAGATATGGAGATCGATTCCAACATTGAAATTTTAGATTTATATAACTTTTTACAAGACAACGCGCTTAAAATAAATGCAAAGATGGCTACAGCCTTGTATGCAGGCTTTTTAAAGCGTTATAAAAACCTGATGGAAGAGGATGTCGATGGCACGGTTTTTGCTGCTATGAGCCAACTCATAACACTTGGTGCAGACCATAAACTCTGTGTCCGGCAGTTATATAAAAGTGTACCGCTGCGTATGATCCGACTGAAGTCGATTCTCTTTAAAAAGCTTTTGCTGCAAGAGAATGCAAGAGTCGCTTGCGTGAGCATAAGTGATGCTGACCTGCTTGCAAGTGGTGCATCGATGCAAGAGGCAAAAGATGCAGCGGCAGAGCTTTTAAATGTCGTGCATGTGGAAGAAGTACATCTTGTAAAAAGTGATGAAAACAATAGAATTATAAAAATTATTAAGGACGTTTGATTTGAGAAGAAGAAAGAATAACTCTTCATTTGGTGTTTTATTTGTATTGGTACTTATTGTAGCGGCAGGACTTTATGTCTATTTTTCAGCAACATTTGAAAGAGTTGCTCCACAAATTGTGCTGGAGAATTCAAATGGCTACTGGAATCTGAAAAAGCCTTTGAAAATTAAGATTAGTGATGCAAGTGGGGTTCACTCCTATAAGATCGTTATGCATACAAAAGACGGTGATAAAACACTGCAGTATGAACAACTTTTAAATCCAGAGAAAGAACTTGTTCTAGAAGTAGCACCTCCAAGAGGTTCGTATACAATGAAAGACAAAGAGATCAAGCTCATTGTGCAGGCACAAGATATTAGCAAATGGAACTTCTTAAAAGGAAATCTTGCACAAAAGGCCTTTACGCTCAAAATTGATAAAAAAAGACCTCGCGTGAGTATTGTGTCAAATTCATATAAAATCTCAAGAGGTGGATCGGCTCTTGTTGTTTTTAAAGTAGATGATGAAAATCTTGATGATATCTATATTCTCTCAAATCATAACAAGCATTTTAAAGCGGAACCTTTTTATAAAGAGGGCTACTACATAGCATTGCTTGCGTGGCCGGTAAAAGACAACGGATTTAAAGCAACAGTTGTTGCAACAGATGCTGCAGGGAATGTGGCAAAGTCCTATGTTCCGCTTTACTTGAAAAACAAAGAGTATAGACTCTCAAAGATCAAACTTTCAGATAAGTTTCTCAATGGTAAGATCGCAGAGCTTTCTGATGAGTTTGAAGAGACTCAGGGTGTTGACAATAAGCTAGAACGTTTTAAGATTATTAATGAAGATGTACGTGCTAAAAATGAGAAACTGATTCACAAGATTACATCGAAAGTGCCTACTGAGATGATCAGTGATTTTAAAATGAAAAGAATGTATCCTCTGAAAAATGGAGCGGTAGTTGCTTACTTTGGTGACCATAGAAAATATTATTACAATGGCAAGTTTATTTCTGATGCCTACCATTTAGGGCTCGATATGGCATCTCACGCAATGGCGCCAATTAAGACGCAAAATGGTGGTGTTGTTGTATTCGCCGACTTTAATGGTCTGTATGGAAACATGCTTGCACTCTCACATGGTTTAGGCCTTTATACCATTTATGGGCACTGCTCTAGTTTTGATGTCACACAGGGAGAAGATGTACCGCCAAATACAAAAATAGCAAGCACAGGTAAAACTGGGTATGCAATGGGTGACCATTTACATTTTGGCGTGCTTGTGCAAGGCATCGAAGTACGTCCGCAAGAGTGGATGGACAAACAGTGGATAAAACTCAATATTAGTGATATAATTAAGAGTGCCAAAAAGATTATTGATCAACAATAGGGAAACATTATGTATCAAACTACTATACAAAAGAGTGCTGAACTCGTAGGAATAGGGCTTCACAAAGGCTCTCCTGTTAAATTAAGAATAGAGCCGCTTGAAGCTAATAGCGGTATCGTTTTTTACAGAAGTGATGTGGATGTTGCCATTCCTTTACTTCCAGAGAATGTAGTTGATACAAAAATGGCGACGGTAATCGGTAAGAATGGGCACGTGATCTCTACTATTGAACATCTACTTTCAGCAGTCTATGCGTATGGTATTGATAACCTCAAAATCATTGTCGATGCGGATGAGGTTCCTGTCATGGATGGTAGTAGTGCGAGTTACTGTATACTCCTTGATGAAGCAGGCATTGCAGAACTTGATGCACCTAAAAAAGTGATGCGCATCAAAAAAGAGGTAGAGGTTAAAGAGGGTGAGAAGTATGTCAAACTCTCTCCTTCTCCTGATCTAAACTATGATTTTACCATCAAATTCCCACACCCTGTCATTCAAGAGCAGGCATATGTGCTAAAATTTACCAAAGAGAGCTATAAAAAAGAGATAGCACGGGCACGTACTTTTGGATTTTTACATGAAGTGCAGTATCTGCGCTCAAAAGGCTTGGCGCTTGGCGGTTCTTTGGAAAATGCCGTTGTACTTGATGAGAAGAAGATTCTCAATCCTGAAGGACTACGTTTTCCAGATGAGTTTGTACGCCATAAAATCCTTGATGCCATCGGTGATATGAGTCTTATTGGCATGAATTTCATTGGAAACTATGAAGCGATGGCCGGGAGTCATGATCTAAATCACAAACTGACTTTGGCACTCCTTGAAGATGCAGAGAACTATGAAGTGATTGAAGCTGTCGGTGAAAAAATGAGAGAGTTAGAAAAAGCGTATGCCTAAAAAAGTAGATGTACTGCTTATAACGCTCACTTCTCCCATACTTATCGGTATCTATGAAGATAAAAAGCTCATCGAGACCATAGAGTCTGAGGGAAAAAGCTCGGATGTTTTGCCCTTGATCTTTGAAAAGCTTTTAAAGAAGTATGAAATCCAAAATCTTTTCTATGCCAACGGGCCGGGAAGCTTTATGGCTATTAAAGTAGCCTATGTCTTTTTGAAGTCTCTCTCAGTACTTAAAAAGATCCCGCTCTATGCGCGTGATGCTTTTTATTTTAATGAAAATCAACCGATAAAAGCGATAGGAAAGCTATGTTTTGTTAAAATCGCTTCAGAAATAACAACTCAAAAGTTTGAAACAGTTCCACAGACGCTATTTTCTCTGCCGAATGAGCTGGATTATAACGAGTTTAGTACAAACGCAACACCTCTTTATAAAATAGGGGCAGTTGGATAGGAAATATTAGTGACAATAAGTGTACCGGCAACTTCTGCAAACTTAGGACCGGGTTTTGATACCTTGGGTCTTGCCGTCGATCTGCGCAACCGTGTAGAATTTCATCCATCAAAGTTTTTTAGTGTCAGTATTAAAGGAGAGGGGGAGAATAACCCACGATTAAAAGGGAACAACCTTTTTATCTCTATCTTTAACGAACACTATTCACGCCTTACAAAGAAAAAACAGAATTTTAAATTTACTTTTTACAATCAAATTCCAATGTCTCGTGGATTGGGAAGTTCTTCTGCGGTTATCGTCTCAGCGATTGCCTCAGCACATGAAGCAGCGGGCATTCGCGTGAGTAAACGTCGTATACTCAATCATGCACTTGTCTATGAACCGCATCCGGACAATATCACACCGGCGGTTATGGGTGGCTTTAATGTTGCAACAATAGAGAAAAATAAAGTCTTTTCCCAAAAGAAACATCTGCCGGATTATTTAAAAGCGGTAGTTGTCATTCCAAACAAGCAGATGAATACTGCAAAATCACGCACGATTTTGCCAAAATCATACTCCAAAGAGAACGCTATTTACAACCTTTCTCACACAGCATTGACTGTTGCGGCCTTTTTTAATGAAGATTGGGAGATGCTCAAACTCGCAGCTCAGGACAGATTCCATCAAAAGGCAAGAATGAAGACGTTGCCGGAGCTTTTTTCGGTACAAAAGGTTGCCTATGAGAGTGGTGCACTGATGAGCACGCTCTCAGGAAGTGGATCTACATTTTTCTCACTTGTATATGACGATGACACAGCAATGATAGCCAATCGTTTCAAACAGAAATTTCCGGATTTTGGGGTGAAGATTTTGGATTTTGACAATAATGGCCTCATTATAGAGCGATAAAAGTCAAAAGCTCTATTAAATAAAGCGAGATTTAGATATAATGGCGAAAAAATTTCATCAACCAACGAGAATGTGTGTCTCTTGTAGAACAAGAGTGCCACAGTTTAATCTTTTGAGGCTTAGATGTATTGATGGAGAAATTACTCCATTTAACGGAGTTGGACGAAGTTTTTATTTATGTCATGATTGTCTAAAAGAAGATAAGAAAATTATCCGTGCCCTTATGCGTCAGTGCAGAGGTGGAGACAAAGACAAACATATGAACAAACTAAAGGAGATCATCACTGATGACAGAAAAAGTTAGAGTACACGAGATTGCCAAGGAGCTGGGAATAGCTTCAAAGGATGTATTGGAAAAAGCAAAAAAAATGGGTCTGGAAGTCAAATCTGCACAGAGTGTAGTGACTATGGAACAGGCTGAGAGTATTGCCAATTACATTATTAACGGTGAACCTGCTGTAGAAGAGAAACCAAAAGCAGAGAAGAAACAGAGCAAGCAAAAGAAAAGTGATACTCCAAAAGAAGAGACTCCTAAAGTAGAAGAACAAGAGCCTAAACAAGAAGAAACAAAAGAAGAAGTAGAAACATCTTCGGAAAAAGAAGATGCTTCTAAAGAAGAGACTCCTGTAACTAAAAAAGAAGAAGCAGAAGTAAAAAGTGAAACTCCAAAAGAAGAGCCAAAAGAGAAGAGTACTCTGAAAGTTGTACAACCTGTAGCAAGACCTGCCATCAAAAAATCTGGTCTCAAAATCGTTAAAAAGAAAAAACCTAAACAAGAAGATGTTTATGCTGCTCCACAGAAAAATGCTGCAGCAGTCTCTTCGTATGGAAAACTAAGCGAAGAAGCGCGTGCAGAACTTTCTAAAAAACGTAAATCTGTGAAAAAAGAAGCACCAGCTCCGAAAAAAGACCAAGGTAAGAAACTTGACATCTTTGGTGGTTCTATGGCAGAAGTGACAATGGACATGGATGATCAAGTCACACTTCTTGACTTAAATGCAACAGAACGTGCACCAATCGCTCCAGAAGAACCTCGTAAACCAAGAACACCAAAACCTGCAGGAAGAAATGCCAATAAAAAACAGGCACCTCGTGGAAGAAAAGTTTCTCGTGATAAACGTAAAAAATATACCAAAGAGAAACCAGTTGATGAAGTGGTTACACATGTAGAGATTCCTGAAGACATTCGTGTTTATGAGTTTGCAGAAAAACTCAAACGTCCAATGTCAGACATCATAAAAGTCCTTTTCGATCTTGGCATGATGATGACGAAGAACGACTTCTTAGGTGCAGATGAGATCGAAATTCTTTCTGAAGAGTTCGGTGTAGAAGTTACTATCATCGATCCAAAAGATGAGTTTAACTATGTTGAAGAGACTACAGTTGAAGAAGATCCAGATGCAGTTGAACGTCCGCCTGTAATTACAATCATGGGGCACGTTGACCATGGTAAAACATCGCTTCTTGATGCAATTAGAAATGCAAAAGTAACTGAAGGTGAAGCCGGTGGTATTACGCAGCACATCGGTGCATACACGATCCAGCAAAATGGTAAAGATATCACTTTCATCGATACCCCGGGTCACGCAGCATTCTCAAACATGCGTCAACGTGGTACAGATATTACCGATATCATTATTATTGTTGTTGCTGCTGATGATGGTGTGAAACCACAGACACTCGAAGTTATCAAACTTGCAAAAGAGTCTGGAAAGCCTATTATCGTAGCACTCAACAAAATGGATAAAGAGACTGCAAACCCTGACCTTGTAAAAGGACAGATGGCTGAACATGGAATTAGTCCAGTTGATTGGGGTGGAGATGTCGAATTTATTCCAGTTTCTGCAAAGACAAATATGGGGATTGATGATCTTTTAGAAAATATTCTTTTAACAGCGGAAGTACTTGAACTTAAAGCAAATCCTAAAGCACCTGCAAAAGCAGCAGTTGTTGAGTCGTCTTTAGAAAAAGGACGTGGACCTGTTGCAACAGTTATCGTACAAAACGGAACACTCAAAATTGGTGATCATGTTGTATGTGGTGCAGCATATGGACGTGTAAAAGCACTTATTAATGATATGGGCAAGAACATTAAAGAAGTAAGTCCATCCCATACAGCTGTAACAGTTGGTCTGAATGAAGTTCCACCTGCTGGTGAAATTTTAATGGCAATGGAAAGTGATAAAGAGGCAAAAGAGTATGCACTTAAACGTAAAGAATATGAGCGTAATAAAGAGCTTTCTAAATCAACAAAATCATCTTTAGAAGATATGACAGCAATGATCGCAGAAGGCAAGCTCAAATCACTTAAAGTTGTTCTTAAAACAGATGTTCACGGTTCTCTTGAAGCGATTAAATCATCCCTTACAGAACTAAGAAATGAAGAAGTTAAGATTGATATCATCTCTAGTGGTGTTGGTGGAATTACAGAGAGTGATGTAGAACTTGTGGCAAACTCTGAAAACTGTGTACTTCTTGGTTTCAATGTTCGTCCAACTGGTTCAGTCAAAGCACTTGCAAAACAGAAAAATGTTGATATTAGAACGTATTCTATTATCTACCAACTTCTTGATGATATTACAATGATGCTTACAGGTATGATGGCACCAAAATTTACTGAAGAAAATACAGGTCAAGCCGAAGTGCGTGAAGTATTTAAAATTCCTAAAGGAATGGTTGCAGGTTGTATCGTCAATGACGGTAAACTTATCCGTGGTGGAATGGTGCGTGTTATCCGTAACGGTGTCGTTACATATGAAGGCGAACTTGTTTCTCTGAAACGTTTCAAAGATGATGTTGAAGAGGTCGGAAACGGGTATGAGTGTGGTGTTGTCATTAGCGGATACGATGATGTTGTTCCTGGTGATGTACTTGAAACATTCAAAAAAGTAGAGCAAAAAGTCTCTCTCTAGCAATGACAGAAGCACAAATAAAGCTCAAGCGCACAGAAGCGCTGTTGGCTGAACTTATTCCAGAAGCGCTTACGCAGCTTAATGATGCGCGACTGCATGAGCTCAGTGTCATTGAAGTAAAATGTTCTCGCGGAAGAAGTGATGCAAAGGTCTTTTTAGATCCAAGCAGCTTCAATGAAAAAGAGAAAAACGCTTACCTGAAACAACTCAGAAAGGCACGTCCTATCATCGAAGATTTTTGTCTCAAAGATCAAGGCTGGTATCGATGCCCGAAACTCGCCTTTGAGTTCGATGAGCAGTTGAAAAAATCACAAACAATTGAAGAACTGTTTAAAAAGATAGCAAAAGAAAAAAAAGAGGAAGCATAATGAGCTTACAGAGTGATATAGAATCTATTGTCAAATCAGTTGGTCTTGAACTTTATGATACCGTCATAGTCAATGAACATGATGAGACTATTTTTCGTGTAAGTGTCATATCTGGTGAATTTGAAGATGGCAAGAGAAAAAGTGTCAATCTTGAAAAATATGTAGAACTGACGCATCTCATCTCTCCTCTTTTAGATGTCACACCTCCTGTCTCAGGAGAATACAGACTCGAAGTCGGGAGTCCGGGAATAGAGAGAAAACTTACAACGCTGGATCACTTTAAAAAGTCGATAGGTGAAGATGTAAGTCTGTTACTTGAGAATAAAGAGAAAATTAAAGCAAAACTCACAGCAGTAAATGGCAACAAACTCTCCTTTACAAAAGAGGATGAAAGTTTCGATGTTGATTTTTCTGATGTTAAAAAAGCAAAAACCTATTTTGAATGGTAATCGATAATAACTTTTACATGAGACTCGCCTTGCGTGAGGCATGGAAGTATCAAGGGCTCACCT
>Ga0256829_1003849_pt1 | contig 10127 bp, 13 predicted proteins | sample 131447metaG_FD_185979 | JGI IMG/M metagenome (GOLD analysis project Ga0256829, IMG submission 185979) | Hydrothermal vent microbial communities from Lau Basin, Pacific Ocean - 131-447 | ecosystem: Environmental > Aquatic > Marine > Hydrothermal vents | place: Pacific Ocean: Lau Basin | collected...
TTAGAGGTAGATGTCCTTAGTTTTAAAGTCGCAAATGGAAAGACAGGACTTTTAGAGTTTGAGAATAAAAAAGGCATAAAGTATGAGCGAGTAGAGGTAGGTAAAAAAAGTTTTGGTATCTTTAGCACACCAAACGATATAAGAAAAAAATATGTGCTTATCCCTTTCTCCTACTATGAAAAAGCAGAAAATAAAACTCTCAAAATCCATTATACACAAGATGGTAAAGAGAAGATAGAGGAGATGCTTCTTAAGGTAATACACGGTAAATATGAAAAAGAAGAGATTACAGTAAGTAGTGCAAAAGTAAATCCTAGAAGCAAAGAGGTGAAGGCAAGAATCTCTAAAGAGTATAATGAGGCTATGAAAATTTACCATACAGTGACACCAAAAAGTTACATTAAAAGAGCTTTTATTGTGCCACTTGACTCTAAGATAACCTCTGCATTTGGGAAAGCTCGTGTATACAATGGCTCACTCAAGGGCTATCATAGTGGAACAGATTTTCGTGCAGCTATGGGAACACCTATCATCGCTGCAAACGATGGGAAAGTGGCTCTTGTAAAGAAAAGATTTTACTCTGGTGGTACCGTTTTACTTGATCATGGTGAGGGTATTTATACCTGTTACTTTCACATGAGTGCTTTTCATGTAAAAAAAGGTGATAGGGTAAAACGTGGAGAAGTTCTTGGACTTTCTGGACAAAGTGGGCGAGTGACTGGCCCTCATTTGCATTTTTCAGCTAGAATAAATGCAGTACAAGTTGATCCACTGCAACTTATAGAGATAATGAATAAAAAACTTTTAGAGGAAAACTAAACAATGACAATATTTCAACTTATGATGCTTGGTGCATCGGCTTTTTTTGCTTACAAAATTTATGAGCATATTCAAACACTTCAAGATCCAAGTGTTGCACAAAATAGTAGCGATACAGATACACCATCAAGAACAGTAGATGCTTTTTCAACATTTGACTCAAGTGATTTGATAGAAAAAGCAAATGATGAGGTCGTGGCAGGTAACTTAGACAAGGCACTTGCTATTTACAGTGAGGCAAATATAAAAGCACCTAAAAATGGAGAAACTCTTTTTCGTATGGCATTTACACTAGGGCTTCAAGAGCGTAATGAAGAGGCGATTGAGTACTATAAAGAGGCTTTAGAAGTAGACCCCAAGAACCCTTTTTCACACTTGGAAATGGCATTTGTTTATCTTAAAGATGGGGAAATCGCAAGTGCGAGAACACATTTTAATATGGCGTTAGAGTTAGACCCTGATTTAGAAAAAGCAAAAAAAGCACTAGAGAAGCTAAACGAAGAGGTGTAGTATGAAAATAGTTGAAATATATGAGTATCTTGATGAACTTTCACCTTTCGCCTTACAAGAAAAGTGGGATAATTCTGGACTTTTACTTGGTGACTTTAACGAAGAAGTTAGTCAAATTGCACTGAGTATTGATGTGGATGAAAAGCTTATAGATTCACTTGAAAATAACACACTTTTGATTACACATCATCCTCTCATATTTGGAGGCTTAAAACAGCTAGAATTTTCAAAATATCCTGCAAATTTACTCCGAAAAATGGTGCAAAAAAATATTAGTAATATTGCAATGCATACAAATTTTGATCAAACTCACCTTAATGAATACGTTGCGACAGAAGTACTTGGCTACAAAATTGCAAAAAAAGAAGGATTTGTTGCTTACTTAGATGTCGATGAAGATTTTAAAGTGTTTGCAGCAAAAGTTGCGAAGGCTTTTGGACTAGAAATAGTACATGCTGTAGAGTGTCATAAAAGAGTCGAGAAAGTAGCTCTCACCACAGGTTCAGGCTGTTCACTTATGAGAAGTTTAGATGCAGATTGTTTCTTGACAGGTGATATAAAATACCATGATGCCATGGAAGCAAAAAGCATAAATTTATCACTAATTGACATCGGTCACTATGAAAGTGAGCACTTTTTTGCTCAAATTTTAGAAAAACATTTGAAAAATTTAGGTTTAAAAGTTATAATTGCGTCATCAGAAAACCCATTTACATATATACACCCTTAAAGGACACGAATGAACAACCACCTTCAACAGCTAATTGACCTCTCTATTGTAGATAAAGATATAGACGCATTTGAACCACAAATCGAAGAAGCAAATTACAATTATGAAGCGGCTTTAGCAAAAACTCAAAGTATTGAGTCTGATATCGAAAACTTAACAAATGAGATTAAAGACGAAGAGTTAAAAAAGAGTAAAAATGAACTTCACCTTGCAGAACTTTCTCAAAAACTAGAAGATAATGCTAAAAAGAGTGGTGATGTGAAAACTGAACGTGAGATGAAATCACTACAACTTGAAGAAGAGATTGCTAAAGAGCAAGTAACTTTTGCAAATGAAGAGATTGAACGTTTAGAAAAAATCATTGAAGCTAAGCAAGAGCAAATAGAAGTTGCGAAAGTATCTTTAGTTGAACTTACTACTTCATTAGAATCTGTAAAAGCAGATGTAGATGAAAAACTAGCTACTATAAATGTACAACGTCAAGAGGTGTTTGTTGCAAAAGAGAAACTTCTCGGAACTATGAACCAAAAAGGTTTAGCTTTTTACCAAAAAATTCGTCGTTGGGCGAAAAATACAACAGTTGTTCCTGTTGAAGAACAGGCATGTATGGGTTGTCACATGGTAATCAGTGATAAAGTTTATGCTGATGTTATCAAAGGTGAAGATATTACAACTTGTCCACACTGTGGTCGTATCCTTTACACAAAGCCTAACGAAGAGTAGGTTTGAAACCTTTTACGCTAGTCTATAGTGTGGTGAGTGTGCTATTATATTTCATAGCACTTCCACTTCTAGTGTATTTAGCGTTCAAACAAAAGTATAAAGAGTCAATCCCCGCACGTTTTTTTCTCCTAAATAATGCCAGATTTTCAAAAACAGAGGCCATTTGGTTTCATGTCTGCTCTCTAGGAGAAGCACGTGCTTTAAAGCCACTTCTTGATGTCTTGCATGACAAAGAGATATGTATAACTACAATTACACAAACGGGACAAGCAGAAGCTAGGAAGTATGATGCAGAGGTTCGTTACTTGCCTTATGAGATGTTTTTACCATTTTGGGTAAGACCTCAAGAGTTTTTAGTGGTGTTAGAAGCAGAGTTCTGGTACTTGCTTTTTGCAGTCGCAACCAAGAGAGGTGCTAAACTTATACTCCTTAATGCTCGTATCTCGGATAAGAGTGTAAAAAGATACTTACAGTTTGCATGGTTTTACAAAAAACTTCTGGCAAATGTTGATACCCTTTATGTGCAAAGTGAAGTAGATAAAAACCGCTTTATCGCGTTAGGTGCAAGAAATATAGAAGTTATTGGTAACATTAAACTTGCAGGTGAGATTAAAAAATCTAAAGAGTATAAAAAACCAAAAGTAGAGTTAATTGTAGCTGGTAGTACACATGAGGGCGAAGAGGAGTCAATCCTAAAAGCTTACATAGAGTATAGAAAGTCAGCGGATGCGAAACTCATTGTTGTACCCCGTCATCCAGAGCGCTTTAATGCGGTGTATGAGATGTTAAAAGTATATGCAGATAAAGAAAATCTAGCATTATCTAAATTTTCAGAGCAGGCAGATTTTACAGCAGATATAATTTTGTGTGATATGATGGGTGAGTTAAATAATATTTATGCCATTAGTGACATAGCTATTTTAGGTGGAGCATTTAAAGAAGATGTAGGTGGACATAATCCACTTGAACCTGCTTTTTTTAACTGTAAGATAATTACAGGAAAGCACTTTTTTCACCAAAAAGAGCTGTTTAAATATGTACATCATGTGCAGTATGTGGAGCCGAGCGAGATACATCGAGCACTCCGAGAGGCAAAAGAGTTACCACCATCTATGGTGGAAGAGACAATTGATTTAAAACCAGTTGTAAATAAATTAAAAGGAAGCATATAAAAATGGCGACAGAAAAAGCATATAAAATTCTTGCAATGCAAGAGGGTATTTCTAACAATAACGCAAAGTCTATGATAGACCGTGGGCTAGTGTATGTTGGAAACAAAAAAGTAGTAATAGCTCGTGGAGAGTTAAATGCAGATACAAGATTTAGAGTTATAAAAGTAGAACCTCCAAAAGTCCTCTTTGAAAATAGTGATATAGTTGTAGTAGATAAACCTCCATATATTAATAGTGATGAGATAGAAAGACAGTTTAAACCAGCTGTTTTACTACATAGGCTTGACCGTGAAACATCAGGTGTTTTAATGCTCGTAAAAAACGAAGAGTTTCGTGAACGTGCAATTAAAGAGTTTCGTAAAGATAAGGTATATAAAGAGTATATAGCATGGGTTGAGGGTATTATGAGTGAGCCTATCGAAGTAGATAAGGGCATCACAACACAAAAGAAAAACAACAAAGCTTTTTCAAATGTATCTCCAAAAGGAAAACCTGCTCGTAGTGAGTTCTTTCCAGACTTGGTAAGTGCAAATAAAACGAAAATTAAGTGTATCATTCATAATGGACGGACACACCAGATTCGTGTGCATCTTCGTTACATCGACCACTCAATAGTTGGCGATGAGCAATATGGTGGTCGCCGTGCAAAGCGTGTAATGCTGCATGCACATAAAGTAAGGCTTCTTGGAATGGAGTTTGTAGCTCCTGAACCAAAGGCATTCATACACTTTGAGTAGTGTATGCTTACAAATTTAAAGAAACTTCCAAGCAACACTTAGATACAATTCACAACTTTTTACACCTAATATAAGAGAGAAATATATGTTTGATACTTTAACAGATTCGTTTACAAATGCCATAAAAAAGATTCGTTTTCATGATGATGAGAAGGCACTTACAAAAGCACTCACGGAACTCAAAAAAAACCTTTTAAAAGCAGATGTAAACCATAAAGTTGTTAAAGAACTTCTTGCTAAGGTAGAAGTACTTACTAAAGAAAAAGGCATAGGAAAAGATCAGTTTTTAGAAGCTCTTCGTACTTCTTTAACACAACTTTTAGAAGTGGGTGGCAACAAAGGTTTTGTTTTCGCACCAAATCCTCCTACAACTATACTGATGACAGGTTTGCAAGGTTCTGGTAAAACAACAACTACGGGTAAACTTGCAACATATTTAAAAAATAAACAAAAAAAAGTACTTATAGTCGCAGCCGATTTACAGCGTCTTGCGGCAGTTGAGCAACTTCGCCAAATCACAGCACAGATAGAAGTTGAACTGTATGAAGATGAAGCTACAAAAAATCCTGTAGAAGTTGTAAAAGCAGCGATGAAGTATGCAAAATCCAAGATATTTGATGTAGTACTCATAGATACAGCCGGACGACTGGCGATAGACGATGAGCTTATGAATGAGCTTGAAGATGTAAAAAAAGCGGCTGCACCGGATGAAATATTTTATGTGGCAGACTCTTTAACTGGTCAAGATGCCATAAGAACAGCGACAACATTTAAAGAAAAAATAGGAATCGATGGCGTTATACTTTCTAAATATGATGGAGATTCTAAAGGTGGAGTAGCACTCGGACTCTCTTCTCAAGTACAAGTACCACTGCGTTTTATCGGTATGGGTGAAAAGATGGAAGATTTAGAAATCTTTCTACCTGAGCGCATAGTAAATCGTTTAATGGGCTTTGGTGATGTAGAGGGTTTAGCTGAGAAAACTGCTGATATTATTGATGAGAAACAGGCTAAACGACTTACAAAAAAGATTCAAAAAGGTAAGTTCAACTTTAACGACTTTTTAGAGCAGATGGAGTCTATGAAAAAGATGGGAAGTATGAGCTCTATCATGGGAATGATTCCCGGAATGAGTGGTATGAGTAAGGCTGTGAAAGATTTCGACTTTGAAAACTCAGGTGAGCTTAAAAACATTAAAGCCATGGTGAGTTCTATGACAAAAAAAGAGAGAGAAGATCCAGACCTTATCAACAACTCTCGTAAACAAAGAATAGCAATAGGATGTGGACTTACAATAGTAGAGATAAACCGTATGATTAAACAGTTTAAAAATGCTGGAAAAATGGCAAAAAAATTCTCTGGTAAAAATGGTATGAAGCAACTCCAGTCTATGATGGGCGGAATGGGTGGACAACCGGGTATGGGTGGCATGCCTGGAATACCGCGTTAAATTCTAAAGAAATATTGCTTTTTAACACTTTCTTTGCTATAATTCCGCTATCGTAATAACTTCTGAAATAATCCCTCTGTGATTAGAAGGTATCTCTCTTTTGAGATATAAGACGCCAAATGGCGGTAAGAGGCACAATAAACTACTTGTATTTATTTACAAACTATATTTATTCTGCGAAAAATACCCCTAAAATATTTATAACCTTAAAGGAAACACATGACAGTAATTAGACTTACTCGTATGGGAAGAAAAAAGAGACCATTTTATCGTTTAGCGGTAACTGATAGCCGTAAACGTAGAGATGGTGGTTGGATCGAACTTATCGGTCACTACAATCCAATGAACGAAGAGAAAACACTTGTTGTTGATAATGAAAGACTTGATTACTGGTTAAGCGTTGGTGCTAAAATGAGTGGTCGTGTTAAAAAGATTACAGGTCGTTAATTATGATTGCTGATTTTGTTGCCGAGTTTGCAAAACTAATCGCATCTCATCCAGATGATGTACGAGTTGAAGTGAAAGAAGGTGATGAAGTAACAGAGATCATACTTTATGCTAATCAAGCCGATATTGGTAAACTGATTGGTAAAAGTGGTAAGATGATTGGAGCTATTAAAACAGTTATCTCTGGTTGTAAAGCTAAAGATGGTGTAAGTTATAGAATCAATGTCGAAGCACTTTAAAAAAGAACCTCTTCTTCACATTGCTACTATCGGTAAGACGGTAGGTATCAAAGGTGACATGAAGTTTCATGATAAGTCTGATTTTCCTGAGCAGTTCAAGGTTGGAAGCTCTTTTTTGATAAACAAAAAAGATAGAATAACTTTGAGCGAGGTAAATCAAGAACGTGGTTTAGTAAAGATTAATCATCTTTCTAATCCTCAAGATTGTAAAAAGTTTGTCAATGCAAAACTCTATACAACTTATGAAGAGACACGAGAGAATTGCCATCTTGAAAAAGGTGAGTATTTCTTTTTTGATTTAGAAGATTGTGACGTCTATGAAGATTCTAAGTTACTAGGACGTGTACAAGAACTTGATAGAATAGGAACAACAAACTATTTAATAATAGTTACAGATGAAAGTTTAGTCGAGAGTGGTCTACCAAAGAGCTTTTTAGTTCCTTTTATAGAGCCATTTAAAAAAGATGTAGATATTAAGAAAAAAAGAATCACTTTGAGTGGTGCTTTGGATATTTTAGAAGCTTCTTAATGACTTTTACTTTTGTTACACTTTTTTCAAATTTAGTAGAGGGTTATTTTAATGACTCTATATTAAAACGTGCGATGGAAAAAGATCTTTTTAGTGTTAAGTACCTTAACCCAAGAGATTTTTCAACAAATAAGCACGCTAAAGTTGATGATACAGCAGTTGGTGGTGGAGCCGGAATGGTTATGAACCCACAACCTTTGTTTGATGCTTTGGATAGTTTGAAAGAAGAAGATGAGAATGTTCATATAATATTCTTAACTCCTGTTGCAAAGCCGTTTGTGCAAAATGATGCCAAGCGTTTAAGTAGCAAGTCCCATATAGCTTTCGTGAGTGGAAGATATGAAGGGATAGATGAGAGAGTTATAGAAAAATATGCGGACGAAGTTTTCTCTATCGGTGATTACATATTGACAGGTGGTGAGTTAGCCTCTTTAGTCGTATGTGACGCAGTTAGTAGAAACATAGAGGGTGTACTTGGTAACAGTGCATCTTTGGAAGTGGAAAGTTTTGAAACTCCGCTGCTAGAGGCTCCTTCTTTCTCTAAACCAAAACTCTATGATGCCTTAAGTGTTCCATCAGAATACTTAAAGGGAAATCATAGTAAAATTCGCTCACTAAAACTAGCTTTGTCTGAATGTAAGACGAAATTTTTCAGACCAGAGCAGCTATTAAAGCATAGAACAAGGAAATCTTATGAGAAATAAGTACATAGAAAACTTTGAAAAAGCACAAACATCTGAGAAAAATATTCCAGATTTCCGTGCTGGTGATACTGTACGTTTAGCAGTAACTATTAAAGAGGGTGACAAATCACGTACACAAAGCTACGAAGGTGTATGTATCGCAAAACGTGGTCAAGGAACAGGTGCTACTATCACTGTTCGTAAAATTGGTGCTAATGGTGTTGGAATTGAAAGAATATTCCCTCTATTTACTGATTCAATTACTGAGATAAAAGTTATTCGTCGCGGTCGTGTTCGTCGTGCAAAACTTTTCTATCTTCGTGACCTTGCAGGTAAAAAAGCTCGTATTAAAGAACTTAGAAGAAAATAATTCTTCTAAGCTCGACCTTTTCACTACAATCATCCAGACATTTACACTCTTATAAACTTATTTTGTTATAATACATTATTAATTAAACATGTAGGATACAGATGAGAACATTTATTATAGGATATGGATCCCTTTTAAAAAAATCTTCGCTCAATAGAACTTTGCCAGAAGTACAAAATGTAGAACCAATCTACTTAAATAACTATGCAAGAAGTTGGAATGCTTCGGAAAATCTCACCCCTACAATATCAACAACCTACCTAGGTATAAGAAAAATAGCCAATGCCAGAATGAATGGTATTATTTTTGAAGTAAAAGAGAGTTATCTTCCTACGTTAGATAAGCGAGAGTTTTTGTATGCTAGAGTAAAGGTTGATTATAAAGATATTGATTTTATTTCTTCTACGTTTGAGATAGGGCATGAAGATAATGTTTGGATTTATCTTACAACAAATCCTGAATCTCCATCAGTATTACATCCTATTATTGAGTCTTATGTTGACACTTGTATATCAGGTGCTTTTGAGTTAGAAGAGAAATTTGGACTTGTAGACTTTGCAAAAGATTTTATTTTGATGACTGAAAATTGGTCACAACACTGGGTGAATGATAGACTATACCCGCGTGCTCCACACATAATGCAACCAGATGCTTATAGAATAGATAAGTTACTTCATGAAACAATTAGAAAATATTTTGAAAAAATTGAAGTAGAGTAGAGATGTTCTTTAGTTCAAATACACACCCTTATAATAATACAAATAATTTTAAAGCTATTATATTCAAACATACAATGCCAGAAATTTTTGTTGGATTTATTATAGCTTATCTGTTGATGGCAATTGCATTCAGTTTTGCATATTTAACAATACTAAGTAATGATAATCTTACATATATGAAAATACTAGAGTTCTCTACATTTACATCTTTTCTTTTTGATACAGACTTTAAAGAAGGAACATCTGATTTATTTATTTGGCTTCATTTAATACACAACATTATTGCTTTAGTGCTTTCAACAATATTTACAGCTGCTATAGTGCTAAAGTTTTTTTATTTACCGCAGTTTTTTGTATTTAAGAAGAAATGCAATTTTGTTCCCTCATGTGAAGAAAATGGAGAGAAAAATATATTAACAGTGAGTTTTTACAATAGTATAGATTTATTTGTGACAGATTGTAAAGTTCGTATTTATGGACGTGTTGAAAGTATTGATGAAAACAATACGAAATCATTAATAAATATTAATAATAATCAGCCTATATTTGAAAAAACATACCCCTTTATGGAACAGCATTTAGCTACAAGATTAAGAGTTGAATTTAATAAAGATGATTTTTTATATGAGTGGTTAGTGAATAGAAAAGTAGAAAATAAAAAACTTGCGATGATAATAATATTAGAAGCTAATGCAGCAAGACTTGATCGAACAATATATGAAGTACATGATTATAGTCTTAATGCAATGGATATAGAAGAATCAGTTGACTTTCATGGGCATAGTTCTATAGACTTAAATTATGATAATTACAGTCTTTCTGGCGGTTGGAAAGAGTTTGAAGATTAGATAGTTTTCACTCTTTAAAATTTCTATCAATTATTAAGCTTATCTAAAGCAATAACCCCCTATAATTCCCATCCACAAACAGAGAGACTTAAAGTTTAAGCCTTAGGAATCGTAAAGATTCAATCGAGTTTGAGATCATTGAAAACTAAGC
>Ga0256829_1003850_pt1 | contig 10125 bp, 8 predicted proteins | sample 131447metaG_FD_185979 | JGI IMG/M metagenome (GOLD analysis project Ga0256829, IMG submission 185979) | Hydrothermal vent microbial communities from Lau Basin, Pacific Ocean - 131-447 | ecosystem: Environmental > Aquatic > Marine > Hydrothermal vents | place: Pacific Ocean: Lau Basin | collected...
CCTTGGTGTCTATATCGGCATCATGCTCGGCTTCCTGGTGGGTGCCTATGTGGCCCAGGATTACGGCTGGCGCTGGGCGTTCGTCGTGGTGGGGGCACCGGGCATCCTCATTGCCCTGATCGTGCGCTTTACCATGAAGGAACCGCCGCGCGGCCACGCTGACGGACATGTGCATGAAGACCCCGGACCCATTGAATGGGGGGCGGCCGTCAAACAAGTGAAAGCCGGCTTTGCCCATCTGTGGCGCGACCGGGTGTCCCGTCACGTTGTGCTGGGCGTCACGCTGGTGTCTTTCGTCGGATATGGCGGGGCCTATTGGGGCGCGGCCTTTTTCATCCGCAGCCACGGCCTGTCGCTGATCGAGGTGGGGCAATACCTAGCCGCTGTTATCGGCGGTGCCGGCATTCTTGGTGCGCTCATCGGCGGGCGCCTTGCTGATTATCTCGGCGAGAAGGACAAGCGGTGGCGCCTCTGGATCGTTGCCTGGGCCAAGTTCCTGGCAGCGCCGATCATCGTCTATTTCTTCCTGGAGATGGACACCGCCGTCGCCCTTTGGATCTACGTTCCGACGGTTCTGCTGGGCGCGTTCTATCTGGGCCCGTCTTTCGCGATGATCCAGACACGGGCTCCGGTTGCGATGCGGGCTCTCTGCTCTGCGATCATGCTGTTCATCCTGAACATCATCGGTCTTGGCTTCGGCCCGCAGGCGGTGGGGCTGCTGAGCGACTGGCTGCGGCCCGAGTTCGGAGCGGAAAGCCTGCGCTACGCACTGCTCATCCTGTCCTTCATCAGCATCTGGGGCGGCGTCCACTATTACCTGGCAGGCAAGCACCTCAAGGAAGCTTGAGGTAAGCTGACAAGTAAAGCGGCATGGGGCAGTCGGATCATCCGGCTGCCCCATTTTTTTGAGCTAGGCCAGGCGGTTGCGCAGCGACTTCAGGACCAGCTTGGCGCTTGTATCGGTGTCCTGACCATTCAGGGAAAATTCCGTGAGGCGAAGGAGGCCGTCAGTGGCCGCGATCAAGGGCATTCCGCCTTCGGGCAGGCACACCTGTCCGGGTACGGCAGAAAAGTCGAAATCCGGTAGAAAGATGTCTGCGCGATAAATCGCAAGGTGCTTGTCTGCCTCGCCGTTCAGGTAGCAGTAGGCCCCTGGGAAGGGGTGAGAGCTGGCGCGGATAAGCGCGTGGATGTCTCGGGCAGGGCGGGCCCAGTCTATGCGGGCATCTTCGGGCTTGCGCGGGAAGGTCCGCAGCGGGCGGACCGATGGATCCTGCGGTGTCGCACCGTGGGTTTCGAGTGTCTTGAGCGCCCGTACCAGCATGCGTGGTGTCTCTTCGTCGAGCCACGCATAGATGTCAGAGATGTAAGTGGTGTCATCAATCGGCAGATAGCTCTTTTCGACGATGTCGCCGCCGTCCAGCTCATCGGCCATCTTGTGCACCGTCAGGCCAATCTGCTCCTCGAAATTGATGATCGCCCAGTTGGCGCAGGCATTGCCGCGATAGCGCGGCAGGTCGCCTGCATGGGAATTCAGAATGCCGTGGGGAAACAGGGACCGGAAATCTTCACGGACCACATTGATCCAGTTGATGGATAAACAGATGTCGGCGCCGAGCGTGGCCACTTCGTCCCGATGGTCGGAGAGCTTCAGCGTGTTGAAGAACGGGCATCCGGCATCGTGCGCCAGTTGCTGAAAGTCTGCTTCCGTGACGCCGTAGTGATCCTCTGTCCGGCATGTCCAGACAAAGGCAAGGTCATGGCCTTCGGCAAGGGCAAGGCGCGCCGCGTCAAGCAGTCTTCCGGTGCGGCCGAAGATGCCAACCTTCACAACAATCTCCCCTTCTTCGGATGTGCCGTTACCTGATGTCGTCCAAGTCTATGCCGGTGTGGCCTGAGGCGAGAAGTGCCGTCAGAAAGGTGTGTGCGCCCTCTGCCGGGTTTTTGTGTTCCTGTATCTGAGCGCGGCTTAGCGACCACAGGGGCTGGCCACCGGTATCGGCCTTCAGTTGCTGGTATGAAGTGCCATCACGCGAGTTCAGGCCGACATGGATCGGATGGAAATCCAGCACGTTGATGTCCCCGAAGAGGGAGGGAGCCGTCCAGTCGAAATCAGGTTGGCCGAACTCCGTATCGTCTTCCCAGTTGAAATTGATCCTATCGCAGCCCGCAGTGCCGAGTGCCCACGGGAACCGGCCGACATGGGCAAAATGATAGGTGAAGACCGACAGATCGAGATCGATCTGGGGGAACGCTGAAGTGATGTCGTAGAGCAGCTGGCTTGACTGGATCAGGCCATGGGTCCGCATCGCGGTCGCATTGGGGACGATATTCAGCAGATAGGAAATGATCTCTTCGGTCGTTGTGCCGTGACTGCTGTTGGGCTGAAAATTGGGGTGGATGCCCAAGCGATGGCCGGCAGCCTCAATGTCTTTCAGCACATCGCAGGGATGGGTGACGAAGAAGGTTGCCTTTGTGTCGTGGTCATCGAGCAGGGTGAGGACATCCGCGATGCAGCAATCCGGCGCCCAGTCGATGTCGAACGTCAGGTGATACCTTGCCACCTCTTCCCCCCGTTGCCCCGAATGCCCGGGCTGTCCCGCACCTGCGCCGTCGCGCTAGGCCACGCGCCCGTGGCAATGCTTGTATTTCTTGCCGGAGCCGCAGGGGCAGGGCGCGTTCCGGGCGACCTTGCCCCAGGTGGACGGGTCATTCGGGTTCATCGCCACGCCCGGATTGTTGCGCACGGTCGCTGCGGGACGTTCAGCAACCATGGTGTCGCCGCCGCGGATTTCTTCGATGTCCGCATCCACCATTTCGTCCCGGCCTGTGGTCGGGTCGATGTGGTGGGCTTCCATCTCGGGCAATGACTGGCCTTCAACCGGCGGCGGCACGTCGTCGGCCTGACGGATCTCGACGTGCATCAGCTTGCCGGTCACGTCCTGGCGGAGGCGGTGCAGCAGGCTCTCGAACAGTTCGAAGGCTTCGGTCTTGTACTCGTTCAGCGGGTCGCGCTGGCCATAGCCGCGCAGGCCGATGGTGTGGCGGAGGTGATCCAGCATCTGCAGGTGCTCGCGCCAGTGACCGTCCAGGGTCTGGAGCAGGATGCTCTTTTCGACCTGACGCATGATGTCCGGGCCGACCTGGGCTGCGGTCAGCGCGTATGCCTGGTCGGCAGCGCGGCGCAGACGGTCATGGATCTCTTCGTTGGCGATCCCCTCTTCCTGCGCCCACTCCTCGATCGGAACATTCATGTTCAGATATTTGAGGGATTCCTCGCGCAGGCCCTGTGCATCCCACTGTTCGGCATAGGCCTTCTCGGGAATGTGGGCGCGGACCATGTCCTCGATGATTTCGTGGCGCATGTCGGAGATGGTCTCGGACAGGTCGTCCTCCTCCATCAGCTCAATGCGCTGTTCAAAAATGACCTTCCGCTGGTCATTCATCACGTCATCATATTTCAGCAGGTTCTTGCGGATGTCGAAGTTGCGCGCTTCTACCTTGCCCTGGGCGCGTTCCAGCGCCTTGTTGATCCATGGGTGGGCGATGGCTTCGCCTTCTTCGAGGCCAAGCTTTTGCAGCACGCCGTCCATACGGTCGGTGCCGAAGATGCGCATCAGGTCGTCTTCGAGCGACAGGAAGAATTTCGAGTGGCCCGGATCACCCTGACGGCCTGAGCGGCCGCGAAGCTGGTTGTCGATGCGGCGGCTTTCATGGCGCTCGGTGGCGCAGACATAGAGCCCGCCAGCCTCGAGAGCCTGCTTCTTGTAAGCCTCGACCTCAGCGCGAATGGCATCCTCGCGCTTGGTCCTGTCCGGGCCTTCCACCATGTCGCCGAGTTCCTGAGCGATCCGCATGTCGGCATTGCCGCCCAGCTGAATGTCGGTCCCGCGGCCGGCCATGTTGGTGGCGATGGTGACCGCGCCCGGCACACCGGCCTGGGCAACGATCTGTGCTTCCTGTTCGTGGAAGCGGGCGTTGAGGACGTTGTGCTTGATCTTCTTGCTGGTCAGCAGTTGGGACAGCAGCTCGGATTTCTCGATCGAAGTTGTGCCTACAAGGATCGGCTGGCCGCGGTCCTGGCAGTCACGGACAAGGTCCACGATTGCGTCGTATTTTTCCTTCGCCGTCCGGTAGACCTCGTCGTCCTCGTCAATACGCGCGACAGGCACATTGGTCGGGATCTCGAGCACTTCCAGTTTGTAGATGTCCATGAACTCGTCGGCTTCGGTCGAGGCCGTACCGGTCATGCCGCCGAGCTTGTTGTACAGGCGGAAGTAGTTCTGGAAGGTGACGGAGGCGAGCGTCACATTCTCCGGCTGGATGGTGACCCGCTCTTTGGCTTCCAGGGCCTGGTGCATGCCATCTGAGAAGCGGCGGCCTTCCATCATGCGGCCGGTGAACTCATCGATGATGACGACCTTGTCGTTCTTGACGATGTAATCCTTGTCGCGTTGGAAAAGCTTGTGCGCCTTGAGCGCCTGGGTGATGTGGTGCACGACCGAGACATTCTCGATGTCATAGAGATTGTCGCCGCGCAGGAGGTCAGCCTCGCGCAGCACCTCCTCGAGATGCTCGTTGCCTTCCTCGGTGAGGGTGGCGGTGCGCGCCTTTTCATCCAGCTCGTAATGCTCTTCGGAGAGCTTGGGGATGAAGTCGTCGATCGTGAGATAGAGGTCTGAATTGTCTTCGGTGGGGCCGGAGATGATCAGCGGCGTCCGGGCCTCGTCGATCAGGATCGAGTCCACTTCGTCGACAATCGCGAAATTGTGGCCGCGCTGGGTCATCTGGTTCAGCGCGTATTTCATATTGTCGCGCAGGTAGTCGAAGCCCAGCTCGTTGTTGGTGCCGTAGGTGATGTCGGCAGCGTATTGGGTGCGGCGCTCGGCATCGTCCAGGCCGTGCAGGATCACGCCAACCTTGAGGCCGAGAAATTCGTGCACCCGGCCCATCCAGCCGGCGTCACGTTCGGCGAGATAATCATTGACGGTCACTACATGCACGCCCTTGCCGGACAGCGCATTGAGATAAGCGGGCAGGGTGGATACGAGGGTCTTGCCTTCGCCGGTCTTCATCTCGGCGATGCGGCCGTCATGGAGGACCATGCCGCCGATGAGCTGCACGTCGAAATGCCGCTGACCGAGAGTGCGCTTGGCGGCTTCGCGCACGGTGGCGAAGGCGGGGACCAGCAGGTCATCCAGGCTGGCACCGTTCTCCAGCTCCTGGCGGAATTCGTCAGTGCGGGCGCGCAGGGCCTCGTCGCTGAGGGCCGCGACTTCCGGCTCGAGGGCGTTGATTTCCTCCACGCGCTGGCGGTACTTGCGCAGTTGCCGGTCATTTGCGGAGCCGAACAGACGTTTGGCGAAATTTCCAAGCGAAACCATGAATGGGATGACCTTGAGCTGCGGTATGTGGAGGCCGGGGCGCGGGCGCCTGTCCGGACATCGGGAAATGCGTTCAAGCCTGCATATAACAAGGCATTTTCGGCCAGCATACAGGCCGCTGACAGATAGTTGGGGGCAACCACCCTGTCAACGCGGGCGCCTGCCGCAGGGCGGGCGGCGCGAGGGGGCCTTTGCGCCCCAGAAATGCCTGAAAATCCGTCATAAGTGCGGCTTGTGACAGGTCTTTCTTCATGCTGAAGATGCAGGCTGCGTCCTGCCAGGACCCTGGCGGCCCCCGTGTTCTGCGGCGTGGCCCTTGAATGACATGTGAACCGGAGTGACAGATGACCGGCCTTATTTCCTTCCGCGCAGATGCGCGCCTGCCCCGCAGCTCCAGCCGGCCGGGCCGGCGCTGGCGCTGTCTGGCGCTGGCGGTCGGGCTTTCCTTTCCCGGTCTCGTTACCGGTTCTGCCCTTGCCCAGGATGCTGGTGAAGCGCCTGAAGATGCGGTGATTGCGACGGTCAACGGCGAGCCCGTGCGCTATTCCGACGTCATCCTGGCGGAACAGGACCTGGCAGCCCAGCTCTCGGGCGTGCCGGAGGACGTGAAGTTTGAATATCTGGCCAGCCTGATGATTGACCGCAAGGCATTGGCGGACGAAGCCCTGAAGGCAGGTCTTGAGGATGACCCGGCGGTGCTGCGTCAGCTTGCCTATTACCGGGAGAAGGTGCTCGGTGACGTCTATCTCAACCGTCAGCTGGCCGATGCGGTGAGTGATGAGGAAGCGCGGACCTTCTACGACAAGCAGGTGGCGCAGATCGACGTCGAGGAGGAAGTCCGGGCCCGCCATATTCTGGTTGAGACGGAAGACGAGGCCCTGAAGGTGATCAGCCGCCTTGATGCCGGTGAAGACTTCGCGGCGCTGGCCAAGGAGATTTCGACCGGCCCCACGGGGGCGAACGGTGGTGACCTCGGCTTCTTCGTTGCAGATCGCATGGTGCCGGAATTCTCTGACGCTGCCTTCGCCCTTCAGCCTGGCGAGGTGTCCAAGCCGGTGAAGTCCGATTTCGGCTGGCATGTGATCAAGGTCGAAGAGCGGCGCATGCAGCAGGTGGTGCCATTCGAGGACGTGAAGGAAGGCATCAAGGTCCAGCTCCGTGACGAGAAGGCCGCCCCCTTCATCGCCAGCGTGCGGGACAAGGCCGACGTCAAGTTCACCGGCGAGGAGACGGCGCGTCCGCAAATAGTACCGCAGCAGTAGAAATTGCCCGTTGCGGCGGGTACAGACTCATGTCTGATAGCGGCAGATCCATTTGCGGGGGCAGGCAGCCATGACCACGTCCGATCCGGCATCCGAAGCCACGGGTACCACGTCGCCGAAAGGTGCATCGAAGACGGCGCCAAAGAAGGCACGCAAACCGAAAGCGAAGCGGGCTGCGGGCAAATCGGTGAAAGCCGGCAAGTCAGTGCGGAAGACAGCCCCGAAAGCCAAATCGACCTTGCAGGGTGATCTTGCCTCCAACGCCGTCAAGAAACCGGCCGGCAAGAAGAAGGCGGCAGGGTCCAAGCGTCCGGCGCAGACGGCCTCGAAGGGGGCCGCCGCACGCAAGCCCGCCCGCAAGAAGGCGGTGCGCAAGCCTGCTTCCCGGACCGCTGCAGCATCGACGAAAGCGGCATTGCCGGTTTCACCGCTGGCGCCGGCCCGCTTCCCGGAAGTTGCCGACGTGCCTGGCGTGCGGATGGCAACCGCCCGGGCACAGATCAAATACAAAACGCGCGAGGACATGCTGGTGGTGGCGATGCCTGCGGGCACCACTGTGGCAGGCGCGTTAACCCGCTCCCGCACGGCCTCGGCCCCGGTGGAGTGGTGCCGCGCCAATCTTTCAAGCGGCGAAGGGCGGGTGCTGGTGTCGACCTCCGGCAATTCCAACGCCTTCACCGGCAAGGCGGGTGTCGAGACGGTCAAGCTGACTGCGGCAGCAGCGGCGAAGCTTGCAGCGGTACGCCAGAAGGACGTCTTCATCGCGTCCACCGGCGTTATCGGTGAGCCGATGCCCAACGAAAAAATACTCGAGACGCTGCCGAAGGCGTTTGACGCGCTGGGGCAGGGCACGTTTGAAGAAGCTGCCCGCGCCATCATGACGACCGATACCTTCCCGAAGGCATCGTCGCGGGTGGTCGAAATCGACGGTAGCCCGGTGGTCATCACGGGCATTGCGAAAGGCTCGGGGATGATCGCGCCGGACCTTGCGACCATGCTGTCTTACGTTTTCACCAATGCGTCGATATCACAGAGCGCGCTTGCGGCGTTGATGGACCTCAACCTGCGCGACAGTTTCAATGCCATCACGGTGGATAGTGATACGTCCACATCCGACACGGTCCTGCTGTTTGCGACAGGCCGGGATGCCGACGGCAACAAGGCCCCCTATGGGCAGATCACGCGACCGGGGGATCCCCGCCTGCGGGCCTTCCGGGCCGCGCTTGCAGAAGTTATGCAGGATCTTGCCAAGCAAGTGGTGCGTGATGGCGAAGGCGCCAGCAAGTTCATCACGGTGAAGGTCACCGGCGGCGAGAGCCACAATTCCGCCCGGCGGATTGCCATGGCAATTGCCAATTCACCCCTTGTGAAGACTGCGATCGCGGGCGAGGACGCCAATTGGGGGCGTGTGGTGATGGCCGTTGGCAAGGCGGGTGAGCCTGCCGAGCGTGACAAGCTGGCCATCAGCTTCGGTGGTGTCACGGTTGCCAAGGCTGGCCAGGCGGTTGACGGTTACGACGAAACGCCGGTGGCGCAGCATCTGAAGGGGCAGGACATCCTGATCGAAGTGGATGTGGGTGTCGGTAATGGCGAGGCGACGGTCTATACCTGTGATCTGACCCACGGCTACATCTCCATCAACGCCGATTACCGCAGTTAGCCGGGCACATCGTGGCAATTTGCCATGGTTAATGCGGGCTTATGGGCTGGGCAGGCAGGCACCTGGGGTGTTGGCGCCCGGGGTGTCGGCGGTTGTGTTCGTTTCTTCTTAACGGCGCGCGATGCACACTGATCAAAATGTGCTTCCCGCGCGTCATGTGCTGGCGGTCTTATGCGGATTGTTCTTGTTGCGGCCTGTGCGCTTGTTGATGCGGACGGGCGGGTTCTTCTGGCAAAGCGGCCTGCGGGAAAATCCCTGGCGGGGCTTTGGGAGTTTCCCGGCGGCAAGGTTGAATCCGGCGAGACGCCTGAAGAAACACTGATCCGGGAGCTGAAGGAAGAGCTGGGTATCGACGTTACGGCGGCGTGCCTGGCACCGCTTACTTTCGCCAGCCACACCTATGGGGGTGAGGCCGCCGGAGACGGGGCGGCTTCGGACGACTGGCATCTGCTGATGCCGCTTTACGTGTGCCGGCGCTGGTCTGGCACGGTTCAGCCGCTCGAGCATGAAGCGGTTGAGTGGGTGCGGCCCGTGCGGATGCGCGACTATGACATGCCGCCCGCGGATATCCCGCTGGTGGCGCTGATCAGGGATTTTCTGGGCTGAGGGACCTGAGACCGATGAACAAGATGCAGCACACGGGCTTCCGTTCGGATGATGCGGGCGCAACGGCCATTGAATACAGCATCATCGCCGCGGGCATTGCCGCGGTGATTGTTACGTCGGTCAACCTGCTCGGGGGTACTGTCAGCGGCATGTATGACCGGGTGGTCACGGCCCTTGGCGGCTGATGCATCCGCTGTCAGGCGTCAGGGTTTTTCACCGGCCTTAATTTCATCCGTATTGAGCGCATCCGCCAGGCGCTGGGTTGCCGTGCCCGGGCGCAGCGGTTGTTGCTGGCTTTCGTGTGGCGCCCAGCCAGAGGCATAGACGATCTGGAAGGTCGCCGTGATCCTGCCGTCTGGCGCTGAGAAGCGCTCGGTGTAGATTTCGGCCATGCGCATGAGTGTGGAGCGGCGCAAGGGCTTGCGGCGCCGCGCATTGAGCACGTTTGTCTCCCCCATGCCGCGCAGGTCGCGGATAAGGCCGAAAACGGTTTCGTAGGTCACCAATTGCCGGTCGGCATCCACGACCGGCAGGGCGAAGCCTGCGCGCTGCATCAGCCCGCCCATGTCCCGGATATCGGCGAAGGGAAAGACTCTGGGGCTGACACCTCCCTCACATTCCGCCTCCGCCTCGGCCAGGCATGTGCGCAGTTCATGCAGCGTTTCGCCGCCGAACAGCGCCCCCAGGAACAGGCCGTCGGGGCGCAACGCACGTCTTATCTGGATGAGTGTACCAGGCAGGTCATTGAGACGATGCAGGGCCAGGGCGCTTGCCACGAAGTCCACGCGAGCGTCGCCGATGGCCAGGTGCTCCTCGTTCATCACGGCGGCGGGGCGGGGGGCGTGGGCCAGCATGGCCTCGCAACTGTCTGCATGAATGAGGGTGCTGAGCTTGCCGGTCGCGAGGAGAGGTGTGCGGAGTTCGCCGCCATGGGCCCCGAGATCAAGGCCTATGTCAAAGGCGCGGTTGGCGTCCAGCAGGCGCTCGGCCAACTCGTCAGCGACGCGGGTCTTGAGAAAATTGAAGCCGGGCCACCCGGCAGCGGCACGGGTGCGGCGGTTGTGCAGCAACGCGGTGTCGAACGGGGCCTGTGGATTGATGTCACTCACGTTGCGTCAAATAGCTTACCATCGGCTCATGGGCAAAACGTTTGACCGGATGGGCGGCATGGTGCGGCGCGGGGGCGATGGTCTTCTGAGACTGGCGCTGCCGC
>Ga0256829_1003851_pt1 | contig 10124 bp, 9 predicted proteins | sample 131447metaG_FD_185979 | JGI IMG/M metagenome (GOLD analysis project Ga0256829, IMG submission 185979) | Hydrothermal vent microbial communities from Lau Basin, Pacific Ocean - 131-447 | ecosystem: Environmental > Aquatic > Marine > Hydrothermal vents | place: Pacific Ocean: Lau Basin | collected...
ACCAGGCCCACGAGGCCATACACGCCGAGGTCGCCCGCAACGGAACCCTTCGGGGCGCGGCCTATCAACACCTGCACCAACGGCATCTGGCCCTGCTGGTCGCACAAGCGGTCGCAGAGGAGAGCTGAAGGTAAGGCTAAAGCCCACCCACACCGCCCATGCCCTCGACATCACGCATTCGTGAGATCCCTTACAACTACACCTCGTTCTCGGACCGGGAGATCGTGTTGCGATTCCTCGGCGCGGAAGCCTGGGAGACGCTGAACTCACTTCGTACCAAACGCCGTACCGGGATTTCCGCCCGCATGTTGTTCGAGGTCCTGGGTGATCTGTGGGTGGTATATCGCAATCCCTATATTCAGGACGATCTTCTTGGCAATACACGACGCCTTAAGGCCTTGATCGGGGCCATGCATCACCGTCTCGACCAGATCGTGCGCCGCGCCCACGACTACCCCCCTCCGTTGAAACTGGCCGCACAGGCCCGCCGGGCAATCAGCGAATTCGAAGCTTGGTTCGCCAGTACCCGAAAGCGACGCAAACAGGCCCGCAAGAGCTTCTCCCGGTATACCCACCACGGCAACATCCGCTTTGACGGATTGTCCCGGATCGCGCATGCGACCGACGCCACCGACTGGCGCGTGGAGCTGCCGTTCGTGATCCTAACCCCGGACCACGAAAGCGAAATTCCGGGACTCGTAAGTGCGGCGATCGAGCTTGGCCTGAGCGTTATCCCACGTGGCGGAGGTACCGGCTATAGCGGCGGCGGAGTTCCACTGACTCCCAACTGTGTGCTCATCAACACCGAAAAACTCGAGAACCTGTATGCCGTCGAGGAACAGGTTCTACCAGGACTCGACCGGCCGGTACCCGTCGTACGCGCCGGTGCCGGCGTAATCACCCGGCGGGTGGCCGAACGGGCCGCGGCCCACGGGTTGGTTTTTGCGGTTGACCCCACCTCGCAGGACGCCTCGACCATCGGCGGCAATGTAGCCATGAATGCGGGGGGTAAAAAGGCCGTGCTGTGGGGTACTTGCCTCGACAACCTAGCATCCTGGCGCATGGTAACGCCCGCGGCCGATTGGCTGGAGATCGAGCGGCTCGATCACAACCTGGGACGTATCCACGAACAAGCCACGGTGCGGTTTCGCATGACCCGCTATGCGCCCGACGGTATCACCCCCAAGGGCAAGGCTGAAATACTCGAGTTTCCCGGCTCCAGCCTGCGCCGTGCCGGACTCGGCAAGGACGTCACCGACAAATTCCTAGGCGGCCTACCGGGGATACAAAAAGAAGGCTGCGATGGGATCATCACCTCGGCAACCTTCATTCTGCACCGTATGCCCGCACACCAACGCACGGTATGCCTGGAGTTTTTCGGTACCGATCTGCGCGAGGCCGTGCCGGCCATCGTCGAAATCGTCGCCGCCATCCGCCGGGATCCGGCGGTACACCTGGCAGGACTCGAGCATCTGGACGAGCGCTATGTACGCGCGGTGGATTATTCTCCCAAGGGCTCCCGCGGGAAACGGCCAAAGATGGTGCTGCTTGCGGATCTTGCCGCCGACGAGGCATCCGCCTGTGCCGCCGCGGCCTCGCGCATGGTACGCCTTGCCGCTCGACGTAACGCCGATGGGTTCATCGCCGCCAGCCCCGAGGCCCGCAAGAGCTTCTGGGCCGATCGCGCTCGCACCGCAGCCATTTCACGCCACACCAACGCGTTCAAGATCAACGAAGACGTGGTTATTCCACTCGCCCGACTCGGCGAATATTCCACGGCCATAGAGCACATCAACATCACCCAGTCACTCGGTAACAAGATCCGGATGCTGGACGAGATTTCCGGGTATCTGCGCGGAAATTTTCCCGAGATCAACTTTCGCAGCGACTACATCGGCCGCGGGAACTACGCAGCGAGCGCGGAAAGCGAGGCAATTCTGCATGCGAAACAACAGCGGGCACTCGATCATATCGCCGGTGTGCGCGCCCGTTGGTATGCCCTGCTGCAGGCCGTCGCCCGCCCCGCTAGTCCCGGAGGCGGAAACAACCCCGTACTGCAGCAGTTCCTGCGCCACGAAACTCGCGCCTCCTACCACGAGGAAGTGCAAAAACGCCTGCACGAGATCTTCGACGGCCGGGACTTCGAACCGGTTTGCCGGCGCTTCGAGGAGATTCACCGCCGCGTCCTGTCCTCACGCCTGGTGGTGGCACTGCACATGCATGCCGGCGACGGCAATGTGCATACCAATATCCCGGTCAATTCCAACGACTACGAAATGATGCACGAAGCCGGGCGGATTGTTGAACAGGTGATGGCGCTTGCGTGCCGCCTCGGCGGGGTCATCTCCGGCGAACACGGCATCGGCATCACCAAGATCCGTTACCTCGACCCCACGGCTATTGCCCGATTCGCCGAGTACAAGCACCGGGTCGATCCCCGGGGGCATTTCAATCCGGGAAAGCTCCTCCCCGGCTCGGGACTCGACAGGGCCTATACGCCTTCGCTGCGCCTGGTGGAGCAGGAGGCGATCATCCTGGAGCAAAGTGCGTTGGGATCGCTGAACGACGATATCAAAAATTGCCTGCGTTGCGGCAAGTGTAAACCCGTATGCACCACCCAGGTGCCGCGGGCCAACCTCTACTATTCCCCCCGTGACAAGATTCTCGCCACCGGGCTGATCATCGAGGCCTTTCTGTACGAGGAGCAGACCCGCCGGGGAATTTCCTTGCACCATTTCGAAGAAATGAATGACATCGCCGATCACTGCACCATCTGCCACCGTTGCCTCACCCCCTGCCCCGTCAACATCGATTTCGGCAATGTCACCAGCCGCATGCGGGCCATTCTGATCGAGTGCGGCCACCGGCACACCCCCCTTGCCACCCGGGCCTCGATGGCATTTTTAAATGCCCGTGATCCGCGTACCATCGCCTTGATGCACAAGGCCCTGATAGAGTGGGGTTTTGCCATGCAACGCGGCGCCTCGCATATTGTCCGGACCCTGCATTTAGCGGATGAGGGCCGTACCGACGGCAAGATCCAGCACCGGCCGCGCAATACCACCGGCATGCGTCCCGTCCCGACCCGGCTGGTACATGCGCTGAACAAGCCGTTACCCAGCAAGGTGCCACGCCAAACCAGTCGCGCGCTACTCGGGCTGGAAGACGACAAGATGGTGCCGATTCTGCGTGATCCGGCCAAGGTCGAGGATCGCTCCGAGGCGGTGTTTTATTTTCCCGGCTGCGGCTCGGAGCGCCTCTACAGCCAGATTGCGATGGCCACGCTCGCCATGCTATACCACGCGGGCACCCAGACGGTGTTACCTCCTGGCTATCTTTGCTGCGGCTACCCCCAGGACGCCGAGGGCAACACGGCCAGAAGCCGGCAGATCACGACCGCAAACCGCATCCTGTTCCACCGCGTGGCCAATACACTCAACTACCTCGACATCGGCACCGTGATCGTCTCCTGCGGCACCTGCATGGATCAGTTGCTCCAGTACCAGTTCGAACGCATCTTCCCCGGCTGCCGCCTGCTCGATATCCACGAATACCTGATGGAGAAAGGCTATGAACTCAAGGGCGGCCCGGGAAAGCACTACCTCTACCACGAGCCCTGCCACACGCCGATGAAAACCTATGCCGGGACCCTCGTCGCCAGTCGCCTCATGGGCCAAGAGGTCCCGCTCAATGATCGCTGCTGCGGCGAGGCAGGTACCTTCGGAGTCAGTCGCCCGGATATCGCCACCCAGGTCCGGTATCGCAAGGAAGAGGAGATCCGTAGGGGAATCGAGCAACTCACCGGCCGGACGATAGCAGAAAAAGGCAAGGTCAAGCTGCTCACATCTTGCCCCGCCTGCCTGCAGGGGCTGTCACGCTACCGCAAAGATACCGGCGTGGAAGCTGCCTACATCGTCATCGAACTGGCAAGACAAATGTTCGGGGAACGCTGGGAACAGACCTTTATCGAACGGATTCGTAACGGGGGAATCGAACAGGTGCTCCTCTAACAGGCGCTCGGGCTTGGGAACAATCAAGCCCCAGCGCCCATGCACTTCAGCCGAAGTTGATCCTGGCCTCCAGATTGGCGCGCGAATCGGCATTGGCAGTGGCTTCGTCCAGGCTGATCAGACCCGCCCGATACATCGCCGCCAGGGCCTTGTCGAAAGTCTGCATCTCCTGCTCACGCGAGTCTTCCATGGCCTCATGAACCTCATTGATCCGCCCCTCACGGATCAAATCGGCAAGGTAAGGGGTGTTGAGCATCAGTTCAACCGCCGGACGCAAACTTTCATCCTTGCACCGCACCAGGCGTTGCGAGATGATCGCCCGCAAATTGGTCGATAGATCCATCAACACCTGCCGGCGCATGATTTCCGGAAATAGGTTTACCACCCGATCCATCGTTTGCGGGGCGTTTGTCGTGTGCAACGTGGACAGGCACAGATGACCGGTATTGGCAAGCTCCAACGCAGCCTCCATGGTTTCGCGATCCCGGATCTCTCCGACCAGGACCACATCGGGTGCGGCCCGCAGGGCGCTGCGCAGGGCGAGGCGATAGGACGGCGTATCGGTGATCAACTCGCGCTGGTTGATAATCGAATTGCGATTGGTATAGGTGTATTCGATAGGATCCTCGATAGCGATAATGTGATCGGAACGGCTCTGGTTGCGATAGTCGATCATCGCGGCAAGCGTGGTCGACTTTCCAGCTCCGGTTGCCCCCACCACCAGGATCAGCCCGCGCCGGGACAACGCCAGATCGCTCAGGACGGACGGCAAGTTCAAACCCGCCAGGGGAGGAATCTGCGAGGGAATATAGCGCACGGCCACGGCCACCAGGCCGCGTTGACGAAACACATTGAAACGAAAGCGCCCATTGTCCGGATCCTCAATCGCAAAGTCGATCTGCTGTTCTTCACGGAAACGGACCATCTGGTATTCGCTCATCAGGCTGGTGGTCGCTATTTCGATCTCATCCCCGGAGACCAGATCCTGGCCCACGGAATGAATTCGGCCGTTCACCCGCAACTTGACCCTCGCGTTTGCGGTGACATACAGATCGGATGCGCCTTGCTCACGCATAAACCGGAAATAGGATTGTAAACGCATGGTCTTTTTCCCTGTTTCAGCGCACCCGGCGCCCACTATCCTTATCTTCAAGCTGAATCCGGTCGACCCCCTCGTCGAAACTTCGCTTCTCGCGCCGGCTCTCCAACTTGATTCGGAGCCTGATTTCATTTTGCGAGTCGGCGTTTCGTACCGCCTCCTCGTAGCTCACCCAACCGGTTTCGTACAGATCGAAGATGGCCTGATCGAAGGTTCGCATTCCTAACCGGGTGGATTTGGCCATAATTTCCTTCATCCCCGTCACATCGCCCTTGAAGATCAGATCCGCTACCAGTGGGGTGTTGATCAGTACCTCGACAGCCGGTACACGCCCCATTCCATCGCCCTTTCGCAACAACCGCTGGGAAATCACCGCCTTGAGGTTGAACGACAGATCCATCAGTAATTGCTGCCGCCGCTCTTGAGGATATAGGTTGATAATACGATCCAATGCCTGGTTGGCATTATTCGCGTGCAGAGTGGAAAGACACAAATGGCCCGTCTCGGCGTAGATAACCGCCTGTTCCATTGTTTCACGATCACGGATTTCACCGATCTGAATCACATCCGGAGCCTGGCGCAACACATTTTTCAATGCCGCCTGCCAGGCCTCGGTATCCACTCCGACCTCGCGCTGAGTCACCACACAACCCGCGTGCGGATGCACGTATTCAATGGGATCCTCGATCGTAACAATGTGGCCATGGGAATTGTGATTACGATACCCCAGCATTGCCGCCAGGGTGGTTGTCTTTCCGGCCCCGGTCGCACCCACCACAATTACCAGGCCATGCTTGGTCATCACGATTTCCTTTAGAACCGCAGGTAAATTCAGCGATTCGATAGTGGGAATCCCCGGATTGATAGTGCGAATCACCGCACCCTGGTTCCCCCGCTGGATAAACGCACTGACGCGAAAGCGCCCGATATCCAACGGACTGATGGCAAAATTGCATTCCTTCGTCGCATCGAATTCCCGGCTCTGCCGATCGTTCATGATCGCGCGCACAAGTAAAGCACTTTGCTCTCCGGTCAGCGGCCGGTCCATGACCAGACGCACTTCACCATCAATCTTCATCGCGGGCGGCGATTCGGCGGTAATGATCAAGTCGGAAGCGTTTTTCTGCACCATTTCCCGCAACAATCGCTGCATGAATTTTGCTGCCTGTTCTGGTTCCATTTCTCCCTCTCCCGATTGCCTACCCGGTTTCCGGTTTAAATAAAGGCCTCCTTGTTCCGGGCCTTAACACGCGCGACCTCCCGGGTAATAAGCCCGGAACGCAGTAAATCTTTCAGATTCTGATCCAGCGTTACCATGCCCACGCTCTGCCCGGTCTGGATCGCCGAGTACATCTGCGCTACCTTGCCTTCGCGAATAAGATTGCGGATTGCGGGGGTACCGATCATGATCTCCCAGGCGGCGATTCGCCCCCCCCCGACCCGTTTCAGCAAGGCCTGGGAGATGACCGCGCGCAGCGATTCTGACAGCATACCACGCACCATTTCCTTCTCCCCCATGGGAAATACGTCCACGATCCGGTCGATGGTCTTGGCGGCCGAAGACGTATGCAGGGTAGCGAAGACCAAATGCCCAGTCTCGGCGGCGGTCAATGCCAGGCGTATGGTCTCAAGGTCCCGCATTTCGCCCACCAGGATGACGTCCGGATCCTCGCGTAACGCACTGCGCAGGGCCTCGGCAAAGCCCAGCGTATCCCGATGCACTTCGCGCTGATTGATCAGGCACTTCTTGGACTCGTGCACGAACTCGATCGGATCTTCAACGGTGATGATATGGCCCAACAGGTTTTCGTTGACATAATTCACCATGGCCGCAAGCGTGGTCGATTTTCCCGAGCCGGTAGGGCCGGTCACCAGCACGATTCCCCGCTGCTGGCTCGCGATGTCGCGCAACGTCGGCGGCGCACCGACCTCCTCCAGGGTCACCACCCCCTCGGGAATAGTGCGGAAAACGGCCCCGGCGCCGTTTCTCTGATTGAAGGCATTGACCCGGAATCGGGCAATACCGGGGATTTCAAAGGAAAAATCCGTTTCCAGAAATTCCTCGTAATCCTTGCGTTGCTTGTCATTCATGATGTCGTAGAGCATGTCGTGAACATCCTTGTGATCCAGCGCCGGCATGTTGATCCGGCGGATATCCCCATCCACCCGAATCATGGGAGGAACCCCCGAAGACAAGTGCAAATCCGAAGCCTTGTTTTTCGTGGTAAAGGCAAGCAACTGGGATACATCAATCGCCATTTGATCCGGATCCTAGAAAAACCTGGCTTACTTATAACTTGTCGAGCCTGCCGCGCGCAAGGGCTGCACCTGCGAAGGCGCAGGCAATCGAACGCCCGTTATAATGCCCGATAACCTTGATCAGATCCTCGTTGAATGTCCGACTCCGCTCGTATTACATTTATCGGCGGTGGCAACATGGCGCAAAGCCTCATTGGCGGCCTGCTTGATGCAGGCTTCCCCCCCGAAGAGCTTGCCGTAGCCGACCCCGATCCCGAACAACGCCGGCGGCTGACCCGTCACGCGGGCCTGCACATCGCGCGAACCGCGGCGGAATTGCTCCCCGGAGCCCGCCTGATTGTGCTTGCGGTCAAACCCCAGATTGCCCCAGGGGTACTGGCCGAACTAGGGCCAAGACTTGGGAGAACCCCTCCGGTACTGCTGTCCATTGTTGCCGGATTGCGGCTTGACACCATTGAACGCCATGCAGGTTGCCGCCGGCTGCCAGTCATTCGCGCGATGCCCAACACGCCGGCCATGGTGCGCCGGGGAATCAGCGCCTTTTACGCCAATCCCCGGGTCGCTGCCGATGGAAAATCGCTTGCCCGGCGGATCCTGCAGGCCGTAGGGGAAACCATAGAACTTGAAAACGAATCCGACCTGGATATTGTCACCGCCGTTTCAGGTAGCGGCCCCGCCTATTTTTTTCTTCTGACCGAGGCCATCGAAACGGCTGCCACGGCCTCCGGTCTAGCGCCCGCCATAGCCCTGAAACTCGCCCGGGAAACGGGAATTGGGGCCATGGCACTGCTGTCACACAGCAAGGCAACGCCGGGAGAATTGCGCGCGCAGGTGACCTCCCCGGGCGGTACGACCGCGGCGGCTATCGAGGAATTTAAACGGGGAGATTTCACCTCCCTGGTTCAGCGTGCCGTCACTCGTGCCACCGATCGAGCACGAGAACTCGGTATCGCCATGGAGAACGACGAATAATGGTCAACGGTACGGGCGCCCTGCTGTTTCTGGTCAATATTTTCTTCACGCTCTATATCGGTGCATTGTACCTGCGCATTTTGCTCCAGCGGCTGGGAGCCGACTATTACAATCCCTTGGTTCGATTCATCGTGCGCATCTCCGATCCGCCGCTCAAACCCCTGCGGCGCATCATTCCGCCCGTAGCCGGCTGGGACATCGCGGCCCTGGTCATTGCCATCGCCCTGGCTTTTCTCAATGCCTGGGTGGATGCCACAATTCTCGGCTTTGGCATATATACCCCGCAGATCATCCGCTTCGCCGGGATGAAGCTGCTATCGGTACTGATCAATCTCTACATCTTGTCCATCCTGATCCAGGCCTTGCTGAGCTGGTTCAATCCCAGTCAGTACAACCCGCTCCTGGTTCTGCTATGGCGCCTGAACGAGCCGCTGCTACGCCCGCTACGGCGCCTGATCCCCCCGATCGGAGGCACCCTTGATATTACCCCGCTGATTGCCATTCTGCTGCTTGAAGTCCTATCGATTTTTCTGCGTCTGCCGGGATTCCTGTGACCACTCATGCCACATCCCGGGAAGTCCTGATGGTACGGGTCAAGCCCAATGCAAAACACGATGAAATTCTGGGTATGCGCGCGGGGGCACTGGAAGTGCGCGTGGCCGCTCCTCCCGTCGACGGTGCGGCTAACGCCCGGGTTTTGCGAATTATCGCCCGCCACTACAACCTGCCTCTAAGCGCCGTACACCTTCTAGGCGGCGGGAAGAGCCGCCTGAAGCGGATTGTCCTGACCGGCAAACCACGTTGAGGCATCCTGAACAAGTTTTTTCACCCATCCACAGAGGAATGATTCATGGCAAAAACCACTGCCCGAGTAAAAAAGCCCGTAACCAAAACTGAGATTATTACCTACCTGGCCGAGGCGAACGACCTGACCCGCGCCGAAACCCGGAACATCATTGAATCACTGGAAAAGCTCATCCGCCGGGAGTTGGGTCGGCGCGGCCCTGGGATCTTCAATTTCGCCGGACTGTTCAAAATATCCGTAGTCAAAAAACCGGCGACCAAATCACGCCCGGGAAGAAACCCCTTTACCGGCGAAGAGATCACGATAAAAGCCAAGCCAGCACGGCGCACGGTAAAGATTACCGCGTTAAAAAAATTGAAGGAAATGATCTAGCCCAGGCAGCGATGTGGTTCGCCCCGGGCGAGCCACATCGTTATAGCATCAAGGCAGCGACAGCCCGAGGATTTCCGCCGGTTATCCCATCGTCTTAGCCGTGACGACGCATGACCACATGCTTGATGCGTATCAGATCGGAATGACGAACATGCAGTAAATCAGCCAGCCGATGCGCCAAATCATCTTCGTACCGATCCAATTCCCCATCGGCGAATGCGGTTTCCCACAAGGCTTCGATCACGGCAAACTTCTCCCGTTCACTCAGATGCCGATCGAGTGTGCGGGTATGCTCAAATAAGGATATAGCTTCATCGGCGGCCCGCTCACCTCGCGCCAGCAATGCCTCGGCCATGGGGCGATCCAATTTGAATCGGCGAGCAAGCATATGTAACGCCGCCCGACGTTCGGTACCGGCAGATCGTGAATCGGCCCGCATCATCTGCGCCAGCAGCGCTGCCAACGCCAACTCAACCTCGGAGCCTCTTTTGAAATCTGAGTGGGCGGCCCTATAGTAGCCGTACCTCACTGATAACGGACCGGACCCTGATGAACGAGCGGCTTTTCGAGACTGCCCTGGGGATTGTCGCCCCCTGGCACGTGGTAT
>Ga0256829_1003852_pt1 | contig 10123 bp, 9 predicted proteins | sample 131447metaG_FD_185979 | JGI IMG/M metagenome (GOLD analysis project Ga0256829, IMG submission 185979) | Hydrothermal vent microbial communities from Lau Basin, Pacific Ocean - 131-447 | ecosystem: Environmental > Aquatic > Marine > Hydrothermal vents | place: Pacific Ocean: Lau Basin | collected...
TTTTCAAGCGCTCCAATTCCTCATACACGGCATTAAAGCGCGAGTCGGGCTGGTACAGAATGACCAATTGATAATCATCCAATTGCCCAACAGCGGCTGTTGGTTGCAAAACAGTGACCTGCCTTTGTTTTAGTTGAGTGATCGCTTTCTTTAAGGCTCCTAGATCTGGATGCTGAACTGAAGCTACAATGGCCACTTTGGTGCTCTGATCTATAACCTCTACTGCAAATTGTTGGTAATTGTTGTTGGTGTTTCGCTCTGCAGTTAAAGGGGACAATTCCGCAGTATAGTTCTGAACACCAACTTGTTCAGCCTTTAAATACAGTGTGAGTGTTGTTGCATTATTGGCGCTGTTAAACTCAAGTGGTTGTCGTTTAACCACTTGCCCTCCCTTGCGAATAACAAGACTCGTATTTACACTGCGATCTCCTGTGTAGGCCAGAGATAATTCCAAGGGAAATTCATTGTCCTGATAGGCATACCTATTGGCGTTGACACGTGTAATTCGGAGATCCTCGTACTGGGTAGTATCGCCCACAACTATAGGAAATACAGGATTTTTCAATCGGCTACCTAAACTGCTATAGTTGCTTCCTAAGGTTTGATTTCCATCGGTCAATAAAACGGTGGTGGCTGCTTGCTTATCGTATATGGCACCAAGGTCACGAAGACCAGTGGCAATATCGGAAGCTGTGCCCTTAAAGTCCAAACTGTCCAAAGGGCCGAACGATTGATCAAACTGATAGGCCTGCACTTTAAATCGCTGCTCTAGCTCGGTATCCGTAATCATTTCGTTTAACAAGTCTTTGACCAAAGAATCTCTGGATAGGCTGCGAATGGAGCTCGAATTATCTACCAATACATTTAATGCTGGTTTTTCGGTGTAATACGATACCTGTTCTATCTTAGGGTTTATAAGCAACACTCCTAAACACAGCAGCGTTAAGAATCGTAATAACCCAAGTGCCCAGCGCAATCTTGGATTTAAACGACTCTTAAATCCATACATATAAGCAGACACCCCAAGCGCTACTACAGCTACTGCAATAAGATACAAAAGGGTGGTTGCCGACATTAAATGATTTGAGTACTAATTTTTAAGTGAGCATTCCGCCGTCCACATTGAGCACTTGCCCGGTAATATAAGCCGATAGATCACTGGCTAAGAAAACACAAGCATTGGCGATATCTTCTGGCTGCCCTCCTCGTTTTAAAGGAATCGCATTGCGCCATCCCTGAACAGTGTCTGGATCCAACTTAGCGGTCATTTCTGTTTCTATGAATCCTGGGGCGATCACATTACATCGAATAGAACGCGACCCCAGCTCTAAAGCAACAGACTTACTAAAACCTATAATACCAGCTTTAGAAGCTGCGTAATTGGCCTGCCCAGCGTTTCCTTTTACCCCAACCACGGAACTCATATTGATGATGGATCCGTTACGTTGCTTTAAAAAGGTACGCTGAATAGCCTTGGTCATATTAAAAACAGACTTCAAGTTCACCTCGATCACCTTGTCAAAGTCTTCTTCGCTCATGCGCATTAACAAGTTGTCTTTGGTAATACCAGCATTGTTGATCACTACATCTACCCCGCCAAAATCTTCGAGTACTTGTTTTACCAAGTCCTCACATTGCTGATAGTCGGCGGCATTGGATTGATAAGCTTTTGCTTGCACACCTGTGGCGTTAAGCTCGCTTGCCAAAGCGTTGGCTGCCTCGGCAGAAGAACTATAAGTAAATGCTACATTGGCGCCATGGGCGGCAAATACTTCTGCAATACCCTTTCCTATTCCGCGGCTTCCACCGGTAATGATCGCTGTTTTTCCTTCAAGTAATTTCAAAGTGGTAAATTTTAGTTGGTTGAATGGTAAAGATAAGAAATGAGGTGGCTTTAAATAAAAAGAGACCGTATAAAATTATGGTAATTTACACGGTCTCTTCTTAAAACTTTTAACAGGCTATCCCAGTACTTCTGCGACTTTCTTCCCGATCTCTGCAGGAGAATCCACCACGTGGATCCCACACTGTCGCATGATTTGTTTCTTGGCCTGTGCAGTGTCTTCGCTACCACCTACAATAGCTCCGGCGTGACCCATAGTGCGTCCTTTAGGTGCAGTCTCTCCGGCGATAAAACCAACAACTGGTTTTTTGCTTCCGCTGGCTTGGTACCAGTTGGCAGCATCGGCTTCTAGCTGTCCACCGATCTCGCCGATCATAACAACACATTCGGTCTCCGGATCGTTGATCAACATTTCTACAGCCTCTTTGGTGGTTGTTCCAATGATAGGATCTCCGCCAATTCCAATAGCAGTAGTGATACCTAGCCCTTGGCGTACAACCTGATCTGCTGCCTCATAAGTAAGCGTTCCTGATTTAGAAACAATGCCTACGTTTCCTTTTTTGAAAACAAAACCTGGCATGATCCCAACTTTAGCTTCGCCCGGAGTGATAACTCCCGGACAGTTAGGTCCTACTAGACGACAATCGCGCTCAGAGATATAATTAGATGCTTTGATCATATCAGCCACAGGGATTCCTTCAGTAATGGTAATGATCACCTTGATCCCAGCATCGGCGGCCTCCATAATAGCATCCGCAGCAAAAGCTGGTGGTACAAAAATGATAGTAGTGTCTGCTCCAGTGACCTTAACGGCCTCTTCTACGGTATTGAAAACCGGACGGTCCAAGTGGGTTTGCCCACCTTTACCAGGAGTTACACCTCCGACAACATTGGTACCGTACTCGATCATTTGCCCGGCGTGGAAAGTTCCTTCGCTTCCGGTGAAACCTTGTACAATTATCTTAGAATCTTTATTGACTAATACGCTCATGAGTAGCTGTGATTTACATTTGATTTTTCGGAGTACAAAAATACACTTTTATCTCCTAAAAAGTAAGTGGACTAGACTTTTACTTTGTGATAAGATTCGGTGGTGTCATCCAGGTCAGTAACCGGCTGACTTACTTGATATCCGCGGTACATTTGGCCGTCTTTGATCTCCCAAATAGCTATAAAATGGGCAATACCCAATTCCTCTTCTGGGTTTTCTATGGTGCGCACATAGTACTTGTAACGGATGGTCACAAAATTATCGTCTTGCAATAGGTGACTAACTTCAATACGCAAGTCGTGGTAGGTATTTCTGATCTCTCCAAAGAATCCTTCCAAATCGTCAAAATTCATAATGGTGAGCCCGTCATTACTGTTCCAGATCAAGGTTATCTCCGGATGGAAATAGGTCTTTAATACCGTTGGATCACCTAGAATATCGGCCTTGTAAAAATTGCGTACTACTTCTTTCGACATCTTATTTGTTTTGTTGTTTGAGTTGTTCCATCAGCGCAGGTATCATTCTAATGGATGCTATTTCTTTGTATTTCTTTCTGAACTCATCCGCAGGGATGCCAAAATAATGCTTCCCTCCTTCTAAGGATTTACTCACGCCAGCTTTGGCAGAGATAACGGTTTTATCACCTATGGTAATACCACTGGTAATTCCTACTTGACCCCAAACCGTAACTTGGTTCCCCATTACCACACAACCAGCGATACCGGTTTGCGAGGCAATAAGGCAGCGCTCTCCAATCACTGTATCGTGACCTATATGAACTTGGTTGTCGATCTTGGTGCCTTTCATTATGGTAGTATCGCCGGTAACGCCCTTGTCTATCGTACAAAGTGCTCCGAGGTCTACATTGTCTTGAATCACTACTCGGCCGCCACTTAAGAGCTTGTCATAACCTTCTGGTCTGTTCTTGTAATAGAATGCATCGGCTCCCAAAACAGTTCCGGAGTGTATGGTTACGTTATCTCCAATAACACAGTGATCGTAAATACTCACATTGGCATGAATGACACAATTAGACCCTATGGTTACATTGTTTCCTATAAAAGCACCAGGCTGAATTTGCGTATCGTGCCCTATGCTCGCTGTAGGAGCAATTAAAGCAGAAGCAGATACAAATGGCATAAAGTGTCTGGTCAAGGTGTTGAAGTCTCTAAATGGATCTTCTGAAACCAGTAAGGCCTTGCCCTCTGGGCAGTCCACTTCTTTATTGATCAAAACCACAGTTGCTGCGGATTCTAATGCTTTATCGTAATACTTCGGATGATCTACAAAGACTATATCTCCAGGAGTAACCACATGGATCTCGTTCATTCCCTCCACAGGAAAATCGTCGGCACCAACATAAGTTGATCCGATGAGTTCGGCGATCTCTTTAAGTGTATGTGTCTTAGGGAACTTCATAAGTCTAAGATAAAAAAACGCCCCATAATCATGGGACGTTTACAGCAGGGAATCTAAATTATTCTTTGATGCGCTCTTGGTAGTTACCTTTTTCGGTATCAACGCGAATCTTGTCGCCCTCGTTAATGAATAAAGGCACATTTACGGTTGCGCCGGTCTCTACTGTTGCAGGTTTGGTCGCGTTGGTTGCAGTGTTTCCTTTAACTCCAGGTTCTGTAGCAGTAACTTCCAAGATCACGTGTGGAGGCATTTCAACAGAAAGCGGCATATTGTCTTCGGAGTTGATGATCACAGTAACCACTTCTCCTTCTTTCATAAGCTCCGGAGTATCTAAAGCGTCTTTTTGAAGTTGGATCTGGGTGTAATCTTCCGTATTCATAAAGTGGAAGGTCTCACCTTCGTTGTACAAATACTGGAATTTGTGGGTTTCTACGCGAACATCGTCGATCTTGTGCCCTGCGGAGAAGGTATTGTCGATCACTTTTCCTGTGGTCACACTTTTAAGCTTAGTTCTTACAAAGGCAGGACCTTTTCCTGGCTTTACGTGTAAGAATTCGATGATCTTATAGATATCGTGGTTGTATTTGATACAAAGTCCTTTGCGGATGTCTGAAGTATTTGCCATATGTTTTAATTACTGAAGTATCCTTTCATGATACCTCGTTTTGAGCGTTTTATAAATTCGAGCACCTCGTCGCGTTCCGGGGTGGCTTCCATTTCGGCCTCAATGATCGCAACAGCTTGGGTGTTGTTTAAATTCTTTTGATATAGGATGCGGTAGATGTTCTGTATTTCGCGGATCTTCTCCGTAGAAAACCCTCTTCTGCGCAATCCAACGGAATTGATCCCCACATACGAAAGCGGCTCACGTGCAGCTTTTACATAAGGAGGCACATCTTTACGCACCAAAGATCCTCCGGTAACAAAAGCGTGGTTACCAATTGTACAAAATTGTTGAATGGCAGTCATACCAGCTAACACTACATGATCTCCCACGGTGATGTGACCAGCTAAGGTACTGTTGTTAGAAAAGATGCAATTATCACCTACGATACAATCGTGGGCAATATGGCAGTAGGCCATGATCCAACAGTTCTTACCGATCACTGTTTTGCCGCGATCTGTAGTACCGCGATTCACGGTAACGTATTCGCGCAAGGTAGTTCCGTCTCCAATTTCTACGATAGTGTCTTCATCGTTGAATTTGAGATCTTGTGGAATAGCACTAATTACCGCTCCAGGAAAGATATTGCAGTTCTTCCCAATACGCGCACCTTCCATGATGGTCACGTTAGAGCCGATCCAAGTCCCCTCGCCTATCACCACATTGTTGTGAATGGTGGTAAAGGGTTCTATCACCACATTCTTGGCGATCTTGGCCCCGGGATGCACATATGCTAAAGGTTGATTCATTCCGTAGTTATAAGATTGTTATTTGGATTTGACGATCTGTGCCATAAGCTCTGCCTCTGTAGCCAATTTATCGCCTACATAAGCAGATGCCTTCATATGGACAATTCCACGACGGATCGGACTGATCAAATCCAGTTTAAAGATAAGGGTATCTCCTGGGGTAACCTGCTGCTTGAATCGAACATTGTCAATCTTCATGAAAAAGGTCAGGTAATTCTCCGGGTCTGGCACGGTGCTTAAAGCGAGGATTCCTCCTGTTTGCGCCATGGCCTCAACGATAAGAACACCAGGCATAACAGGCGCTCCAGGGAAGTGACCGACAAAGAATGGCTCGTTCATGGTTACGTTCTTAAGACCAACCACATGCGAGTCACTTAACTCTAAAACCTTGTCCACCAATAAGAACGGCGGACGGTGTGGCAACATGGCCATGATCTGGTTTACGTCTTTTACCGGTGGCTTGGTCAGATCGAACTTAGGCACCTTATTGCGACGTTCCATTTTAATGATCTTGGACATTTTCTTTGCAAACTGGGTGTTCACATAATGCCCTGGTTTATTGGCAATGACCTTTCCGCGGATACGAGTCCCTATAAGAGCTAGATCGCCTACTACATCCAGCAGTTTGTGTCTGGCAGCCTCATTGGGGTGGTGTAAGGTCAGGTTATCTAAAATTCCATTAGGTTTAACGGAAATAGAATCTTTACCAAATGCCTCGCGCAGTTTGTCCATGGTCTTTGGCGACAATTCCTTGTCTACATAAACGATGGCATTGTTCAGGTCTCCACCTTTTATAAGTCCGTGATCTAGAAGCGTTTCTATCTCATGAAGGAAACTAAAGGTTCTAGAGTCCGAAATTTCAGCTTTAAAATCCGAAAGATGCTTCATGGTGGCGTTTTGCGTACCTAGGATCTTAGTTCCAAAATCGACCATAGTGGTGATCTGGTACTCATCCGCAGGCATTACTATGATCTCGCTACCCGTTTCAGGGTCGCTGTAAGAGATCACATCCTTGACCACGTATTCTTCTCTCATGGCATCCTGCTCCTTGATTCCAGCCTTTTCAATGGCCTCTACAAAGAACTTTGAAGAACCGTCCATGATTGGAGGTTCCGAAGCATCTAATTCAATGATGCAATTATCTACTTCCATACCAACCAAAGCAGCTAATACGTGCTCCGAGGTCTGGATCTTTACACCTAATTTCTCCAAGTTGGTTCCGCGTTGGGTATTGACCACATAGTTGGCGTCTGCCTCTATGGTCGGTGTACCCTCAAGGTCCGCTCTTACAAAAGCGTAGCCGTGATTTTCCGGAGCTGGTTTAAATGTAAGTGTTACGTTTTTTCCGGTGTGTAATCCCACACCTTTAAGCGAGACTTCCTTTTCTATGGTGCGTTGTTTGGCGCCAGTTTCACTCATTGTCTTGGTTTTTTTCAATAGCGTTAAAACGATCTATTATTTTAGGAAGATTTTTAAAGTGTACGTAGCTCTTGTTGTAATCGCCGTAATTCAGGGCTGGTGAGCCTTGCAACACTTCATTGTCTTTTACATTTCTGCCTATACCACTCTGTGCCTGAATACGCACATTGTTTCCAATAGTTACGTGACCAACTATTCCAACCTGGCCACCTATCAGACAGTTCTTGCCAATCTTGGTAGACCCAGCTACTCCCGACTGGGCAGCAATAGCCGTGTTTTCACCGATCTCGACATTGTGAGCAATTTGGATCTGATTATCCAGTTTAACTCCGCGGCGAATAATGGTAGAACCTAATGTAGCTCGATCTATAGTAGTTCCGGCACCGACATCCACATGATCTTCAATGATCACGTTTCCGGTTTGTGGTACTTTTTGATATTCACCTTTTTCATTGGGTGTAAAACCGAAACCATCGGCACCTACTATGGCACCAGAATGAATCACACAGTGATTGCCTATTACTGATTCTGAATAGATCTTAGCTCCGGCAAAAACAACACAGTTATCACCTATCTGGACATTGTCTCCTATATATACATTCGGATAGATCTTAACGTTGTCACCAATAGATACATTTTCTCCGAGATACGAGAAAGCTCCCATATAAAGGTTTTCACCGTATTTGGCGCTGTCTGCAATGAACACAGGTTGTTCTATTCCTGTCTTGTTCATTTTGACCTGATTGTAATATTCTAATAAGGTGGAGAACGCTTTATAGGCATCCTCTACGCGGATCAAGGTAGTATCTAAGCTGTCTTCGGCTTTAAAATCCTTGTTTACAATAGTGATAGACGCCTGCGTCTTGTATATAAAAGAAGTATACTTCGGATTCGATAAAAAGGTTAAACTCCCTGGAGAGCCTTCCTCGATCTTTGCGAGTTTTGACACTTCTACGTCAGGATTACCTTCTATTTCCCCTTCCAGTATGCCCGCTATTTGCGTTGCTGTGAATTTCATAGTTCTCTAAGTGCTTGTGGAAGAGGCCGCTCGGCTCTGTCTAGTGCGTGGTTTGGGTTGCTCATCCTGCGCTTTCAATTGATGCAAAAATAGAAAAAATTAATAATGTTTTCCTTTGGGATAACACAGATAGTGTTTGGTGACTTCTCGGGTCAAGGCCTTTAAATTTAGCTGATCGCTTGCACCAGCGACATCCGTAAGTTTTCCGTTTTTACTCAATAGATTTATATTTTGAGTATCGTTGCGATAAGCCCGGTTGGTTACTTGTCCTTCAAACACAAAATAATGGGTCTGATCCATAGGTATACCAAGGGCTTTACTCACCTTCTCCTTGTGTTTGTCAACCTGCGCAGAGGTTGGTTTTTTATTCTTGAGTTTTACTTTAGGAAGATCTCTGTCCAAGATCATATTAGACAGTTTGGACAAAATACTATCGCTGTGGTCGCACCACCCTTTCAAAGCCTGTATAATATCGTGGTCATCCAAACGGGCAAAATGCTTCAGCGCTGTCTGATCGAACACTTCGGATTCTCGTTTTAAAAAAAACATCAAAGGTTCGCTGGCTTGTAAACTATCTCCTTGAGCGATCAATTCTTTAGCACGCTGCAAGACACGTATTAGCACCTGCTCTGCTGCCAAGCCTGTTTTATGTAGGTAAACCGACCAATACATAAGTCTTCTGGCCACTAAAAACTTCTCAACAGAATAAATAGCCTTGGATTCTACTACCAATTGATCGTTGGCAACATTGAGCATACTTATAAGACGCTCGCTATTAATGTTTCCTTCTGAGGCACCCGTATAAAAACTGTCGCGCTTCAGGTAGTCCAGACGGTCCATGTCTAACTGTCCAGAAACCAATTGATGTAAGAACTTTCTGGGATAGCTGTTATTGAATATAGAGATAGCCAACGTTAATCTCTCGTTAAAGTTTTTGTTGAGCGCTTCCATAAATTGCAACGAAATCTGCTCGTGATCCACCCCCGTGACAAGACTGTGTTCTAAAGCGTGTGAAAAAGGCCCGTGCCCTATATCGTGTAACAAAATAGCCACGTAAAGCGCCTCTTCTTCCTCCTTAGAAATCACAATGTCCTTATAGCGAAGTACTTGTACCGCCTTCTGCATAAGGTGCATGCAGCCCAAAGCGTGGTGAAAGCGCGTGTGATGCGCTCCGGGAAAAACCAAATATGACATACCCATCTGCGTAATTCTGCGCAAGCGCTGGAAATAGGTGTGCTCTATAAGGTCAAAGACCAACGCATTTGGGATGGTAATAAATCCGTAAATTGGATCGTTAAAGAGAGTAAGTTTCTTACGGGTATTCAAACCTTTCAATTAAGCCTCAAAAGCAAAGATACATATATGAGTGACATAAAAGTACTGTGGGTCGATGATGAGATCGATTTACTTAAACCTCACATTCTTTTTCTGGAACAAAAAAATTATGCTGTGACAACAGCTCAAAGCGGTACGGAAGCTTTGGAAGAGATAGACAAGCAGCAATTCGACATAGTCTTTTTAGATGAGAATATGCCTGGCCTGACAGGTTTGGAGACGCTTGCAGAGATCAAAGAGAAGCAAGCTACGCTTCCGGTTGTTATGATAACCAAGAGTGAAGAGGAATATATTATGGAAGAGGCCATTGGCGCTAAGATCGCCGATTATCTCATCAAACCGGTGAATCCAAATCAGATTCTACTCAGCCTTAAAAAGAATCTAGATCACAGTCGTCTGGTCTCTGAGAAGACCACTTCTGACTATCAACAAGAGTTTAGAAAGATCGCTATGGACCTCTCTATGGTCAATTCGCATCAGGAGTGGGTAGATCTTTATCAACGTTTGATCTATTGGGAATTGCAATTAGAAGATATAGAAGATTCCGGCATGTTCGAGATCTTGGAATCGCAAAAGATCGAAGCCAACACCCAGTTCTGCAAATTCATCGACAAACACTATTCGGATTGGTTTAACAATACAGATCAGGCTCCAGTGATGTCGCACAACTTATTTAAAGAATGGA
>Ga0256829_1003853_pt1 | contig 10122 bp, 8 predicted proteins | sample 131447metaG_FD_185979 | JGI IMG/M metagenome (GOLD analysis project Ga0256829, IMG submission 185979) | Hydrothermal vent microbial communities from Lau Basin, Pacific Ocean - 131-447 | ecosystem: Environmental > Aquatic > Marine > Hydrothermal vents | place: Pacific Ocean: Lau Basin | collected...
CATAAGTACAGAAAGTGGATAGTAAATCATCGGTTTGTCATAAATTGGAACTAATTGCTTAGAAACACCTTTTGTAATAGGATAAAGTCTCGTCCCACTTCCACCTGCTAATATTATACCTTTCATCTATCTATCCTCGCACCTATATAGTTTATATGAATTCGTATTATACATTGTTTTTCTTAAGAATCAAAAGATGAGTGGGGGCAACCACCATTAAGTTTAGCCATTGTGTAAAATAAACACCTAAATTAAATTTTTTAAATCATAATTCTCATCAATCCAAGGAGCTATTCTATCTTAAAATTTTCATACACTCATTAGCTATTTCTAACTCTTCATCTGTTTTTATACTCAGTGATTTTATACCTTTAAATATTTTAGCATTTAAGACTCTACTTCTTATGTACTCAGAATTTTCTCCGATGCCACCACTAAAGACGATAGCATCAATATTACCGAGTAATGCCATGTAAGAGCCTATGTATTTTTGGATTCTTCTAACCATCATATCTAAAGCCAATTTTGATGATTCATCCTCTCTTGATACAATTTTTCTAACATCATTTTCATCACAAATACCGATAAGTCCTGATTGTTTGTTTAGTAGCTTATCTACCTCATCAATACTTAGTCCAAGTTCTCTTTGCATATAAAGAACAATAGCAGGGTCTATATCTCCACTTCTGCTCCCCATCACAAGCCCTTCTAAAGGTGTAAAACCCATAGAAGTATCAATGCTTTTTCCATTTTTAATAGCACAAGCACTAGCTCCATTTCCTAAGTGAAGTGTTATCAAATTTACTTCATTTAACTCTTTGTTTAAAATAGATGCGGTCTGTTTCATAATATATGAATGTGATGTTCCATGAAAGCCATATCGTCTTATATGGTGTTTTTTATACATATCCATAGGAAGTGCATACATATAAGCCTCTTTTGGCATAGTAGCATGAAATGCAGTATCAAAAACAGCAATATTTGGAAGATTTGGTGCTTTTTGCATTAAAACTTTTATACCCTCTAAATTTGCAGGGTTGTGCAGTGGTGCTAAAGGGATAAGAGAGTTTATAATCTCTATAATATTTTCATCAATAATAGTAGCATTTGTTAGCTTATCCCCTCCATGAACAACTCTATGTCCTATCGCATCTATATCTGAAAAATCTATGTTTAAAGACTCCAAAGCATCATGATGAGTTTTTATATCAGAATCTATTTCTCCTATCTTTTCTACTAAAACAGACCTTAAAACCTCTTTAGTTTGCATATCAAAAAGCTTAAATTTAAGCGAGGAGCTACCTGCATTTACAACAGCTATTTTCATCTGTTTTGCCCTGCTTGAATCGCTGTGATGGCAATAGTATTGACAATATCTTCAACCAAACAGCCACGACTTAAATCATTTACTGGTTTGTTAAGCCCTTGCAATACTGGTCCAATAGCAATAGCACCACTAGAACGCTGAACAGCTTTATAGGTATTGTTTCCTGTGTTTAAATCTGGAAAAATCAAGACAGTAGCTTCACCAGCAACTTTGGAGTTTGGAAGTTTTGTTTTTGCTACACTTTTATTTACTGCTGCATCATACTGTATAGGACCTTCTATTTGTAAGTTTGGAGATTTATCTTTCATAATCTCTGTTGCCTTTCTAACTTTTTGCACATCAGCACCTGTTCCACTTGTGCCAGTTGAATATGAAAGCATAGCTACCTTAGGCTCTACTCCAAAAGCTTCAGCTGTTGAGGCTGAAGCTATTGCAATATCTGCAAGAGTTTGAACATCTGGGTCTTGGTTTACTGCACAATCGCCATATACTAAAACTTTTGTCTCCAAACACATAAAAAAGACACTTGACACAACAGAGACATCAGGTTTCGTTTTTATGATTTGTAGAGCTGGTCTTATAGTGTCTCCTGTTGCATGTATAGCCCCACTAACCATTCCATCAGCAAGTCCTAGTTCTACCATCATAGTAGCAAAATAGTTCACATGTTCCATTGCGTCTTGTGCTATATCTAGTGTTAAACCCTTCTCTTTTCTCATCTCATAAAACACATCTGCAAATCTTTGTTTTAACTCTGTATCATGATTATCAACTATAGAAGCATTTGAGAGATTAAGCCCTAAACGCATATAGTTTTCTTTTATATCTTCTTCTTTTCCTATAAGTATTATATCAGCAATATTTCTATGTAGTATCACCTCGGCAGCTCTTAATATCCTCTCATCACTACTCTCAGGAAGAACAATCCTTTTTTTGTTAGAACTTGCTAAAGAAAAAAGTTTATACTCAAACATCATCGGTGTCATGATACTTGTTTGCGATGTTTTTATCTTTTGTTCTACATATTCACTATCAACACTAGAGTTAAATAAGCCAAGTGAGAGTGCAATTTTTCTACTGCTATTAATCCTTATTCTTGAATGAACTGTAGAGATTTTTTTAGCTGTTTCGTAAGTATCAAACTCAACTGAAAGGATAGGGATATTAAATTGATTTATTCCAAGTAGAAGTTTTTTTATATTTGGATGAGCCTCCATTGAAAGGGGAAATATAATGGCTGAAATATTTGGGTAAGCACTTGAGAACAAAGAGCCAATAAGCCCAAGAATAATCTCTGATCTATCTGCAGGAACTATTATCAAGTCATCCTCTTCTATGTGGTTTAAAAAGTTATCTAAACCTAGTGCTGCTACCTTAACGAAACGAATATTTCTTGTATGGTCTTGGTCTGATAATAGTATAGGTTTTGCATCAAGTGATTCTATAATATCTTGTATGCTTATTCTGTTTAGTTCTTCTAGCTCTTTTAAAAAGAAAGTTTTTATATCTAAATCATTTAATTTTTTCTCTATCAAAGCTTTTTTATCATCATCTACTCTATTTACAAAAGTTGCAAAATGTGTACATCCTTTTGAGAATATCATCTTATTTTCTATAAGTATGCTCTCATAAACCTCTTGTGCTGTATCATTTTTTGCATTGATAATATTGACATAAGAAGAACCAAAATTTTGAGCTATCTTCATGTTAATATCAAAGTCAATATTTGAGCTTAAAAAAGAGAGCCTAATCCCTTCACAAAGAACAAAATCATACTCATCTTCTAACTTTTTAAACTTTGTAATTATCTCGTTTATAAGTTCATTAGTTCTGTTTGAAGCAAGCATATTTTCTACATGTTCCACATCTACACCATAAGCATCTTCATACTTCATATCAAGTTTATAATGTTGGAGCATAAACTCTATGTCATTGTCTTTTATAGTTTTTTTAAAGATAATAGGACGAAAAAAAGCAACACGATGAATATTGCGTTTTAGTATCTCCATCATGCCCATGCTCACAAAAAGCATACCTGCGTTTATCTCTTGTGCTGATATAAAGAGTGATTTTGTTTTCATATACAAACCTAATTTTAAGAGTGTATAATTCTACCTAAAAAATGGATAAATATGTGTATATGTGGAAACAACAAAGATTATGATGAGTGTTGTGGTGCAATTATCGAGGGGAAAGAAAAAGCAAAAACGCCAAAAGAACTCATGAGAAGTAGATATAGTGCTTATGTTAAGGCAGATGGAAGGTATCTTGTCATTAGTGCTGTTAAAGAAAACAGATACGAGGATGATGCTCAACTCATAGAAGAGTTTTCAAACTCAGTAAAGTGGCTAAAGCTTGATGTCCTAAAGGCACAAGACAACATAGTTGAGTTTAAAGCTTACTACAAAGACCAAGAGAGCATAAAAGTTTTACACGAAAAAAGCAACTTTGTTTTAGAAAATGATATATGGAAATACAAAGATGGTGAACTATACAATTCAAAAATCGAAAGAAATGAATCATGCCCATGCGGAAGTGGTAAGAAATATAAAAGGTGTTGTGGGAAGTAAAATTGTGTTCATGGATTTTTAAAAATATTTCTTAAAGAAAAAAAATTTAGATATAATAATGTATTTTTATAGCACAATGAAAAAGGAGAGTGTATGTTTTTAAGATTATTATTCTTTATTTTACTAAGTGTTTCTAGCACAATAGCCAGTGTCGCAAGAGAACAGATGCCTGTTGTTGTCTCTGTTGATTGGTTAAAAACCCATCTAAACGATAAGAACCTTGCTATTATAGATGTAAGAAAAGAAGAAGCGTATAAGAAAGGGCATATCCAAGGTGCTATAAATATGCCTATAATGAAAGACTTTTTCACTAAAAAAACATTGAGATTTCCAAAATTAACCTATCTAAAAGATATTTTTTCCAATGCTGGAATTGATATAAACACAAAGATTGTTGTCTATGATAATGGGCAGTTTTGTTGGGCTGCTAGAGCTGTGTGGGTATTTAAAGTTCTTGGGCATAAAAGTGAGAGTCTTTTAAAATACGGCTATGGTAACTATATAAAAAACAATCTGCCAATATCTACAAAAAGTCCGAAAAAGACAAGAGCAGACTTTATTCTAAGAGTAAATAATAAAATGATTGCAACAAAACTGGATGTTTTGATGGCAATACAGAACAAAGGACTACTTTTAGATGGCAGGTCAAAAGATATGTATATGGGCAAGACTTCAGTTGCGAAAAGATATGGACACATACCAACTGCGAAACTGTTTAGTGGGTCAAATAATTACAAAATAACAGATAAAGGGAACAGCCTTAAAGATTTCAAAGAACTTGAAAATGTTTATAAATCATTACCAAAAAATAAAAATATCATCATATATTGTCAAGATGGTGCTGATGCTGCATTAGACAATCTCTTAATGCAAAAACTTGGCTATAAGACTTCAGTATATGAAGGGTCTTGGCTAGAATGGGCGAATGATGAGAATCTTCCTATTGTAAATCCATCCGAGAAAAGATAAAAGAGTTTTAAATGTTAAAAAGCTATAAAGGTTCAATCAGAAAAGAGTTACTCCGTGGCATACTCTCAGCTGTGATGATTGCCACATTAGTTGGGTATGCAATTTTTATTGAAGCATATATGGAAAATGAGCGAAAGAGAGATGTCTCTTTAGCACATACAATTAGTCAGATTATAGGTCAAGATGTTGCTAGAATTATCTATGCAGATAATATATCTGTAGCTAGTGATGTAACAACACAGCTGGACTCATTTCCAAATTTATATGAAGTTGTTCTCTACAAAACAGATGGGAAAGCATTATTTCAATATTCTAAAGATAATGAAACGCACAAGGATGACATATTTAAAAAAAATATGCTCTCAAATATTACAATCAAAGATGGAAAGTTACAATTTTACTCTAAGCTATTTTACAAAGAAACTTTTCTAGTAGATGCAAAATTTGTTTTTAAAACAAAAAGTATAGAAGATATATTTTTAGATAGTCTCTCTTTCCTTCTTTTAATACTTGCTGTTATGCTATTTTTAGCCTATATCTTATCGAGATACCAAGCAAATAAGTTTAGCTCTCCAATACTTAGCTTAGTAAATTTTTTAGAAAACATCAAAGATGAAAGTTTTTTACGCAATAGAGTGAAAACAAAAAAAGAAAATGAGTTTGGCATACTTTATGATGAGATAAATATAATGTTGCAAAGGATGGAGGATTCCTTAAGTCATGACAACTTGACAGGACTTCACAATAGAAACTCTTTGACTCAAGATATATCTCTATTGAAAAACAGTGCTATAATAATGATAGTAGATATTAGAGCTTTTAAAGAGATTAATGATATATATGGAAACAGTTTTGGAAATAAAGTGCTTATAGAGTTTACAAAACACCTCCATCAATTTTTTGCCAATTTTGATGAACCAACTATGTATAGAATTGGAGGAGATGAGTTTGCAGTTCTTTTTAGAAATAAAACAGTTGCTGAAGTTATGCAAATTGGCAAAAACTTAGAAGAGACCATAAGAGATGAAAATTTTAAAATTGATAATATTCGCACTAATCTCTCGGTGAATATCGCTATAAACAGTGTTGCTCCTCTGCTTGAGAATGCAGATTTAGCACTCAAAGCTATTAAAAAAGAGATGTACCGACATATAATAGAATATAAAGAAGAACTGAGTGTTAAAAAAGAGTGGCAAAAAAATATTAAAGTTGTAAATATGGTTAAATCGGCTATCGCTGAGGATAGAATTGTTCCATACTTTCAAGGTATAGTCAATCTAAAAACCATGAAAATTGAAAAATATGAGGCACTTGTGAGGTTGATTTTACCATCTGGCGAAGTGCTTTCTCCTTACGCTTTTTTAGACATAGTAAGCAAAACCAACTACTATTATGATATTACTAAAATTATGATTAGAAAAACGATAGAAGTGGCAAAATCACATCCTACACAGAGATTTTCTATTAACTTCTCTATGAAAGATATTATAAACGAAAACATCATCCATACACTTTTTGAACTTTTTGACACAGATAAAGAGACAGCAAAAAGAGTAGATATTGAACTGCTTGAGACAGAACTTGTTGTAGTTGATGACAATCGTATTAACGATTTTATCGCAAAAGTACATAGCTACGGTTCTAAAGTCCTTATAGATGACTTTGGAACAGGATACTCAAACTTCTCTTATTTATCAGAATTGGATGTTGATATACTCAAGATAGATGCTTCCATAACAAAAGAGATTACGACAAATCCGAGAAAATTACATATATTGCGTACTATTCACAACTTTACATCTGGAATGAATATGCTCAATGTAGCTGAATTTGTCGAAACAAAAGAGATAGCACTACTGCTACAAAAAACGGGAGTAGAATATGCACAAGGGTATCTATTCTCTAAACCATTGCCCCAACCACTTAAAAATAGTGATGTTTCTATTGGCTAGAAGTAAGACAAAATAACAGTTCTTAAAGACTCTTTACAAATACAAAGCTTTTTTTATCATATCCATTTTTTTCATAAAATGCATGAGCTTCTTCTCTAGCAAACCCTGAAGATAAGACTATATTTTCACACATAGCTACTTTTGCATAATCTTTTAGATAATCAAGCATCATTTTTCCATACCCCTTACCTCTAAATTCTTTATCTGTAACAAAATCAAAAACAAAAATATGGCGTTTATGATATAAATTTGTTTGGACTGCAACACCAGCATAGCTAACTAATTGCTCTTTTTCCATGATACCTATCATCTTATAGTCCATATATCTCATGTCATAAATCAAATCTTCAAACTCTTGATAAGACAACTCCTCTCGAAGTTGAGAAACCAACTCATAAGTTACATATAACTCTTTTAAATCTAATTCTCTTATTTGCATGTGTAATTTTACTATAAATTTGTTACAATGATTGTATAAATATTTTTTATGGAGTTAGAGATGAATGAAAAAAGCTATTACAATGTTATAGTTGTCGGTGGTGGTATCTCTGGTACTGCTCTTTTATATACTCTTGCAAAATATACAAACATCAAGGATATTGCCTTGTTTGAAAAGTATGATGATATTGCAACTCTTAACTCAAATGCAAAAGGCAACTCACAGACTCTGCATTGTGGAGATATTGAAACAAACTATACTTTAGAAAAAGCCATAAAAACGAATAAAACAGCTACTATGGTTGAAAACTATGGGAAATTATATGGCTATGAAAACAAATATATGTTTAAAATCCCAAAAATGGCACTTGGTGTTGGGGATAAAGAAGTAAAATTTATCAAAGAAAGATACAAAGAGTTTAAGGAAGCTTTTCCATATATGGAGTTGTGGGATAAAAAGAAACTTTCAAAGATAGAACCAGCACTTCTCAAGGGAAGAAAAAAATCTGAGAATATTGTAGCTATGGGAACAACAAAAAGATGGAGTGCTATCAATTTTGGAGAGATAGCTAAATCTTTTGTAAAAAATGCACAAAAAGAAAACCCAGATATAGATATTTACTTAAGTAAAGAAGTTGAAGATATTAAAAAGATTGGTGATAAATTTGAACTTATGGTTGAAGGAAAACACTATTTTGCAGACTATGTAGTTGTGAATGCTGGTGCGCATTCTCTACTTTTAGCACATAAGATGGGGCATGGAAAAGACTACTCTTGTCTTCCTGTTGGAGGTAGTTTTTACTACTCTAAAGTAGATTTACTAAAGTCAAAAGTATATACTATTCAAAACCCAAAACTCCCTTTTGCAGCAATTCATGGTGATCCTGATATAGTACATGATAACACTATTCGCTTTGGTCCTACTGCCATAGTTTTACCAAACCTTGAACGCTATCATGGCTCTCACTTTTTAGACTTCATAGAAACACTTGCCCCTTCAAAAGAGGTTATGCAGGTATTTTTTGATTTATTACATGATGATGTTATTAGAGAATATGCTATCAAAAACTTTCTTTATGAAGTTCCACTTATCAGAACAAAACTTTTTGCTAAAGAGGTGCAAAAAATAGTTCCATCTATGAGTGAAGATGATATAGAATTTGCAGAGGGCATAGGTGGACTTCGACCTCAAGTTATAGATAAAAAAGCCAAAAAACTTTTCCTCGGTGAGGCAAAAATAACCACAGGCGAAGGCATAGTCTTCAACATGACACCCTCCCCTGGTGCAACAAGTTGTTTAGGAAATGCTTATAAAGATACAGAACTTATCTGTAACTTTTTAGATGCTAAGTTTAAAAAGAAAAAGTTTAACCGTGAATTAGTTGAGCCAAAAGAGTATTAAAAATAAAGAGGTATATCATGAAACCTACCATTACAATGAGAGACAATAGAACAGGAAAAGAGTTTGAGTTTGAGATAAAAGATGCTACTAGAGGTCCTAGTGTTGTGGATATATCTAGTTTTTATGCACAGACAGGAATGTTTACTTTTGATAATGGTTACACTTCCACAGCTAGTTGTGTTTCTGATATAACATTTATAGATGGTGCAAAAGGTGAGCTTCGTTATCGTGGAGAACTTATAGAAAATTTGGCGAACAATCACACATACCTAGAAACATGTTACTTGCTACTAAATTCAAAACTTCCAAATAAAGAAGAGTTAAATGCCTTTGACCTTGAGTTAAGACATCGCTCATTTTTACATGAAGGTTTAAAAAATCTTTTCTTAACCTTTCCAAGTGGTGGTCATCCTATGGCTGCATTATCAGCTGCTACTGCGACACTATCTACATTTTTTTACAGCCACTTAAATATAAATGATGAAAATGAATACCAAGAGATGGCACGCCGTATTGTTGCAAAAATGCCAACCATTGCTGCCTTTGCATATAGACACTCTATCGGTGCATCTTTTATTCAGCCAGATATTACAAAAAGTTTTACAGAAAACTTTTTATATATGTTACGAGCTTATCCAAATGGGCATATGCATATAGACCCTGATGGTGAAAGAGTCATAAAACCTATAGAGATAGAAGCTCTTGACACCATCTTTACTCTTCATGCAGACCATGAGCAAAATGCCTCTACAAGTATAGTAAGAGGAGTAGCTTCAACGGGTGCACACCCTTATGTTGCCATAAGTTCTGGTATATCTGCACTTTGGGGAAGAGCTCATGGTGGTGCAAACGAGTCAGTTATAAAACAACTTGAAATGATAGGAAGTGTTGATAGAGTTGATGAGTTTATAGCAAGGGCAAAAGACCCAAAAGATGAGTTTAGACTTATGGGATTTGGTCATAGAGTTTATAAAAACTTTGACCCAAGAGCAAAAATCCTAAAAGGCTTACAAGACAAACTAAAAGATGAGCTAAATCTTGACTCAAACCTTATGAAAATTGCCAACAAGATAGAAGAGATAGCACTAAGTGATGAGTATTTTATCAGCCGTAAACTTTACCCAAATATCGACTTTTATTCTGGTGTTATTTTAACAGCCTTACAGATACCAAAATCAATGTTTACACCTATCTTTGTTATAGGTAGAACTGTAGGCTGGATAACACAGTGGATAGAATTTAAAAAAGATAAAACAACTAAGATAGCTCGTCCTAGACAGTTATATCTTGGAAAATAGTGCTAAGATTGTCTAGTTTGTATATTGTATATGGGAATTGATACTATAATATAACAAACGAGAAAACTTCTCTAATCGGCTCACAATATGCTACTATTACACTTAGTAATCGACTCAAAGGAACAATATGTATTCACAAGAAGAGATACAAAAATGGATATGGCAA
>Ga0256829_1003854_pt1 | contig 10120 bp, 5 predicted proteins | sample 131447metaG_FD_185979 | JGI IMG/M metagenome (GOLD analysis project Ga0256829, IMG submission 185979) | Hydrothermal vent microbial communities from Lau Basin, Pacific Ocean - 131-447 | ecosystem: Environmental > Aquatic > Marine > Hydrothermal vents | place: Pacific Ocean: Lau Basin | collected...
AAAAACCTTGAAATAGCCCGCTATTCCTTCTGTTTTTTTCTCCAAATCTCACTCCCTGTTGGCTTTCTGTAGCTAAAGTCTTATGTCGAATTCAGGTTATTAGGGAATAATTAAACTTTTCTTTATAATAAAACTGTTTAAACGGACATAAAAAAAGGCTGCTCTTTTTAAAAAAGAGCAGCCTTTTTCAATAAAAAATTATCAATAACAATTAATATCCTTTATTTTGAGTCATGTTTGAATTAGCGTCTATTTCAGCCTGAGGAATAGGGAAAGCATAATTATAATCACCATACTTTACTGTTCCCATTGTTTGCTGCAGTGGCGCTACTAATGGAATATCGCGATGAGTACGAGCCAAATCATCAAAACGAAAACCTTCAAAACATAATTCTCTTCTACGTTCTTTTAAGATATTAGCTTCCGTAGCAGCAGTATAAGCAGTAGCATTACGTTGAGCGGTAATACTATTCAACTGAGCAAGAGCTCCGGCGTTATCACCTAACTGAAACAAAGCCTCTGCATAATTCAATACAACTTCCTCGTAACGAATTAATGGAATGTCATAGTCGAAATTAGCATTTGTAGGATATTTACCAATATTTCTAAGAATTCCATTTTCATAACCTATCATGTTTGCTTGAACACGTACATCAGTAGGATCGAATATGGTTAAAATATCTTCCAAAGCCTGGATATCGCCATAGGCATTACCACGATAGATCTGTGACAAACCGTTAATATTCTGGTTATCGGTAGGCCTTTCTGCCAATTCAAAAATTACATTAGCAGTTCCTTTAGCAATCCATGTATTTGCATAGTCTGCAGGAGCAGCAATACTATATTTGCCGGAATTAATAACTGCTTCAGCAGCTGTTTTTGCTGTTGCGTAATCACCAAAATAAAGTGCCACTCTTGATTGTAATGCATTAACGGCATATGTAGAGATAGTTTCTCTTTTTGCATAATCGTTAAGTGCAGGATCCATTAATGAAAGTGCTTTTGTTAAATCAGCCTGAATTGCAGTTTTAACTTCATCAACAGTATTCCTTTTAGGTAAGATATTGTTTCCTTTAAACTCGGTAATATAAGGAATACCGACATTATTACCACCGGTAACATTTTCTTCACCATATAATTTCAACAAATCAAAATGTGCTAAAGCCCTGATTGCATAAGCTTGACCGATAATATTTTTTATTGCTTTTTGATCGCCGGTAAGTTTAGCAGGATCTTGTGCAATAATAATATTAGCATTTCCAATTACCCGGTACATTTGTGTCCAGGTATTTGTAGCATAACCTGATGTAGGCAGCATTTGCATAGCTCCAACGGTTACAAACCTACCGGAATTACCATTAGAAAAGCAATTATCTGTACGAACTTCGCCATAAATAATATAATCACGGCCATAGTAATAATAGTGAGTCATACGATCATATGCGCCGTATAACAAACCCTGTATGTCTTCTTGTGTATTAATACTTGTTCCAACATCTTTGTTTTGCGCCAATGTAGGATTTAAATCCGATTTGCTGCATGAAAACAAGCTGCCCACAAGGACAATAATTAAAAATGTATTTATAAATTTTTTCATGTCTTAGAATTTTAAGTTTACACCAACAACAACTGATTTAACCGGAGGAGTAGTTAACCTGGTAAAACCATCAGCTCTTACTTCCGGATCATATTTTAAACGCTTATCTTTTACCCATGTAAAGATATTTGTACCTCTAACATAGATAGTAGCTCCGGTAAATCCAACATTTGATAATAATTTTTTTGAAAAGTTGTAACCTATCGACAAATCTTTTAAGCGCATGTAGTCACCAGCGTATAAGAAGCGAGTAGATGTACGTGAAGAATTATCAGCTGTACCTGAATATAATACTCTTGGAACATCTGTAATATCTCCCGGTTTCTGCCAACGGTTCATTAATTCGGTAACACCATTGTAATATAATAAAGAATAAACACCACTATGATTTGTATAAAATGACCAATCCTGATAAACCTTGTTTCCGCCTGCAAAATATAGTGTTGCATCAACAAAGAAATTCATAAAGTCAAAATGAGTAGATACTCCACCGGTATAAGTAGGTAAAGCACTTCCACCCTGTAAAGCTTTTTTAGCTGAATAATAATCTGATGTTGTGGCACCACTAACACCATCTACATACCAAAGCGGCTTACCGTTTTGTGGGTCAACACCGGCATATTTCCTCATATTCCATGCATAAATAGGTTGTCCTATTTCAACAATACGAGTACCTGTTTCAATATTAATTGTATTTCCCAAACCATCTTTAGCAAGTTTAGTAACCTTATTATTAACAGTTGCTATATTAAATGAAACTGACCAGTGCATAAAATTTTTACGAATAATATCTACATTAACCAATGCTTCAACACCTGAATTTACAACAGTACCAACATTTTGAGTCTGGCTTGAAAAACCGGTTGTTCTCGACAATGGTACATTTTGAAGTAAGTCATATGTTTCTTTATGGAAATAAGCAAAAGTACCGTTAATTCTATTATCCCAAATAACATAATCTATACCTAAATCGTAGTTTTTATTCTTTTCCCAGGTTAAATTATTATTTCCGTAGGTAGAAGGGTAGATAGCACCCTGGTCGGCGTAATTTGCATTATAGCTTAATAAAGCCTGATATTGATTTAAACCAATTCCTGAGTTACCACTCAAACCATAAGAACCTCTTAATTTTAATAAATTAACAAATTCAATATTTTGCATAAAGTCTTCCTGGCTAATATTCCAGGCAGCACCTACAGCCCAGAAATTACCATAGCGATGTCCGGGAGCAAATAATGATGACCCTTCACGACGGAAAGTAAAGTCGGCAATATATTTACCTAAATAATTATAATTAACCATTCCTAAATAAGAGATATTAGCCCAATCAGTATATGAAGAAGTAGCATCTTTATTAGCACCTGCACTTGAAATATTAGTTAATCCGTCTGCAGGGAAATTTTCACCATAACCGTATAAATAATGTCTTTTATTTTTCTGGTATTCAACTAAACCTTTAAAAGAAACGGTGTGATCCTGATAACGGTAAGTATAATCCAAAGAATTTTGGAAAACCATATTAAAATTAATATCATTTGAAGCTTCAGAAGATCCATTTACATCTGCAGCATCACCATGATAACGGTTTTCATAATTTTTATATGATGCAATGCCGTAATCAAGACTTATTAAACTCTTATACCTTAAATTCTTTATAATAGTCCATTCAACAAAAGAATTACTTAGAGCACGAGTATAATTATTATAATTGATATTATTTTTTAATAAATAAAGTGTGTTAAAAATAGATGTATGCAGGTTATTTATATTTAATGTTCCATCCGGGTTGTAAGGCTGTGACCACGGGCTCATAAAATATTTAGTCAGATATGGATTACCAAAATATGCACTTTGTTCCAAAAATACATTTTGATATATATTAGAAACTATATTATTGGTAGAAAATTTTAAATTTTTGGTAAGATTTCGATTATAATTTAAAGTAGCCGACATTCTTTTAAAATAAACATCAATAACTGTAGCTTCAGTTTTATCATAACCTAATGCAATATAAAATGAAGAAACTTTATCACCACCAGTAGCAGATAAGTTAAAGCTTCTCATAGGTGCATTTTTATGTTGAATTAATTCACCCCAGTTTCCGTTTTTACCATTCCATGTTGTTAAACGACCACCATCTAAACCATTAGCAGCAACAAAATCATATGCCTGATCTTTAGTAAAACCATAAGCAGCTCCATAAGAATTGTAAACAGACTCTAGAAATAGAGTTTTTTTCTGATCACCATTTAAAGGAGTTTCGCCTGGCACTGCCGGATTAGAATAACCAACATAAGAAGTGAAGTTAAATCTTGTTTTTGTGTTCATCCGGCCCGATTTTGTTGTAATAACAATAACACCATTGGAACCACGTGCTCCATAGGCAGATGTTGTAGAGGCATCTTTCAATACGGTGATACTGGCAATATCATCAGGATTTATTGAAGCCAAGGCACTTAAAGAACTTCTGGCTGTTGACCCTGAAAAGTTACCACTTACCACAGGCACACCATCAATAACAATTAAAGGTTGGTTGTTAGCTGTAATGGACCCTACTCCACGAATACGGATATCCTGGGTTGCCCCCGGAGTTCCTGATGAAGTTGAAATAGCCAAACCGGGAACTTTTCCCTGTAAAGCCTGATCAGCAGATACCACAGGAATTTCATTAATTTCAGAACCTTTTACCTGAACGGAAGATCCTGTAATTTCATTTTTTCCTTTTGTAGTATAACCTAAAACAACAACTTCACTTAATCCTGTTACATCAGGATGCAAAACAACGTTAATGGTTTTTTTACCGTCAATGGCCACTTCCTGGGTTTTCATACCCACCATTGAAAACACTAATGTTTTGGCATTGGGACCAACATTAATAGAATAATTTCCATGATCATCAGAAATTGTTCCATTTGTAGTTCCTTTTACCATAATCGTTACACCGGGTAAAAATGACCCGTCTTCGGAACTGGTCACAGTTCCGCTAATGGTCCTTGTTTGTGCAAAAGTTAAACTGATACTTGCTGCAAACAAAACCAAAAGCACGATAGTAAATTTTCTCATAATGATAAATTTTGGTTAGAAATAAAGAATATTGAAAATTTGTTAATTTTTCAATTTTGATTCGCCAAAGTTAAATAAAAAATGCTTTAACACTTGTTAACAAACTTAACTTTTTTTTAATATTATTATTATTAGACTGTATATTAGGGTATTTACAATAGTATTTTCATTGAAATTTTTATATTTCATATATAAAATAATAAAAAGTAATGTTTTTTTATAAAAAAAACAGATAATAGAACTAATTTATTGAAAGGTTTAATTTAACAATATATAATACTTTTCAAAACTTAATTTTTTATATGTTTTGTCTCATAATATATTATTCACCGCAGTGTTAAGAATTTAAATATGCAAAAAAAAATATTTTAACTTAATTTTTTCTCAGTATAGATATTAAATATAAACTACAATTTACATATTCGAAAAACTTATTTCATTATTTTAATGAATTTATAATATAAGTAAATAAATAAAAAGCTGATTATCAAAGGAAAAAGAGGAAAAGGAAGATGATGAATGAAAATTTTTGGAACAATAAGCATGAGTATTTGTGCGGTAGTATAAAGATGAAATCCTACTTTTTTTAAGTTCCACATAAACACTGCTCCGGCAAACGCCAAACCTGAAAGCAAACCCTGAAGCAGATAAAACAGTGGGTTTAAGTTCATATACTCTGCCATATTCATTTTCATCCCCATCATTTCCATATCAGGGTGCTGGGAAAAAACTGCTTTAAACTGATCAAACATAATATATATTACGCTATTTGAAAAAAAAGTCATTCCACTACCAATAAATGTTAAAATCAGCAAAAAGGTAAGTACAGAAGGGCGTTGAGGGTGTTGATTAATATTTTGTATTTCCATTATATTTAAATATCCAGATAATTTAAAAATCGAGCTGCGAAATTAATTGAATTAATGTACTTAATAATTAAAAAAATAAAAAAATATTTTTTAGATTAACGATGCAGGTTTATGACCTTATAAGTATGAACTTTAGTGTTATTTTTTAACCTTATAATAAATAAGCCATTTTGCCCATTAGGAAGATTAACAGTAACACCATCGGTAGAAAACTCAGGTGAAAAGAAAGTAACAGGCTGGCCCAGCATATTATATACTTTAATATTTATTTCTTTTGGATTATAACTACCCAGCAAAATATGAATCTTACCTTCTTTGGCCGGATTAGGATATATTACAGGTTGCACATGAATAAATGCGGGTTGCACATCTGATTTCTGACCGCCGGGATATGATATTCTTAAACTTACCGAATAATTTCCTAACTTTTTATAGGAAACCGGCGGGGGTATTTTTTTATCACTTGAAGCAGGAATTCCTCCTTCGAAAGTCCAGTGATATGCAGTAATAGGACCAGTAGATAAGTTAACGAACTTAACAATCCCTCCTGCAGGAACATTTTTCACATCAGAAGAAAAAACAGCAAAGGCTTCCTGAGATAATGGATCAAAACCAGGAAATTTTGTAATTGGCATATTTTGAGCGTCCAGCCAGTACTTCAATTGCAAGGTAGAGTCTGTGCCATTTTTATCCCAATGGGCACTATACCGCCCAAAATAGTCAGGAGCATTTGAGTTTGCACATGCTGCATCTCCTCCGGTTAGTGTGCCTATAATCAAACCTGACGCATCAAAAAGTGGAGCTCCTGATGAGCCGGGTTCTGTAACGCCATGTCCATCCTGAGTGGCAGCCCAATTTACTTTCCAATACATTCCCTGCGAATTGGGAGTTGAAGAATAATAATTTACCGGAACAACAGGAGAAGTATAAGTAGAAATCATTTTAATATCGCCCTCCGGATGGTGAATGGTTACTCCATTACTACTTACGGCACCACTGGTATTCCAGCCATTAAAATAAGGTTTATATTTTATCGGAACGGTATCTGTTAACAACAACAATTTAAAATCAGATCCAATCGAAGTAGAATTAACAGCAGAAGCAAGAAGTCGCGAACCCGAAAGAGATTGTAATGGTGGTTCGGTAGCCGGACGACTACAATTTGGTGATTCATAGTTAAAATAAAATACCCACTGGGAATAGTCTGCAGAATTAGCATTCTGCCCACAATGATTTGCTGTTAAAAGGTAAGGCTTACCATCGTTTTTTGTATCATTTACAAGCGATCCTGTACACCAATAAAGAGAACTTCCGGAACGTAATAATATACGTACTACTCCCCTTTTTTGTTTTTGATAATTTTTACCCTCCGGGCAGTTAACAGGAACCTCACAACTTCCTGCCGCCCCAAACCCTGTTCCATATATGGATTTAGGTTTGGTAATAATATTTCCTACTTCTTTTAACTGAAAAGGTAACGAATCATATTTTTCAGGGCTATCAAGTTCAATAATAATCTCATCGGCATCAAGGTATCCGGTAGCAAAATATTTGCCATTGTTTAAAGAGGTAAAAGCACCTAATAAATTATTATGATTCTTATCGTAAACAAATAACTTATCATTTTTTTGTAATTTAAAATTAGAAAAATACAAATTTAAGGCGCGTGTGTTTTTCACGTTTATAGCTAACCTCCAAATAAAAGTTCCGTTAGTTAATTTCGTCCAACGTCCTGCCGATAAATATTTTGCAGAAAAAGGAATTGTAAACCCCGCAGATAACGGTTGTGGTTCAAATGTATTTTTTTGTGGTTTAGTGGTTTGTCTGACAGGTATTTCCAATTGTACAACAGGAATACTTCCTTGCAAATTATTCAGCTTACTTTCCGGCATAGCAGGAATACTCATTTGAGCAAATAATGGAATGCCTGATATCATAAAAAAAACAAAGAGTATAAAACTTCTCATTGATTACAAAAGTATTTAAATTATATTACTAAACACAATGCTTTCCGTGCATTTGCTTACAAATTACAAAAGTACTTAAATACTGAAAGTAAAAAAATACATTCTTAAAACTTACAATTATTTAATTTATTAATCTCTAAAGAATCATAAAAATAAGAGACAAATGGTTAACTTTGCAGGCAAAATAAGTAAATTATGATTGTAGTTACAGGTTCTGCAGGATTTATTGCCAGCACGGTAGTGCAAAAATTAAATGAAGAAGGCTTTACCAATTTAATTTTAGTTGATGACTTCTCAAAAAAAGATAAAGAGCGAAATTTCATTAACAAAAAATATAATCAGTTAATTAACAGAGATATTTTTATAGATTGGTTTTTAAAAAACCCGGATAAGATATCTTTTGTTATTCATTTGGGAGCACGTACTGATACTACAGAATTTGATAAGAAAATTTTTGATCGGTTAAACCTTAATTACAGTAAGGACATATGGAAAATATGCACCACAAATGACATTCCTTTAATATATGCATCTTCTGCTGCCACCTATGGCGGTGGTGAATATGGTTATGAAGACCGTCATGATATTGTTTCAAAACTAAAACCTCTAAATCCTTATGGCATATCAAAAAATGAATTTGATAAATGGGTTTTACAACAAAAAGAACATCCTCCCTTTTGGGCGGGTTTAAAGTTTTTTAATGTTTATGGCCCCAATGAATATCATAAAGGCCGAATGGCTTCAGTTATTCTTCATGCTTTTAGCCAGATTAATCAAACAGGAAAAGTAAAATTATTTCGTTCCCATAACCCTGATTTTAAAAATGGAGAACAATTACGTGATTTTGTTTATGTTAAAGATGTTACAGAAGTTATAAGGTATATGATGGAGACAAAAATTCCTTCCGGTTTATACAATCTGGGAACAGGTAAAGCCCGCACTTTCGTGGATTTAGCAAAAGCTACTTTTATGGCCTTGGACAAAGATCCTAACATAGAATTTATAGATACTCCTATTGATATAAGGGATAAATATCAATACTTTACTGAAGCTAAAATGGATAAGCTTTTTAATACGGGATACAAAAAGTCATTTACTGAACTAGAAAAAGGCATAAACGATTATGTTCGCAACTACCTGGTCTTCAATAAAATTTATTAATATTATTATTCCTGCATAAAGAATTAATTATTCTTGTTGTTTTAAGAATTCTTTTAGTTTTGCAACAATTTTAAATCTCAACACCTGAATTTTTTCAGGCATATAAGAAAATGTATGTTCAAATTTTTTTTAAGCCGCTATAAGTCACTGAAAAAAGGAAAAAAATTTGTTTTTCCTACTAATAATGCTGCTGAAATTGTTCCAATATATTCTTCTTATCTCACCGATTGTTGTCCTAAAACCGGAAAAATAATTACCAATGGAATAGTTAAATTATTTTACGGCAATGGCATTTTTTTAAATATTGCTTATAAGAGGCAGGCTAAAACCCTGATGAAAAATCCTGTTACCAAGCCAATATTGGTAATTGCCGATTTAAATATTGGAGATGCCTTAAATCTTCAGGTTGCCTGTCAAACATTAAAGCAGCTTTTCCCCAATAAAGAAATTCATTATGCCATGAATCGCAATGCATTTCCTTTATTAAAGGACAACCCTGATATTTCCAAATCATTTCCAATATTTTCAGGAGCAGCAATTCCTTCAGAAGATGATATAAAGCGTTTAAAAAGCTTAACTCTGAAAACAGACTATGCTTTAATTTTTAATTTTTGTCCGTTTTTTGATGCAGATACATTTACAGGAATGAAAGGTGGGATACTAAATCATTATCCTCTTACAATGTCTATTGCTTATGATGAATTAAAAACAACAAAACAAAATCATATCAGATATAAAATTTTTTCATATCTGACTAATCTTTTTCCGGAAAAGACAAAGGAAAATAAAGTTAAATTAAAAAATGTTCCATCCTATTTTTCTGATGAAAATATATTGGAAGCAAAAAAATTTCTGAAAAATAATGGAATGGATAATACAAAAGGGATTATTTTTTTCAATCCTGATGCCACTTCTCCATACACCAGATTACCATTATCAGTTCAAATACAATTCATAAAAAAACTTATAAAAGGAGGAGTTAATAACATACTAATAGGATCGGCATTTGTATTTAAAAATGCTGAAACAGAAATATTTAACTCATTAACTACTGATGAACAAAAAAAGTGTATTATTGTTCCGAATAAATTTTCGCTTGGCACCTATGGCGCTTTAATTGATTATTGCGATGTTTACATTACCAACGATACAGGACCTTTGCATTTGGCAGCAACTGAAAAATGGACTATATCAAAAAAACTATTAAGAAATAAAACTGCAATTTTTTCAGTTTTTGGAGCTACCCCATCACGTATTTACGCTTATGACTCAAAAAAAGAAGGATATTTTCCTGCGCCACAAGATGCACCATCAATGGTATTTACCGGCACCCCCCCTTGTCGTAATATTACTTGTATTAATAAACTTTCCAAACGCTGTAAAGAAGTCCGGTGTTTTAGCGGATTTAATACTGAAGCATCAGTAAATCACATTTTAATGTATTTAAAAGAAAACATATGGAT
>Ga0256829_1003855_pt1 | contig 10118 bp, 10 predicted proteins | sample 131447metaG_FD_185979 | JGI IMG/M metagenome (GOLD analysis project Ga0256829, IMG submission 185979) | Hydrothermal vent microbial communities from Lau Basin, Pacific Ocean - 131-447 | ecosystem: Environmental > Aquatic > Marine > Hydrothermal vents | place: Pacific Ocean: Lau Basin | collected...
AAAGGCCTATTAGGCCTGTTCAAGAAAACCCCGGACGACCCGGTTCAACCGCAATTGGAAACGCCAGAAGCGCCGTCTCAACAGGAAATGCGCTTGAGAATTGCGGACTTTGCCAGTGCCCGCGTCGAAGACGTGATGATCCCACGCGCCGAGATTATCGCCGTCGAATTGTCGACCAGCATGGATGATCTCATCCAGCTCTACGCGAATGAGGCCCATTCGCGTTTGCCGGTCTACCGGGAAACTCTGGATGACCCGGTTGGCGTCGTGCATATCCGTGATTTGATCGGCGAGATTGCGCGGGCGAATGGCGACGCTCCGAAAGAAGATGACGCGCCGCTGGAACGCCTGCGCCGAGATATCCTATTTGTGCCGCCCTCCATGCCGCTGCCGGATTTGCTGGTGAAGATGCAAGCCTCCCGAACCCATCTTGCCCTGGTTGTCGACGAGTATGGCGGCACGGACGGATTGGTCAGTCTGGAAGATTTGGTTGAGGAAATTGTCGGCGAAATCGAGGATGAGCATGACGAAGATGTAGCGCTTCTCATCCGCCGCGGACGCCTTGCCTGGGAAGTCGATGCGCGGATGGAAACCGAGGATTTTGCCGAAGAAACGGGCCTCGACCTGGAACTTGAAGACCATGATGTCGACACGCTTGGCGGCGTTGCATTTGCTCTGGCCGGACGCGTGCCCTTGCGCGGAGAAGTCCTCCCACACCCAACAGGGGTCGATCTAGAAATCCTGGAAAGTGATGTCCGCCGAATTCAAAGACTGGTGGTTCGCAAGCCGGCTGCGGAGTTAAACTCATGATCGAGCATCAAGAAACGCGCAGTCACGGCCTCGGCGTCCTGACGACCGTACACGAAGCGATCGCCCGTACGCGGGGTATGACGGCCGGACTGTTCGCGCTCCTGCTCGGCGCTTTTTGTGCGCTTGGCTTTGCGCCTTTCCATTTGTCGCCAGCCTTGATCATCGCCGTGGTTGGATTGGTTTGGATGCTCGATGGCGCCCGTGGACAGCGGCGTTGGGGCCGTGCGATGTTCTTCCGCGCCTGGGCCTTTGGCTTTGGATACTTCCTCGTCGGTATGTACTGGACCGCGCTGCCATTTTTGGTTGAGCCGGAAAAACACGCCATCTTCCTCTGGATGCCGCTCATTCTTTTGCCGGGCGGCATGGCGCTGATTTGGGGCGCGGCTTGCGCACTTGCAGGCGCGTTTTGGTCTGCCTCACCGTCGCGCGTTTTCATCTTCGCCATCTTTATGGGCGGCGCAGAATTGATCCGCGGCACCTTGTTTGGCGGCTTTCCCTGGAACTTGCCCGGTACGACTTGGGCGCCGGGTGGCTCGCTTTCACAAGCCGCCTCATTGGGCGGTGTCTATTGGTTGACTCTGGTCACACTATTTGTGGCCGCAGCCCCGGCAGGTTTGGTGGACACACGCGACGCCAAAGGCGTTCTTGGCCGCGCCTTTCCGGTGATTATGGCCGTGGCCCTGGTTGGCTTTTCATGGGCTTGGGGGTCACAGCGCCTGGCGAATGATACGATCATGACAGAACGCTCCATCCTGCTGATGGATGCCGGTGTCCCGCAGCGCGAAAAGTTCAAGGATCTCGGCGAACCAGTCATCGCGCGCTATATCGATCTGCTGCAAAATGTACCCAGCGAAGATGGCGACATTCTAATTTGGCCGGAAGGCGCCCTGCCCTATGGCCTGCTGCCCAACCCCTATTTTCCAGACAATAATGCGCTGGAACTGGTGTCCGCCTTTCTCGGGCGACGCGCTCTGATCGCAGGGTCTGCGCGCTTTACCAATGATGAAGGTGAAAGCCGCGACTATAATAGTCTGGTGATGTTCACAGCCGGCAGCAACACGACTGAGCTCGCAGCGCTTTACGACAAGCACCGGCTGGTCCCCTTTGGGGAATTGCCCGCAACCAAGATCATTCCCTTTGGCGAAAGCCTCGCCGGAATATTACCCTCCGCGATCCAACGCATCGCCACCAATGGGTTCGAGCCCGGCGCTGAAGCGACCGTTCTCCTGCCGCAAAGCGTGGCACCGCCCTTCATTCCGCTGATTTGCTATGAAGGCCTGTTCCCGGAAATGGTCCGCAAAGCGCAACCTCAGCGCGATGCCGCTGAGTGGATCGTGGTGATTTCCAATGACGCCTGGTTTGGCGGTGGCCTCGGGCCAGCTCAGCATTACGCCCAGAATCGCTACCGCTCGATCGAAAGCGGTCTGCCTATGGCGCGTGTCGCGACCAGAGGGATGACCGCCATGGTGGATGGCTATGGCCGAGAAATCGCACGGGGCAATCCCGCGCCAGGTGATCCCGCTGGCTGGCGGTCTTCGGTTGTACGCACCGGATTACCCGCAAAACTGGAAAATACCCCGTTTCAGAGATTTGGAGATACCTTTTACTGGTTGACAATGGTTCTATTTGCTGGACTAGCCTTTATGAATTGGCGGCGTTAGAAGAATAGAAACTGTATAGAGAAGTCAGGTAGCGGATGTCTGAAAATAAAGTCCCCAGCGGTATCGATCGAATTGTTGGCCAAAGACTGAGATGGCGCCGTCGAGAACTGAAGCTGACTCAAGAACAGCTTGGCGAGAAGCTTGGCCTTACTTTCCAGCAAGTTCAAAAGTACGAAAAAGGCGTGAACCGGATCTCTGCCGGTCGGCTTTTTGAAATGGCGCAAGTGCTCGGCATTACGATCACCTATTTCTATGAAGGCGTTGACGATTTGCTCGAAGAGCCTGGCGTGCTGAGCGTGCATGAAGATGACCACCCGCCAAGCCTGCCAGTCCTGGACGGCGAGGCGATGGAATTGATCAAAGCGTTCCAGCAGATCGGCGACAAGTCGCTGCGCCGCTCACTCCTGGACACGATCCGCGCTGCTGCGGCGAGCAATGAAACAGGCACGGCGGCTTAACCAAAACCTGTGTCCTTGAAGCGACAGCCACAATTCTTTTGCAACTGCGAATAAAATCCATGGTTGCTTTGCCGCACTGCACAAGCAACCTAGACCGCTTACGATAAGATATTCCGACAGGAGACGAATGTGGCGGAAATCAAGACCGTAGGCGTCGTTGGCGCTGGGCAGATGGGAAATGGAATTGCGCATGTCTGCGCCTTGGCCGGATATGACGTGATTTTAAACGACATCTCCCAAGACGCGCTGGACGCTGGCGTGATCACGATTGAGAAAAACCTCGGGCGCCAGCTCTCCCGCGAGCTGATCTCAATGGATGAGATGAAAGCCGCGCAGGCCCGCATCAAAACCAATACGGCGGTCGAAGCGCTCGGCGAAGTCGACCTCGCGATCGAAGCCGCTACAGAGCATCGAGAAACCAAAGAGAAGATCTTCTCGGCGCTGTGCAAAGTCGTGCCGGATCACGCCTATCTCGCCACCAACACATCATCGATCTCTGTCACCCGGCTCGCCTCAACCACGGATCGCCCAGAGAAATTTATCGGCCTGCACTTCATGAACCCAGTGCCGCTGATGAAGCTGATGGAGATCATTCGCGGCCTCGCCACCGACCAGGAAACCTATGACATGGCGATGGATTTTGCCGGGCGCCTTGGCAAGACCACGACCAATGCGGAAGATTATCCAGCCTTCATCGTGAACCGCATCCTGGTCCCGATGATCAACGAAGCAGTCTATGCGCTATATGAAGGCGTCGGCACGGTTGAAAGCATTGATACCGCCATGCGCCTTGGTGCGAACCACCCAATGGGCCCGCTGACACTCGCTGACTTTATCGGCTTGGACACGTGTCTCTCCATCATGCAAGTCCTGCATGACGGCCTCGCCGACACCAAATACCGCCCCTGCCCGCTGCTCGTAAAATATGTCGAAGCCGGCTGGGTCGGCCGCAAAGTCGGCCGCGGGTTCTACGACTATTCCGGGGATGCACCCGTCCCAACGCGGTAGGTGGGAACAAGCGGCATCGCGACAAAACAAACCCTAATGCTTTGAGCTCAAGGCAGTGCAGAGGCGGATAGAATGAGATCGATCAAGCTGTACGGATACGCCACAAGCCCCTTTGTTCGTAAGACCGGCTGTTTTCTTTACTATAAAGGCTTAGATTTCACACACGTCCCTGTGAATCCAATCGCTCCGAGCGAAACCATCGGCTTTACGAACGCCACCCAGGTTCCTGTTCTGGAAATTGATGGGGAATGGAAGCGGGAATCCTCGGAACACGCACATTGGCTGGATCAGCTATTTCCGGAGAAACCGCTTTGCCCGGCAGAGCACGCCGAAAAGATTTCCGAAATTGATGACTGGATCAGCAACACCTTTCTACTCAACACTTTCCGCGCTGCGGTAGATGGGATGGTAGACCTCAAAGCACGGTTTAGAGGTTGGCGACTTGCCGCGCTTGTCAGCGCCCATACACCACTGCCGGAAGAAGTCCGTCATATGTGGCCAGACTTCGTTTCCAAGGCTCCATTCATACAGGCAATGGCAGAGCGCATGGATCTCTCTGAAAGCTTAGAGGACGCACAAGTAAGAATTGGGTTAGAGCTGGCCGCTCATATCGGGGAAGGCCCATTCATGGGCGGGTTTGAGCATCCCACCATGCTCGACCTAGCGGTTTTCCCCCAGCTCGTCTTTGGGTACATGTTTGGCTTGGAATCGCGCCTAAGCGCGGCTGATCATCCTGTGATCAAGGCATGGCTAGCAAGGGTCGCGGAGCATCTTCCCTCCAATCCCACCTTGGTTGCAGATTGGATGCAGATCCAGCGAATAGAAGACGCTTTGGCCTGATGGATCGAGCGGGACTGCCTATATAGCAGATCTGAACAACCCAAAATGGGACTTAACCGAACAAAGAGCCTGTGACCGTCGCCCGGCAATCTGGTGCTGGATGCTGAGAGAAGCGTCACCCCCAGCGAGGGTGGGGAAGATTAGAAACCGAGCCTCAACTCCGCCACCTGAGCGTTGTCGGATTGATCTTGTTCACAAAGTCTCGGTTCTCAGAACGTGACGCCGCCCATTCGCGTTTAAGCATCTGATACCATTTGGCCTGGACATCGATATCATCGATCCACATCATCGCCTTTTGGTGTTCCATGCCGAGGTTTTGCAGGTCGACCATATCGCCATCCTGGCGCAAGAACTTGCGCGCCATCGGCTTCGCGATCGGAATGGCGAGATTGAGCAGCGGTGCCCCCGTCCACCAGGTCAGCTGCGTGATCCGTGTGCGCTTCGGAGCCTCGGGCGTCAGGCAGGTCAGCGTTAGCAGGCGGGCGCGGTCATTGGAAATAATCTCCCAGCGAAAGCCTGGCAGTTGGAAACGGATCTCGGTCTCAACCTCATCCCCGAACACCCATTTATAGAGTTTCGAATTGGAACTTGGGCGGTGCCGATCAATCGCCCAACCCCGCTCGGCTGGAACAAACGGCTTTTCTTTGAGTTTCAGGCCGACCGAGGGCGGACGCCACCACCATTGACTATGCACGAAAGGCACATGCGCCGGATCCATCAAGCCGACCACCGCATCATCCATATGCGCATTGAAAACGTCTTCGATGACGAATTTTGGCTTGTCCGGCAGCGGACCAAAGTCTGGCGCCGGGACATCCGGCACACCATCAAATCGAGGATTGTGAGAAATGAAGACAAACACCGCACCGTTCGCCTCGTGCACCGGATAGCGCCGCACTTTGACTTTCGCTGGATCGTAAGGCTCAGCCCCCGTCAGAGACGGCATATGTTTGCAAACGCCATCGGCCCCAAATCGCCAGCCATGATAGGGACATTCCAGCGTCGCTTCGCCTTCCGTCTCAACCTGGCGCCCCGCACTCAGCGGCACCAATCGGTGCGGGCAGATATCGCGCAGCGCAAACACCTCCCCCGCCGCCGTGCGGGCCAGGACGATGGGTTGACCGACGACAATACGGCGCACTTGTTCACCGGGCTTCAGCTCCGCCGATACGCACGCCAAATACCAGCTATCGGTCAGCCAGCCTTCCGGCGTGAGGCCGGTTTTGGCGTCCGTTTTGGTGTTGTCGATCAAGGTTTCAGTGTCGGCCATCTTTGCCTTATACCTATTCTTGATAGATGCGGGAATAATCAGCGAACACTGATCCATCGAGCGCTTCGGAAATGATGGTCTTTGCGAGCTCTACATTCAGGACACGGCAGCAAATCTCTATTCCGTCGCCCGTCACTTTCCCGTCCTCGCAATAGCCGAGGCCGAGCCAACCGAGCTTTTCGGTTAAAGCGTCAGAGACGTCCTCATGCTTGTCCTGATCCGCGACGGAGCCTTCACCCGTCAGCGCGAACTCGACAATCAAAGTGGCGTAAGCGCTTTCCGACAGCTCTTGAAAGCCAAGCGCCCGCGCGCCCTCAAGCACGCTTGCAAACTGCTTCTCGAGAGAATGACCTGAGACCCTTGGGTCCCTCACTCATAATGAGAGTCTGGCCTTTCCATAGTTCATAGTTTGAGGCTTGGCGAGCGCGTCGGGAGCGGTGCTCCCCTCAAGCTCGAGCGACCGGCGCGCTGCGGGCGTCAGCCCGCCCAGCGATGAGTGTGGCCGGATATGATTGTAGTCGTGGCGCCAGCGCCCGAGGATCATGCGGGCATGGGTCAGACTATCAAACACTTCTTCGTTGAGGCACTCGTCGCGAAGCTTGCCATTGAAGCTCTCGACGAAGCCATTCTGCATTGGTTTGCCGGGTGCGATATAGTGCCAGGCAACACCGCGCTCATTCTGCCATTCCAGGATCGCCCGGCTGGTCAGTTCGCTGCCATTGTCACTGACAATGGTCTCTGGCTTGCCATAGAGCCGGATCAGACGATCCAGCTCGCGAGCGACGCGCTGTCCTGAGATCGATGTGTCCGCGATAAGCGCCAGACACTCGCGTGTGAAGTCATCAATCACGGCGAGGATACGGAAGCGTCTGGCTGCCCCGAACGTATCGGCGACAAAGTCGAGGCTCCAGCGCATGCATGGACCATCAGGGATCGGCATTGGCGTCCTGGTGCCCGTGGCACGCTTGCGGCCTCGCCTTCGCTTCACGGCAAGGCCTTCTTCCCGGTAGAGCCGTCTCAGCTTCTTCTGGTTCATGATGATACCTTCGCGCGCCAGCATCAGCTCGATCCGGCGATAGCCAAACCGACGCCGCTGTGAGGCGATCTCCCGCATGCGTTCGCGGATGTGCGGATTGTCCGGCTCACGCTCCCGGCGAACCGTCTTGGGATCGACGCTGACCAGCTTGCAGGCACGGCGCTGCGAGATGTCATATTTCGACATCGCCTTGAGTGCCGCTTCCCGTTTCAGCCGGGGCGTCGTCAGCTCTTTCCCAGCAGGTCTTTCAGGATCGAATTATCGAGCATGCTGTCTGCCAGCAGCTTCTTCAACCTCGCATTTTCCGTTTCCAGGGTCTTCAGGCGCCGGGCGTCGGACACATCCATCCCGCCAAACTTCGCTTTCCACTTGTAGAAGGTCGCTGAGCTCATCCCGTGACGGCGACACACCTCCGATGTGGACATGCCGCGCTCCTGTTCTGCAAGGATCGAAATGATCTGTTCTTCGCTAAATCTGCTCTTTCGCATTTGGGTCTCCGTTGTCAGAGACTCTCAATTCAAATGCGGGACCAATCGGGTCTCAGGTCAAGAACCAAAAATATGCACACGGTGCGTCGCTGTCTCGCCGGCCTCACCAACATAGCCCCAATGTTCGACGATCCGCCGATGCTGCGGCTCCACCCAGGCCTCATGATAAGCCACCGGCGCACCAGTTTCGTCGGATTTGAAGAGTCGGATCACAAGAAGTCCGCCGGTAAGTGCTTAATCATATGAATCTAAACTAATAAGCACATCCACGATTGCTTCCCGCAGCTCAGGATCCTGTACGCCGGGTGCGATCATGATCGTGCCAGGGTAAACCGCTGTAGGATTCTCCAAATATCGCATCAAGCGTTCTCGAGTCCATATTTCGTTAGAGGATTTGAGAGCATCCGAATAATTCCCGAATTTTGAACTACCAACTTCTCGCTGATACACTGCGCCGAGACTCGGGCCCGCTCGATGCTCGCCAGACGTCAATGAATGACATTGCTGGCAGGCTTCTAGCTCAGTTCGCACGCGTTGTTTTATGCGATTTGGAGCGTCCAATTCTCGCGCGATATAGCGTTCCACATATTCAGTGACCATACCACCTTCGACCGCTCTTAAGATCAAGACCTCCCTGTCATCCGTTAGCAAGACTATGGCGGATTCTGAATGTTGAAGAACGTAGCGAATTCTGCGCCCCAGACCGATTTCGATATCCTCGGTGTAGAGAACCCGCTCGTCCTTTATACGGATCCGCACAAGTTTGTGTTGTGACAGTGTGCCAACCAGAAGGTCGCCATCCCACTCAGGGTGAAAACCATCGATAACAGCGAGACCACCAGGCCCAATTGAGGGCACCCATGCTAAAACAGGCTCGACATAGACATCTTGATCCGGAGCAGCGTTAAGCTGCTTCAGCGCCAACCCATTATATGCCGTGCCATCCGACTTATAGGGCCAACCATAGTTGGCACCTTCTTCGATACGATTTAGCTCATCGCCGCCGCGAGGACCATGCTCGACCGTCCAAATACGAGCCTCTTGGTCAATTGCGATGCCCTGAGGGTTGCGCTGCCCTTTAGAGACGTGATGCGAAACAAGGCTGTCAATACTAATGGCGACAACCCGACCGTAGCCGGCCTCATCCATTTGTGGCACTGGTGGATACTCTGGGTTAAGTGGGTTTTTAGGCCCGCTGTTGCCGTCCAACCCATAGGATCCGCTTGTCAGGTAGATTAAGCGGGCGGCGTCATCGAAGACCATTCGTCCACCTGCCATATTCCCTGACATAGCATTCATCTCTTGCACAAGAGGAAGACACGGTGATGTTTCAAAGAATATTTCCCAATCGTCTGAGTCTATTTCGACGGTATCGGGCTCAAAAGGTGCATCTAGTCTTGCGATGTCGATCCGATTCGAAAAGCAAGCGCGATCAGGATCATAACGTGAGTAGGAGACCAGCAAGGCTGGTTGATCGAAGGCTTCAAGATATAGAACATCATTAAACCGAAACTCACTCGTATTGAATGACCAATCAGCATATTCATCTTTTTCAGATGCCAAGACATACTCATCATACCCTTGGTCAGGGGGTGAAATTTTGAGTTCGATTACCCTTTGCTCCAAAGTAACTGCATGCATTTTTCCTTCATTCGAAATAGCTAGGATGTAACCATTCGCCTCAGTCAGAGCGCCACCGGTACCCGGACGGGCTGACCTTGGAAGCTGCACCACTTTACCCACAATCGGTACGTGGGTGGTTTGAAATTTAATCTCTCCAGGTTTGGCGGGCACAATCACAGCTTGGGCATCGAGGCGAACCTTTATGTGATTAGCAACGCTGTCGATGAGCGGAAAAGGGAACCGCTCATTATCTCGACCAATGGAGCCGGCGATCATCCCTACGAATAGCGTGAAGCAGAGTCCCGCCATCAATAAAAACGAAAAAACTGCAAGAGAAATTCGCCAACGTCGCACGACCCCAGACACAATAGCGCGTCTGAAATTGAACGCTATTTTGCCTGTTCGCAGGAAGAACGATCGAACGCCGCTCCAGAATAAAACCAAATGATTGTTCCCGTGCATTTTGCCCCCCCAAGGTTCTGAGCCTTACTATGAAAGCTCTTCCGAAAGAACGCGATGAATTTTCTTGAATCAAGCAAGTAAACTCTAGTCTGCGCCATTTACTATCATGTTTCGCCAGTTTTGCAGTCACCACTCAAGTGAGAGCTGATTCAATTGTGCACCCATCGCTTATGAGGCGAGCGATCCGTTTGTCGTCGAAAACAAGAGTTGCATGAGGTAAGCATTTTGTTTGACGAAAAGTGCTGCCGACCTGAAATCTGCAGAGGTTTGCCTAAAAGCGGAAACTTACTGCGTAAGCGAACGCTTTATTGATCCCACTTATCGCAGTTCTTGTCGCACCTCTGCTTCCCTAAAGGATCGGGCAAGTCTATATCGCGCGTATGACACCACGCGACAAAATTCGTAATTTCTCCATTGTGGCGCACATTGACCACGGCAAGTCGACTTTGGCGGATCGCTTGA
>Ga0256829_1003856_pt1 | contig 10118 bp, 8 predicted proteins | sample 131447metaG_FD_185979 | JGI IMG/M metagenome (GOLD analysis project Ga0256829, IMG submission 185979) | Hydrothermal vent microbial communities from Lau Basin, Pacific Ocean - 131-447 | ecosystem: Environmental > Aquatic > Marine > Hydrothermal vents | place: Pacific Ocean: Lau Basin | collected...
GGGCCGCGGTCGGGTCTTCCAGGTTGTCTAAGATAATCAGCCGCGGGCCGTCGGCCTTCCAGGCCGCGATCACGCGCGCCGCGTAGGCGGCCAGGTCTTCCTCGGGGGCGCGGGGCAGGCCCATGGCCGCGCCGCAGGCGGCCACCTGCTCATCAAACAGCGCCGGGTCGCGCAAATCCAGCCAGTGCACGCCCCGGAAGCGGTAGCCGTAGCGGTAGGCGAACTCCACGGCCAGTTGGGTCTTGCCCACGCCGCCGATGCCGGTGATGGCGATGGCGGGGGCTCCACCCAGACCTCCGCCCAGACCTCCGAAGTCTTGGAGACTTCGGAGGTCTTGAGCCCGCCCCGTAAACAGCGCGTTGCGCGGCAGGGGCAGGCGCGAGCCGGGGGGCAGCGCGCCGGGCAGGGTGAGGCGCGGCTGCAAGGCCTCCGCCTGCCGGGGGCCGAGGGTCACGGTGTTGTGGGCGCCGATGAGCAGCACGCTGTCCTTCACATCGCCGTGGACGATGATCTGCCCCGCGCGGGCAGCCTCGGCCAGCGCCTCCAGGTCGGCGGCTTCGGGGTTGACCGCCAGCGCCTCCAGGATGGCGTCCAGTTTGCGCTGCACGGCGGCGAATTCGGCGCGCTGCTCGGCCAGGATGGTCAGGCCGGTCTGGGCGATCACCGGCAGGGCGAAGTCGCGCAGGGTGCTCACGGCGCGCAGCAGGGCCTCGGTCACCAGGCGGGCGCCCGCGGCCCGCTTTTCCGGCGGCAGGGCGGGCAGGGTGCGGGCGAAGTCGGCCTCCCACGGCGGGCAGGGTGCCGAAGTCCAGGCTGTGGAAGAGTTGGCGCAGGTCTTCGTCGGGGCAGTGGGCCGGGGCTTGCAGCCAGCGGCGCGCCTGTTCGGCGGCTTCCAGCAGGCGGCGGGCGGTCGCTTCGCGCTGCAGCCAAGCGTCCAGGCGGGTTTGCAATTCCTCGTCAATCACCGTGTCGGCCAGCAGACCGGCGGCGCTTTCCCCCAGCCAGGTTTTGGCCTGGTGCTTGAGCAGGGCGGTGAGGAATTTGAGCAAGGTTTGCGGCTGAAGGGATGGCATGGCACCCCTCCGGGGTGGCGGGTTGCCCCCAGTATAGAGCAGGTTGGCGTGTGAGGCAAGGGGGGGGCTCGCTGGCCCGGGGGCCGTGCAGGGCTTCCCTAATGCACACAGGAGACCTAAAGGTTACAACGGCGTAACGCTAAGAGCGCAAAGAGAACAAACGCAAAGTAAACTTCTGTGTTTTCTGCGACGCTTCTGTGCTTTCTGGGGTTGTAATCGGTGCGAATCTGTGGAATCTGTGGTTTCTCCTTACCTGGGCTGAACAGATACTTTTTTACGCCATTTTTACGCGGCAGGGGTTGACATTTTGCCAAAGAGGGCTACACTTACTGCCACGGAGTATTGAACATGGCTACTGATGACACCGTTTTCCCCATCTGGGGTCTGAAGCAGAAGAAGGCTCGCATGACCCACCGCCACCGACCGGCAGGCGGGCCTTCGGCGTTTGGTGCCTGAACAGCCTCCCCCGAGTTTATCTTTGCCCCCCGGCCGACGGTCGGGGGGCTTTTTGTTCATTCGGCGGCTCCCCGCCGCTTTCCCCGGCCCGCCTTTTGGCAAGGAGAATTTTATGAGCATTCAATCTTATATCCAGCGTCCCCTGGAAATCGTGGACACCACCCTGCGGGAAGGCCAGCAATCGCCCCTCTTGCACGATTACGGCAAATACTACTTTTCGCGGCAGGACAAACAGGATATCCTGCGGGCGCTCATCCTTTACGGCGTCAAATTTGTGGAAATGTTCGCCCCCGTGGTCAGCCCCGGCGAGGCGGAAGATTTTCAGCACCTGAAAGCCCTGCGCGATGAACTCGCCCCGTAGCACGGCCGCGCCTTCCTCGTTGCCCATGTGCGGGCGCACCCCCGCGATGTTGAAACCGCCATTGAGGCCGGGTTTGACGGCCTGCACATCTACATGGGCACCTCGCAGGTTTCCCAGCGCTACAACCACGGCAAAGGGTTAGAGGAAATCGCCCGCCGCGTGCGCTCCTTGCTGGAAGACCTGCACCGCAACTACCCTCACCTGTGGCTGCGCTTCAGCGGCGAAGACGCCTTCCGCACGCCTTTGGAAGACCTCTTCCGCGTTTACGATGACATCATTCCCTTCGTCCACCGCCTGGGCATGCCCGACACCGTGGGCGTTGCCACGCCCGACAGGGTCCGCCGCCGCGTGCTGGCTTTTCGGGAACGTTACCCCGACACGCCGCTGGAGGTGCATTTCCACGACGACCGCGGCTTTGCCCTGGTCAACGCCCTCGCCGCGGTGCAGGCTGGAGCACAGTTCGTAGATACCACCATCCTGGGCATCGGCGAGCGTTCCGGCATCACCTCGCTCACGGCTTTGCTGTTCAACCTCTTCCTCAATGAAGCCTACGAACAGGTGCTGCCTTATCAAATCCACCTTTCTTACCCCCTCAATGTTCTTGTGGCCGACAAACTCAACATGCTGGTGCCCTTCAAAGAGCCTGTAACCCTCACCAACCGCACCCACACGGCAGGGGTGCACCAAAACGCGGTGCTCAAGCACAGCGGCACCTACGAAGCCATGCCCCTGGCGCTCTTTGGCGTCAACCAGCGCGATATTCTGCTGGGGCCGCTTGCCGGCCGGAATGTGGTGCGCTACTTTTTGGGCGAGGTTCACTATTTTGACCTTGACGAGGAAACCGCCCGCCGCATGGCTCAACGCTTCAAGGAAGTGGTCTATGAGCGGGTGCCGCAGGCTTCCCCGGCGGAGGTGTTGCTGGAACTCGCCGAAGAACACGGCCTGCAAAAGCGCACGCAGCCCCCGGCCGATGCCTTCCAAATGGTAGAAAACCTTTACCCTGCCGACCCGGCAGCCGAACCGGCGCGCGTGCGGGGCTAAACGCGTGATGCTTTTCTGCCTTTTTCACCCAGTAGGAGAGAAATGCCATGCCCATGACCTTTGCCGAAAAAGCCCTCGCCCGCGCAGCGGGGGGAAGCCCGCCTGCGGGCCGGCGACATTGTGACCGTTTCCCCTCAGTGGCTGCTTTCCCACGACAATACCGCCGCCATTTTACGCATTTTCCGCGACCGGCTGGGGGCCGAGAAGATCATGTACCCCCGGCGCCTCATCGTGGCGTTAGACCATGCAGCGCCGCCCCCCACCGCCCGCCACGCCCAAAACCACGCCGAAATCCGCGCCTTTGTGCGGTAGCAGGGCATTCAAAACCACGCCGAAATCCGCGCCTTTGTGCGGCAGCAGGGCATTGCTCGCTTTTACGATGCGTTCCTGGCCGGTAGCGGCTTCCCGCCAGGGGATAGATATGGTCATTGTGCGGGAAAACTGCGAGGGGCTCTACGTGCGCGAAGAGTTCTCCGAAGGCGAAGGCAAGGCCGTGGCGCGGCGGGTGATGACCCGCGACGGCTCGCGGCGGGTGGCAAAGGCTGCCTGGCAAATCGCCTGCCGCCGCGCCCGCCGCCGCACGCCCCCTCGTGCCGCCATCACCGTGGTGCACAAAGCCAATGTGCTTTCCCTCACCGACGGCCTGTTTCGCCAAACCGCGCGCGCCGCTTTAGAAGAAAGCGCCCAAGCCCACCCCGAAATCAGCCTCACGGTGGAAGAGCGCCTGGTGGACGCGATGGCAATGTTGTGCGTCAAAGCCCCCGAACGGCTGGATGTGCTGCTGGCCCCCAACCTCTACGGCGACATTCTCTCTGACCTGGCCGCCGCGCTGGTGGGGGGGCTGGGGCTGGCGCCCTCCGTCAATATCGGCGCGGGACCGCCGCTGGCAGAGCCGGTGCACGGTTCTGCCCCCGACATCGCCGGGCAGGGCATTGCCAACCCTCTGGCGGCCATCCTTTCGGCAGGGCTGCTGCTGGAACAATGGGGGCTGGAAGCCCAGGCCCGGCGCCTGGAAAACGCCGTGGCCGAAACCCTTGCCGCGGGCATCCTGCCCCCTGACCTGGGCGGGGCGGCGTCCACGCGGACATTGGCAGATGCCATCGTGAATCGGCTGAGGTAGTCACTGTTCAGCCTCGGCAAAAAAGAGAAACCGCAGATTCCGCAAAGGAGAAACCACAGATTACGCAGATTTCGCAGAAAGACATCCACTGATTTTTGGCGGCTTTGGTGTCCTCTTGGCGACCACCTTGGCGTCCCATCCGTGTCATCCGTGGTCTATTTCCTTGCGACTGAACAGCTACGTGGAGTAGGGGAGGGGAGGCAGGCCGAATGCAAGGAGAAAGTCCCCGGTGCGGCTTCCCAATGCAGCGCTGGTGTTGCAAAAACTTTTCAGCAGAAAGAAACCACAGATTGCGCAGATTGCGCAGATGGGGGAGGGCCTTGGCTTCTTTTGGGGCTTTATGCTTTTGATAAGTACTATTATCGCAAGCAAAAGCGTGTTATACTTGTGCAGATTTTGACGAAAAATCCCGTTTTCCCGGAGTTTCCAAATGGCTGCACACAAAATCGTGTATTACAAGTCATTGGTGTGCCCTCGCTGCATTCCAACCACAAAGATGCTCAAAGCCTTTCGGCGCCGTTACCCCGAGGTGGAAATTGAGGAAGTAGAAGTGCTGACGCATCTTGGCCGCGCCCGCGAAGCCGGCGTTTTGCAGGTCCCAACAATCGTTGTCGGACCGCATCGGCTTTACAAAGCCTTGCCCTTGGCCGAGTTTGCCCGGCTGGTCTTTGAAGAAGGCGATTCGTGAGCCGCCAGAGGCGTTTTGCCACCACGCAGGTAATTACGAAATCGGGTAACTGCCTACGCTGGGGTGCTCTCCATGCGTCTTGATGCGCTGTGCCTTTGCCATACCCCTCCCCTGGCTCCCCTCCCCGCATGCGGGGAGGGGACGGACGGGGGGTGGGGGCAACGCAGCGGCAGCGGCGCCAAAGGAAAACGCGGTGTGAAAACACGCCCTCCATTGCCAGCGCTACGATTTGGGTAGGCAATTACGAAATCGGTGGATATTTTTTCTGCGGCATCTGCGCAATCTGCGGTTTTTCTTGGCTGAGGCTGAATGGATACGCCTGAAGTCGCTCGGTAAAAGCGTAACGCAGGCCGGAGCATTCCGGCCTGCGTTTTTGGGTGTGCGCTGGGCGGGAGTTGAACCCGCACGCCCTAAGGGGCACGTGGCCCTCAACCACGCCTGTCTGCCAGTTCCAGCACCAGCGCATCACAAGCGGGCGTTATTATATCCGCCCGCTTTCAAATGGTCAAGCAAACGCGCGGCGTTTTGTGGAATGCATCCCGATTGCAGGGCCAGGCTGCCCTGCTCTGGTGTGGCTCGCCGGCGTGCCTGGCAAGGCTTACCCGCCGCTGCCGGAAGTCGGCAACGGCGTGGGTGTTGGGGTTGCCGTGGGGCCTGTCGCTGCCCCACTCCAACTGAAAACGCGCGATTCACTCTGAGCACCGGCAGGTTTCCAAATGGGATTGCCTGCATCATCGGTGCCGACCTGCCGCACTGTCACCACCCACCAGCGGAAGATGTGCGGTTTGGGCTCGGCCGGTTGGAAGGAAGCCGGCACCACGTATTTGGTATCGGTTACGTAGGCGATGATCTTTCGCCCGCGGTCGGCAGTCAGGTCTTCAACCGTTACCTGATAGGCTTCGTTGTTCCGCAATTCTCCCACTGAAGCCCATTGCAAAGCCACCGTGTCGTCGGCCAGGGTGAATACGGCGCCATTGACCGGAATCAGCAAATTCGGCGCGGGATACGGCGGCGGCGGCGTGGGTGTGGCGGTAGGCCCGGGTGTCGGATTCCGCATACACAGGGGGATGATCAGGGTTTCCCCGGCAAAGACGGTGTTGTTGACCAACCCATTGTACTGCCGGATGGCTTCAATGGGCACGTTGTAGTTGACCGCGATGCCACTGAGGGTGTCGTTTTCCTGAACTGTGTAGGTGATTTTTTCACACGCCTGGGCTGTGGCGTCGGCCGGGCTGAGCGTTGCTTTGGGTGTAGGCGTGGGCGTGGGCGTGGGCTGCGGAATGAGGAGCTTTTGACCCACGTACAATGTGCAGGCCGAGGAAAGGTTGTTTTGCAGAATAATGCTTTGGATGGAAATGTTGAAAGCCAGTGCAATGCTGCCACAGGTATCCCCGTTTTTGACCACGTAAGCCAATGGCGTGGGCGTGGGCAAAGGCGTATTGGTGGGCGTCGGCGGTAAGGGTGTTGGTGTTACCGTGGGCGTAAGCGTTATGGTGGGCGAAGGCACCGGCGTGGGCGCGACGATGCGGTTGGACTGGCGAAGCGCCAGGTAAACCATGCCTGCTCCCAGCGCCACGAAAAAGGCCAAAAGCCCCAGCGCCGTTGGCAAAGTCAGCGTAATTTGCGGCATTCGGCTGCGGCGGGTGGCCTGGGGGGCTTTGGCTTCCCCTTGCGGGGTAAATGTGGTTCCACAAATGTGGCAGCGCGTGGCACTGGCGCTCAGACGCGTGCCGCACGTTGGACAAATTTTGGTTGAGGTCTCGGTTTCAGATTTGTCTGCCATAAAAGCACCTTTGAGCCAAATTCGGCGCGCCGATTATACCATGCCTGCCGATGTTATACTTTGGGCTATGTATAGTCTGTACATCCATGTGCCTTTTTGTCAACACCGCTGCAGTTACTGCGATTTTAATACCTATGCAGGGCAAGAGCATTTGCAGACAGCCTATGTTGAGGCACTATGCCGCGAAATTGCTCTGGTGGCTTCTTCTGCCCGGGAAGCCCTGCCCGTGCACACGGTTTATTTCGGGGGCGGCACGCCTTCGCTGCTTTCTCCCGCACAAATCGGGCGTATTCTGGAAGCCGTGGCACGCCACTTTGCTCTGGCGGAGGAAGCCGAAATTTCACTGGAAGCCAACCCCGGCACTGTAAATCAAGTCTATCTGAAGGCATTGTGGAAAGCGGGAATCAACCGGCTCAGTCTGGGGGTTCAGTCGGCACATCCGGATGATTTGCGCCTGCTGGAACGCGAACACGATTTTGGGACGGTTATCCGCGCGGTGGCCTGGGCTCGGGCTGCCGGATTTGATAATCTCAACCTGGATTTGATTTTTGGCCTTCCCCACCAGCCATTGGAACGCTGGCAGAAGACGGTGCATTGGGCTCTGGCTTTGAAGCCCGAGCATTTGTCTCTGTATGCGCTCACGCTGGAATATGGCACGCCGCTGGCGCATTGGGTTGGGCGCGGCTTGCTGCCCGCGCCGGATGACGACCTTGCCGCCGAGATGTACACGTGGGCAGATCGGCGCCTTCGTGAGAAAGGCTATACGCAATACGAAATCTCCAACTGGGCACGGCCGGGGATGGCCTGCCGTCATAACCTGCAGTACTGGCGAAATCAGCCTTATTTGGGGCTGGGTGCAGGCGCGCATGGCTATGCAGCCGGTATGCGCACGGTTAACGTGCTGACGCCGGCGGCTTATATCCGCCGCCTGAGTGCTGCTGCCTCTCCGCGGCCTTTTCCGCGCACGCCTGCAACGGTCAACGCGCGTCTGCTCTCCCCCACCGACGAGATGGCGGAAACAATGATGATGGGGCTCAGACTTACCGAGGAAGGCGTTGCCCGGAGCGCCTTTGCACAGCGCTTTGGCCAGGATATGATGGCGGTGTATGGGAAGAGCATTCAGCGGCTGGTGACGCAGGGCTTGTTGATGTGGTCGGCCGATGGCGAGCGGCTGCGCCTTACGGCGCGCGGGCGTTTGCTGGGGAATTGGGTTTTTCGGGCTTTTGTGTAGTGGGTGGAAGGTTTTGTAGCTGGTTTGGTAAAATGGCTATACGAAATCCTGCTTTTGCCTCTCGGGCGGTGCATGGTAAATGGCTATACGAAACGCCCCTCTTTGCCGAACCTTGACAACCCCTCACCCCTCCCGTATAATCTAAAGCACAACCTCAATGCCCTATATTTTCTTCCCTCTCGGAGGAGTAAGCAGTCCGCGGGCTGACAGAAAAGATGCGGCCACCGGCTGAAAGCCGCCGCAGCCCAGCCCTGCCGAAGGTCGCCGAGAGAAGCAGGCCGAAGAAAGCCGCCTTGCGGTGATTAGACCGGCCCGGGTGCGCCCGTTACCGCGCGGCCCCAATCGGCTGCCCGCCCGCTGGGGTAACGAGTGCGTCGCCGCCGTAAGGCGCGGCGAAGTGAGGTGGTACCGCGGATTTCCCCTTCCGTCCTCATGCGGAGGGGGTGCTTTGTTTAATGGCGAATGATGAATTGCGAATTGCGCCGCTGCTCACCGCACACTGTTCACCGTGCACCGGGACACCTGATACAGGCACACTTTCCTCTGGAGGCCACCATGACCGCATACAAACTTCCCCCCACTTTCAACTTCCGCGAACTGGAAGGCGAAATCTACCACCGCTGGGAAAGCCGCGGCTACTTTGCCCCTTCCAACGACCCCAACGACCCAGGCCACGACCCCCACAAGCAGCCCTTCGTGATTTCCATGCCGCCGCCCAACGTCACCGGCGAACTACACCTCGGCCACGCGATGTTCGTTTCCCTGGAAGACCTGATGACCCGCTACCACCGCATGAAGGGCGAACCGACCCTCTGGCTGCCCGGCACCGACCACGCGGGCATCGCCACCCAACTGATGGTGGAACGCGACCTGGCCGCCAAAGGCATCGACCGCAAAACCCTGGGGCGGGAAGGCTTCCTCAAGCACGCCTGGGCCTGGAAAGAGCGCTACCACGACCGCATCGTGGGGCAGATTCGCCGCCTGGGGGCTTCGTGCGACTGGTCGCGCGAGCGTTTCACCCTCGACCCCGGCCTCTCGCGCGCCGTGCGGGAAGCCTTCGTGCGCCTCTGGAAGAAGGGTCTGATTTACCGCGGCCCGCGCCTCATCAACTGGGACCCCAAACTCAAAACCGCGGTCTCTGACCTTGAGGTGGAATACCGCGAGCAACAGGGCAAACTTTACTACTTCAAATACATGCTTGCCGACGGCAGCGGCTACATTCCCGTGGCGACCACCCGCCCCGAAACCATTTTGGGCGATACTGCCGTGGCCGTTCACCCCGAGGACGACCGCTATACGGATTTTGTGGGCAAAGAGGTCGTGGTGCCCATGTTAGGCCGCCGCATTCCGGTGATTGCCGATGACTACGTGGACCCCGAATTCGGCACCGGCGCGCTCAAAATCACCCCCGGCCACGACCCCAACGACTACGAAATCGGCCAGCGCCACAACCTGCCCATCATCAACATCTTCACCGAAGACGCCGCCATCAACGAGCACGGCGGCCCCTACAAAGGCCTTGACCGCTTTGAAGCCCGCAAGAAGCTGTGGGAAGACATGCGCGCCGCCGGGCTGGTGCTCAAAGAGGAAAATTACGTCCATCAGGTGCCGGTTTCCCAGCGCGGCGGCACCCTGATTGAACCGATGATTTCCACCCAGTGGTTCGTGAAAATCAAGCCGCTGGCCGAAGCCGGTTTGAAGGCCGTGCGTGAGGGCCAAATCCGCATCATCCCCGAGCGCTTTGAGAAGGTGTACTTCCACTGGCTGGAAAACATCCGCGACTGGTGCATCAGCCGCCAGTTGTGGTGGGGACACCGCATTCCGGCGTGGTACGGCCCCGACGGCGAGGTGTTCGTTGCCCATAACAAAGAGGAAGCCCGCCAGCAGGCCGAAGCCCACTACGGCCGCCCCGTGGAACTCACCCAGGACCCCGACGTGCTGGATACCTGGTTCTCTTCGGGGCTGTGGCCGTTTTCCACCTTAGGCTGGCCCGAAGAAACCCCCGATTACCGCTACTTCTACCCCACCAGCGTGATGGAAACCGGCTACGACATCCTCTTCTTCTGGGTCGCCCGCATGATCATGATGGGGCTGGAATTCACCGGCAAGCCGCCCTTCCACACGGTTTACCTGCACGGGCTGGTGCGCGACGAGCACGGGCAGAAAATGTCCAAAACCAAAGGCAACGTGATTGACCCCTTAGTGGTGATGGACGAACTGGGCACCGACGCGCTGCGCTTTACCCTGCTGGTAGGTTCCAGCCCGGGCAACGACATGAACCTCAGCCTGAAGAAGGTGGAAGCCAACCGCAACTTTGCCAACAAGGTGTGGAACGCCGGGCGCTTTGTGATTGGCGCGCTGGAAA
>Ga0256829_1003857_pt1 | contig 10118 bp, 8 predicted proteins | sample 131447metaG_FD_185979 | JGI IMG/M metagenome (GOLD analysis project Ga0256829, IMG submission 185979) | Hydrothermal vent microbial communities from Lau Basin, Pacific Ocean - 131-447 | ecosystem: Environmental > Aquatic > Marine > Hydrothermal vents | place: Pacific Ocean: Lau Basin | collected...
TCAGACAGTCCGAAAAAGCTAAGTCTCTGTTTCATCAGGAAAGATTTTATTCATAAAATTCTTTATGTCCAGCCTTTGCAAAACTAAGCAGCTTCAAACGATTTCAAAGAGGCGTTTATATCATACAAAGATTGACAAATCAAATTAGGAGTTTACTATTGCTAAAATCTATCATAATTACGGAGGCGCTATGAGCAGTTCTATAAAATTTATCCAGCTCGGTTTCGGTCCGATCGGCCAGAAGATTTTCAAATATGCAACTGAAAGAAATATTCTGCATCCGGTTGCAGTAATTGATATCGATAAGGAAAAGATTGGAAAGGATGCAGGAATCATAGCCGGCACCAGAAACACCGGTATTGCCGTAAGCAACGATCTTGAAGTCGCTCTGAACAGCTCCGCAGATATTGTGATTGTGGCAACCTCATCAAGCATTGAGGCAATAGAAGAACAAATATCGGCATCCGTGCAACATTCGAAAAATGTGATATCAACATCTGAAGAGCTGCTCTATCCGTGGGAAAACAACGAAATTATTGCGAAAAGACTGGACAGACTTGCCAAAGAACACAATGTAAGCATACTTGGAACCGGCATAAATCCCGGTCTTCTGATGGATACACTCCCTCTTGTTTTGAGCGCCGCTGCAAGAAGAGTGGATTCGATAGAAATCAAGCGTCATCAGAACGCCTCAGAAAGAAGACTGCCTTTTCAGAAAAAAATCGGCGCAGGGCTGAGCCTTGAGGAGTTCAATCGTTTGAGAGACAAAAAAATCATAAGACATGTAGGGTTTTCCGAATCAATCCAGATGATTGCGGCGGGATTGGGAATAGAACTTGATAAAATCATCGAAAAAGTTGAACCGGTCATTGCCGAAGAACCGGTTAAAAGCGATTTTATCAACGTTCAAAAAGGCTACGTAAAAGGCGTTCATCAAACTGCCTACGGATTTGTTGAAAGCAAACCGGTTATATCACTTGAGCTCCTGGCATATTTGGGAAATCCAAACAGTAAAGATGAAATTATCATACACGGCAATCCGAATATCACCAGCACAATTTCAGGCGGAGTAAACGGAGACATAGCAACTGCGGCTGTTATAGTAAATGCAATTCCGCGGGTCATCGATGCAAAAGCCGGACTCAGAACAATGCTCGATATTGGAATTCCGTCCTGCTACAGATAGCGCATCTTTTGTTTAGTAATATTGAAAAACAGCTTGAAAATTATATTTTTTAACATATCATAAAATAAATTAAAAAACAGGAGGTAGTTATGAAAAAACTGATTTTAAGTTTTGTGGCTGTGGCTGTTCTGATTTTAGGCATCAGTCCTGCCAACAGCTTTGCAAAACAGAGGACATTCTATGTGCTGGCAACCGGCGGAACCGGAGGCACGTATTATCCGTTGGGCGGCGCTCTGGCACAGCTTCTTTCAAACAATACCGATATCATCGTCACCGCTCAAACCGGCAACGCATCGGTTGCAAATTGCAATCTCATAAGCAAACATCAGGTTGAGATGGCGTTTGTTCAGAACAACGTGGCATACTGGGCATATACCGGAACCGGTCTTTTCAAGGGTAAAAAACCGATAAGAAATCTGAGGGCAATCGCCTCTTTGTATCCCGAAACGATACAGATAGTCGCAAGGGCTGATTCGGGAATAAATTCCATTTACGACCTTAAAGGCAAACGTGTGGTTCCTGGCAATGCTGGAAGCGGAACTGCCATTGATGCAAAAAATATATTGACAGCTGCAGGACTTTCATTCAAGGATATGCATATTGACTATCTCGGTTTTGCTCAGGCTGCCCAACGCCTTGCAGATAATCAGATTGATGCGGCTTTTGTAACGGCAGGATATCCTACCTCAAGCATACTGCAGCTTGCAATTACAACGCCAATCAAGATTATTCCCATATCAGGAAAACTGCGTGCAAAAATACTTAAAAACTACAAATATTATGCCAAAGATACAGTTCCGGCAGGAACATACAAAGGAATAAATAAACCTGTTCCGACAATATCTGCCATAGCACAATGGGTCGTTGACTCTAAACTGCCTGCAAATAAGGTTTATGAAATGACCAAAGCGCTCTGGCAGCACAGGGATATACTTGCAAAAGTTCATGCAAAGGGCAAGCTGATAACACTTGACACCGCTCTTGACGGAGTTGCAATACCGCTTCATCCGGGAGCAAAACGCTTCTATAAAGAGAAAGGCCTTATAAAGTAATCAGGCAAAAAGGCCGCCTTAATGGCGGTCTTTTCTATTTTTTTATATGCGCAAAACAGTTACAATAGCAGTTATACTTTTTATTATTTTAGCGGCGCTTGGCTATCTGATACGGATTGATACTCTGATTGTTAAGATAAACGGAAAAGAGGTTTTTGTTCAGCCGGTTGAATCCAAAACAATGCATATACGTTATTATCATTCGGTATCCAAAACTTTTATCGATGAATATTATTATCTTAACACTAAAAACGATATGATAATCACAAAAAAATCGATTTTTTCCTCTCAGGGAGGTGCCGGACTGCCGGAATATGGCAAACTTAAATACGCTAAAGACGGTCGGTTTGAGATGGAGATGTCAAGACCGATACAACGACTGTTCATCACCGTTCAGCATCAATATCCCGGATTTTTTTATTATGAAAACAAAATACTTAACCTGCCAAGCTATACCGATAGCTACGCACAAGCGGAGGTTTTCTTGACAAAAACAGCTATTTCTGACTATATTGCCAAAAAGGTAAAAATTTATGAGCGTGAGCGAAAAAAAAGATAAAGTTATAGATGATAATCTGCTGCTTGAAAAAAGCGGCGATATTCTCGAGGGAAAAGGCGCACAGGAATTAGTCGAGCTTTATGACCCGGAATTTCGGTTCAGGCGGGTTATAGGAATCTCAGCAATCGTTATAACGATTCTGGCAAGCATTCTGTCACTGTTTCACGTCTATACAGCCGGATTCGGCATACTTCAGGAATTGAAGCATCGCGCCGTTCACCTCTCTTTTGTCATTCTGCTTGTGTTTTTGCTTTATCCGATAAGAGGCGGACATGATAAGCCCTATTCTCTCAAATATATAATCTACGATCTTCTGTTTGCATCATTTGCCGCATGGATTTCTTACGATCAATACAGAGATATTTTAAATAATATAACCTTTTTGACATATTTCATACCGTTATTTACATTTCTGTTTGCAATCTATTACAAGCGGCGCGAAACCCTGAAAAACGCCCTGATTCCCTATTTCGACCTGCTTTTCTCGCTATTGCTGCTTTTAATCCCGAATTCGATAATCTACTATCTTTCATCTGTCGGATACTTTAACCTTAAAAATCTTACAACCGGAGTAAAAATTTGGGCATTGATTATCTATCTTGCCTCAAACATAACGCTTGTGCTTACCTTTATAAAATCAATCCTGCATATCAGACGAAAAGATTACAGATATGATCCTCGACAGATTCCGTTTTTCGATATACTTCTCGGTATTGCCGCGGTTGCCTTTTCAAGCTATCTCATTGTCGATTATAATAATCTTGTAACCCGGAGTGGGCTTTTCTTCAACCGCGATATATTTATGGGTTCGGTTGCCATTTTGCTTATACTTGAGGCTGCAAGACGAGCGCTCGGACCTGCGCTTCCCACAATTGCGTTTTTTGCCGTAATGTATGCCCGTTTTGGCGAGCAGATAGCTGGTATTCCCGGACTTGCATATTTTGCGCACAGAAATTACGATTTCGGAAGAATTATTCAACATATGTATCTCGGAACGGAAGGAATATACGGCATTCCTGTAGGAGTCGTCGCTACCTATGTGTTTCATTTTGTTTTATTCGGAATAATAATTCAAAAATCCGGTATGGGAAAACTGTTTATGGATCTTGCGCTGGCAGCAGCGGGAAAATCAAGAGGCGGACCGGCAAAGGTTTCGGTAATATCAAGCGGTCTTCTGGGCTCTATAAACGGTAGCTCAATTGCAAACACCGTCACAACCGGAGCATTGACAATACCGCTTATGAAAAAAATCGGCTACAGAAAAGAGTATGCGGGCGCAGTTGAAGCAACCTCATCAACAGGAGGTCAGATAACCCCGCCTATAATGGGAGCAGCAGCATTCATTATGGCTGATTTTCTCGGCATTCCGTATATAAAAATTGCCGCCGCAGCGATAATTCCGGCATTGATGCATTATCTTGCAATCTTCACAATGGTTCACCTTGAAGCAAAAAAGCAAGATATTCGGGGGCTTACCGACGATCAGATACCGGAATGGAAGCAGACTCTCAAGGACAAGGGGCTTTTTCTGCTTCCTCTTGTTATGGTTATAGGTCTTCTGGTAAGCGGCACAACCCCATTTCTTGCGGCATTCTTTGGCATAATTACAACACTTTCGCTTGCTCAGATTAAAGGCGAAACACAATATTTTCTTGTGCCCTATATTCTTTCGGTTTATCAAATCGTAACCGACTCATCTATATTCGGCAATCATCTCGTATTAATTTTGGGTGTTTTGTTTATGATAGGACTATATTATTTTTATCTGAAACACAAAAAGTTTAATCTTCTGACATTTTCCGAATCCGTTTCTCTTGTCATTCTGTTTTTTGCGCTCTCATTAACCATAGATGCGCGGCTTGCGTCATTTTGGGTAAATTTTGCAATTATAGCAATCGGCGTCTTTCATAAAGATTCGATAATACCGATACCGGCAATTGTGGAAGCGTTGAAAGACGGGGCAAAAAACGCCCTTGCAATCGGTGCCGCATGCGCTGCGGTTGGGCTTATAATAGGCGCAACCACACTCACAGGCGCAGGACTTGCATTCTCGCAAAGCAGCGTTCAGATAGCAAAACTCACCGTCAGTATGCTTCATCAAATCGATATTTTTCATCTTCTTTCCGGCTTTAATCTTGTTCTGCTGTTTACACTTATATATGTAATGCTTGCAAGCATAATACTTGGCAGCGGTCTTCCCACAACCGCTACCTATATCATTCTTGCGATAATAACCGCACCGGCTTTGGCAAACTTTGGAATAAGCCTGCTGGCTGCTCATATGTTTGTGCTCTATTATGGGGTTTTGGCAGATGTCACACCTCCTGTTGCGCTTGCCGCTTATGCAGGTTCAGGTATCGCAGGATCCAATCCGTTCAAAACCGGATTGGTTGCATTCCGTTTGGCTGGTGGCAAAGCCACAGTGCCTTTTGCATTCGTCTATTCACCATCGCTATTACTTCTGCCATGGCTGACCGATAAAACCGGAATAGGCTTTCCGTATTATGATTTCATGATTGCATTTGCCTCTACCGTTATAGGCATATTTTCACTTGCCGCAGCGCTTGAGGGATTTCTGAAAACAGAGATGAAATGGTTTGAACGGTTAATTTTTATTGCTGCATCGATTGCCCTTCTTGCCCACGGAGCAGAAATGTTTGCCATAGGACTGACTCTGTTTGCAGCAGGCTTTTTCATACAGACGGCAAGATCAAAAAAGCTCATATAGCAAGATTATAGAGTTGTTCTGCAAACAGTCTAAACCGTCGTTTCGACGCTTAAAAGTTTGGGACCTTGCTTTGTTATGAATTTTCCGGCTTTTATCTCCCATATCCAACCGGAATAACCGTATCCTCCGATAGGTCTTGTAACAAGAGCACCGCGCCAGCTTTCCCGCCTCGGTTTGTTATAACTTATTGTGCCAAATTTTCCGAACACAAACTTTTCTACCTTGTGGGCATATTTCTCGCCTTTTAGCTGTTCGACAAGCTCCCATGCATCCTGGCCGCCCCAAATCGAAGCTCTAAGACAATATTTATTGTCGATGGCTATTTTGTATGCTTCCTGCCTGTTTTCAAACGGCATTATCATACTCACCGGACCAAAAATCTCATCCTTCATACCGAGCATTGAGTTGTTCGCCTCAGTTATTATGGTAGGCTGAACCATATTTCCCTCGATTTTTCCCCCATAAACGATTTTGCCGCCCTTCTCTTTTGCATCCTGAATTATCTCTTTCAATCTTTTAACCACAAAATCACTGGCAATGGGAACGATTTTCAGTTTTGACGGGTCGGTTTGATGATCTATCTCTTCGGTTAGTTTTATAAATTTATCAATAAATTCGCGATATAGCCTTTTTTGAACCAATATTCTTTCCGGAGCCGTGCAGGTCTGTCCCGAATAACCGTATTTTGCCTGAATCAAATCATCTAACGCATCATCTATCGGAGCATCCTCAAATACTATAAACGGGTCGTTTCCGGGTCCTTCGAATACAAGCTTTTTCCTGCTTTCCCTAATCGCTTCTTCATAGGGCAAAATATTTTGGTCGGACCCGAAAACTATTATAACATCGGTTGTATTATCATTTATGGCATTCTGAATAAATTTTTTTCCCGCCTCATAAGAGAATCGTATTTGCTCACCAAATATCGGTTTGTAAAGCCTTTCGGTAAGACGTGCAATCTCGCTTCCCTTGCTTGAAAACTTTACAACTACCCTATTTCCTGCAATCCACGCCGAAAGTATTGCAACATTGAGCCATGCCGAGCCATCGTAAGGAAGCATTACTGCTACGCCTCCTGCCGGCTTTTTTCCCTCAATAAGAGCTTTTATTCGCGGAAACAGCCTCAACTGATTGATATTATGGTCAATCTCTCTTGCGCAATCATATTTGCAAAAGCCCAGATCATTAATAGTTGTATTTATATATTCGTTTCTGTTCTCAAGAAGGCTGTCGGTAAATTGCCAAATTTTTTTTAGGTTTTCTTCAAAGCTATACACGGCTTCCTCCTTTGTTCAATAATGAACCCAATTTGTTTATTAATTTATATAATATCTCCATTTCAAGGGATGTTAAAACGTTAAACTGTTTCTTGAATTCATCTTGCAGTTTTATCAGCAACAACTCCACTTCGGTTCTGCCGTTTCCGCTTAAGGAAAGCGTTTTTTCTTTTTTTTCGATAAGTCCTCTTTTTTCCAATTCCGAAGATACTACAGATATATTGCTTTTGGCAAGAAACAGCGAATCGACAAGCTCCTGCTGCTTCAAAGGATATCGACTCATATAAAGCCTGAGCAGAACGTCAAAATGACTTTTTGTCAGCTGATGCATATTGAGAATTTTACGAATCTTGCATCTTTCAAGCTGATAGATTTTTTTTAACTGAATCCAGATTTTTGTTTCAATTGATAATTCAAATTCATTGTTCATTAATGAACAATATAAACCGAAAAAAATTGCTGTCAAGATCACTGGAGAACTAAAAGAGGTCAGTCGGCTTAAAAGAAAAGATCTATAACATTCTCATATCATTGAGAACGATTTTTCCGGCATATCCATCTCTTACACCTTTAAGGTATGATTTTTAGCTTTGATCCCGGCTTTTTCTTAACCACCGTATATGAATTTGCAAAGAAAAAAACTACGGAACCCTCTGTGCTACATGTGACAAATTTATCTACACGAAATTATTGCGTTTTGAAGACAAAGAAGAATCTAACGGCAAGCACGCCTTGTCTACAGAAAGTATCATAAAAAGCCGTGAATTTATTTGCCGGATAATGGTCTCGTTATAAAGGAAAATATTCTGCAGAATTCAACTGTTTGATGCCTATGATTCCGCCTTCCTTGTACGGGAGAGCTTTGATAGAATAGTTTGAGAAAGATTTTTTTATGCCGCGCATAATGCTAAGACTATCATCTGCAACCGGTTCAATATAGCGATTCACAATGATGGTTTTGGCTGAAATTTCAAGTTCTCTTAATCCATCTAATGTTCGTAGCGTCTCAGCATAGGAAAGTTTATCTATATTCATTACGATAAATATCGAAGAAGATTTAGGATCGGAAAAGCGACTATAAATAAGCCTATTTTCCTCCTTTATCTTTTTAAGCTCGTTATAAACCTCATCGGTATTGGTTTTATCTTTCTGTGAGCTATCTGCAAAAACAGGTGATATGTTTTTTAGCGCTTCTCGCGTATCTACTATTTTTTTTCTGGCTTTCAACAATTTGTCCAACCATACTTCATTGATAATCGGAAGCGCCATAATTCGCAGCGCAAGTCCTGTTGGCGGAAGATCTATTACAACGTTCTCATAGATATCGATATTTACAAGCGACCATATAGCCCTTAGGAGTGCATCTTCTTCTACGCCCGGAGAAAACTTTAGAATATTCAAAGAGTCATCAAGATTAAAAGCAGAAAGATACTTGTATTTTCTTTTAATCTTGATGGTTATTTGTTTCAGATATTCCTCTACCACCCTTTTATAATCAATTTCGCATGCGTCAAGATTTTCAGCAATGTTTATCGGTCTATGCTCCAGACTGATATCAAAAACATCTCCGAGGTTATGCGCAGGATCAGTTGATGCAATCAAAACTTTGGATTTTTTTGATAAGCGCAGGGCATTTATTGCGGCATTTGTTGTCTTGCCGACGCCTCCTTTTCCTAAGAAAAAGTAAATCATCCCATAAGCATTCCGGCAAGATCGCCAAACAGATCATCCATTGATTCATCTCTGATTCTCAAACGTTTTATGTCGTTTTCCATAAATGGTAGCAATCTGAGTGTTATCCCGGCCGGTGGGGCTGGAAGCCCCACCAAAAAACCGAAAAGTATAAGTGCAAACCCTGCCTCTCTTTCAGCAAGAATGAAGTATAAATCATCTGTAGCTTTATTGCGCGCTATTGATGAGAAAAGCTTCCAGAACGCTTTAAGTTGCATTTGCAGCTATCTGAGGAGATTTTTTCAAAGCCTTGAGGAAAGAGTATAGCAGTAATCCGTTAAGAATAAGCATAACAACTACAGCCAGACCGATAACCCATCCTTGAGCTACAGATTTATGCAAAAATACCGGAATTGCAGTAAATAGATACCAGATAAGTGCTACTGTTAATGTAATCCACAAAAAGAAAGCAGGAGTAACCACAGATATTTTATATGCAGTCGTTGCATTTAGCTCCTTTATAGCCCAAAGTGCTACGGTTAAGAGAGCTATACTTGCCAATGTCTGATTTGCGCCTCCGAAGGCAGGCCAGATGACTCTCCATGCACCACCCCACGCCAACCATATTCCTACGGCCGCAGTAGGTATGGATCCTATCCATTTGCTTGTTATAAAATCATGAAATGCACCATCTTTCATTGGAGCCCAAATCTCAGCCCAGGTAAATCGTCCCAGTCTGTTGCAGGTATCAAGCGTTGTCATAGCAAATGCAGCTACCCACAAACCGGCAAAGACAGCCATCGCATGAATTGGCAAGCCTAAACCTGCGTTTGCTGCCCTGCCGTACGATTTTGCGAAAATTCCAACAGGTCCTCCGGCAAACTTCAAATTTCCAGTATAATGAGCACCGAAACTTGCAGCAGATGTGATCAAGGTTTTTGCATGTTCGCCTAAAACGGTTAAACCAAAAGCTGCTATCGAACCGACAACTATTGTTGAAAGAAAACCTTCGGTAAGCATTCCGCCTGCTCCAATCAACGAGCCGCTCGATTCTTTGTCAAGCTGTTTGGAACTGGTACCCGATGAAACCAGCGAGTGAAACCCGGATAAAGATCCGCATGCAATTATGAGGGGAATGACAGGCCAAAACGGGCTCGGCTTGCCTGCAACAATAGCCGCACTCCAGGTTGTATATCCGGGTGTAACGAGATGCCCACTACCGGTAAAGCCGATAATTAGTAAAGATAGCCCACCGACAGCAAGACCAAAATACAGTATGTATGAATTTAAATAATCTCTCGGCTGCATAAGAATCCAAACGGGCAGAGCGGCTGCTACGATGATATAGATTAGAATGACTATCATCCATGTATGGAAAGATGCATGTATAGGGTATGAAAGACCGATCCAGATGGATAGTACTATGAGCACCAGGCCTATAACTGTGGCGACTGTGAAATTGACTTTTGCTCTGTAAGCCAATAAGCCGGTTATGACAGCAGCTACAATAAACAGAAGAAACGCTGTTGGAACTGCAGGTTCTTTAACAAATATTATACCCATCACCGCACCAAATGCTGCAACAATCAGTATTAGTGTTAAGAAAATAAACCAGCTAAACAGATAGCCGGTACCTTTGTTGGTA
>Ga0256829_1003858_pt1 | contig 10116 bp, 10 predicted proteins | sample 131447metaG_FD_185979 | JGI IMG/M metagenome (GOLD analysis project Ga0256829, IMG submission 185979) | Hydrothermal vent microbial communities from Lau Basin, Pacific Ocean - 131-447 | ecosystem: Environmental > Aquatic > Marine > Hydrothermal vents | place: Pacific Ocean: Lau Basin | collected...
CATCACCCTTTCCATTATCAAAGATGCTATGATGTGGGCACCGAAACTGCTCAACAATTTACAAAATGTGGATTTACGGGCAAATATTATGCTGGACGCAACACTGGCACTCAACGGACTTACTATGTTTGGGAAAACCGGTGGTGATTGGGGAGCGCATGCACTGGGACACGAACTTTCTTTTTTGTATGACATGCCCCACGGCGCCACATTGAGCATCACCTATCCTGCCTGGTTACGACTGCAATCGGAACGGATACCGGAACGCATCCAAAAACTGGGAAAGGGCCTTTTCGAAACTTCCGATTTGGCAAAAACAATAGAAAAACTGGAATCCTTTTTCATCTCCATCGGATCTCCTGTGCGGGTTACGGAAACCGGCATTGATATTTCCAAAAAGTACGAAATTCTCCAACAGATGAACAAAAACCAGGTATCGGGTATGGTGCACAGCCTCAGCGATGAGGACAGGAAAAAACTGGTGGATTGGATGATGTAATCAGATTTTTCTTTTCAAAAAACGGCCGCTTGACAGGGAACCTGTCCAGTTGTCCCGCTCTATGGCAATTTTTCCACGTGCGATGACATATTCCGGAGCACCTTTTATTTTAAAACCATCATAGATATCCGTATCGCAATGCATGTGGTGGGATGAGGTGGAAATAATCTGTTCCTTTTCCGGATTCCATATTACAATATCGGCATCCGAACCGGGAAGCAAAGTCCCTTTTTTCGGGTAAAGCCCAAAAATTTTGGCCGGCTGTGTGGAAGTAAGCTCCACAAAACGGTTCAGGCTGATTCTATTTTGCAGGACCCCGTAAGTATAAAGCAATGTCAAACGGTGTTCCACGCTACCGGCACCGTTGGCTATTTTACGGAAGTCATGCAGCCCGTTTCGTTTTTGCTCCATGGTAAACGGGCAATGATCGGTACCCATGCTTTGGATAGTCCCGTCAGCAAGGGCTTCCCACAGAGCACGGTTATCCGCTTTTTTCCGCAGGGGCGGACTCAGTACAAACGGTGCTGTTTGTTGAAAGTTTCCTTGATAGCGGCTGTCATCCAGCAAAAGGTAATGCGGACAACTTTCGGCAAATACCCTTTGACTGCCGCGTTTTTGCGCCTGGCGGATGGGTACAAGCGAGGCTGCAGCAGAAACATGCACAATATAAAACGGACAATCAGCCTGGCGGGCAAAACCAAGGGCCTTTTTTATGGCATCAGCTTCCAGACGGGCGGGGCGTGAAAGTGGATGATATTCAGGAGTTGTACGGCCGTTTTTCACAAAATCATTGCGCAGGTTTTCTATCTCATCGCCCAATTCACAATGTGCGGTGACCATACCTCCGGCTTCGGCTACAACCTGAAAAACTTTTTGCAGGGCTTCATCCTCCAGTCCGATGCTGTCTTTATAGGCCATGTATACTTTAAACGAAGACGTTCCGGATTTTATGCAAGCCCGGATTTCTTCGGGCAAAGATGGACGCCATTCCACAGGACTTACATGAAAGGCATAATCGGTAAAACAATTTTCAGCTTCAGCCTTACGCTTTTCCAACGCTTTGCACAGGTTTTCCCCTTTGTGCGGAGTTACAAAATCGATGAGGGTCGTTGTTCCCCCAAAAAGGGCGGCACGGCTCCCCGAAAGGAAATCATCAGAAGAAAAACCGGCGGGAGTTGGCAAATGCATGTGTACATGCGGGTCAATACCACCGGGAAAGACCAGCATGCCCAAAGCATCAATTACCTTATCCGGCAAAACGGAAACCGTTCCCGGTTTTTCAATCCGGCTGATTTTTCCATTTTCTATCAGTATGTCAGCAGAAAAAGTCTTTTCTGAGGTGACCAACATGCCGTTTTTAATAAATAAACCCATGACGAACTGCTTAAGATGCTATTAAATCTTTGGCGAATTTACCCTCTTCGTTTTTCTTAAAGCCCAGTTTCTTCAGGTATTTTTCGTATTTCCGGTTGGAAACGTGTGCCACTACCCTCCTAAACCCCTGTTCAATGAAATGGGAACGTAAATGCCTGTAAATAAATTTTCCGTTTTTCAAATCGCGGTATTCAGAAGTAACATAGTCCAATCCTACGTAAAGTATATCCTTATCCTCACGATGGGCAAGAAAGACACCTGCCACATGCAGATTTCGCAAAACAAAAAAACTAATGGTGTTCATTTCCGGTTTGTAAGTAAAATCAGGGAAAAACTTAAGGATATCTTTTTGATGAAAGTCAAGAAATGCATGCAGGTATTTATTATCGCCCCGGACTTCGAGGATATCAAAGACCTCTTTTTTCCGATAAATCCGAATCAGATAATAAACATCCACCAACGCAATAAATCCGTTCAGTACGGTAACGGGAATGGCATGTATCAACAAACCATAAACAGCAAATGCCACAGCCCCCACCAGGTTAATCCATCGAAATTTTACAATGGAACTCATGGTCATGGAAACAGCAATGACAAGCGAAGCAAAATAACCGAACAAGCTTAATAAATTTGTTTGCATAACAATTATTTGATTCCTGCAAAAATAGACAAAGAAGATAAATGAAGGCCTAAAGCCTGAATAAACAACAATTCCGGGGCCTTAAGAAAAAATTATCCCTCCCTTTTTTACACAAAAGGCAAATTAAGATGTTGTTTTCATACTCTTTTTAAACCTGTCATCCGCAGGATTAAAATGGTGTAAGCGTAATACCCAGAGACATCGGATGCAATTGCGGCCCGTGATCTATCCTGAAAACAGGTCCCAGGGCATAAGAAAAAAACAGATTGAACGATTTGTATCCAATACGCAAAGTAGGGCTGTATTCGAATGTATTTAACTGACTGATCCCTTTTCTCTTGATGAGCTGTATGGCACCTTTGGGAGTTGTGTTCCCCACATATTTTTCTTTGCTGTCGATTAAATAACCCAGCTTAAACCCAACACTTATTTTAAAATCCGACTTACTTCTAAACCGTAATTCCAAAGGAACCTCAAGATAGGTAACAGACAGCTTGGAGCGTTTCATGTGTAGAGATGAATTTACCGGAATATACTTTATGGTATCCGTTTTAATATTTTCAATGTAACCATTGTTACAGTACATGTTGTGATTACCAATGCCCAGGCCAATACCAAAGGTAAGGTTTTTGCTGTTGGCAACATTCATGTTGTAAGTGATATAAGTATTGGCTGACGGGTTTACCGTTCTGATAGTCACATTGGTCGGTGTATTACTCCACATATCGGTAAAAATATCCAGGCCAACAGTTACCTTTTTCATGGCACCCTTGCTAATAGATTGAGCATTCATTGATGGAGAAGCCATAAAAACAAGGAAAAGAAATATCCCAAAGGTTGTGCGTTTCATATTTTTCGATTTAAATTTTTTACAAATATATAACAAATCATTCATCGATTTATTGTCTGATCATGTGATCAAGCAGCTTTTTCACTTTTCCCGAATTCCAACGGGCAGCCCCTTTTTTAGACAAAACCACTTTTCCCTTTTTTGAGATAATAAATGTCGTGGGGATGCTTTTGGAGGAAAAGTCCTGTGGCACATACCGGTAACGGTAAAAAGGCATATCAGCATAATGATATTTTCCGGCAAAAGCCATGACTTTTGCCGGTGGTTCATCCGAAAGCAACAGGAAATTTACTTTTCCTTTATATTGTTCATAAAGTTTTTGAATTCCAGGGAGTTCGGCACGGCAGGGGGGACACCATGTAGCCCAAAAGTTAACAAATACCGGCTTGTCCAGCTTACTGGAAAAATCCACGGTTTTACCTGTCATATCAGTAAGGGGCCATTTCAATGTATTGTCAGAAACGGTGTATTGCTTATCTGCAGAAAGCTGCGATGGAGCAAAAGAAGTCAGCCGGATAAAAAATGAAGAGATAGGAACACGGGTGGAAGGAATGATCAAAAGAATGATAAACCCCCAAAACACTATATCCGTTATAATAGAAAAAGGTTTTCTTTTTTTAAAATAATTTCGGAAATATTGTTTGATCCTGGGAAACATAAAATCTATTGTGATTATATCCCCCCGCTAAAACAAAAAGCCGGGGCGCATTATTTAAATCCGGTTATTTCAGCCGTGAACGGCGATCCAATAACTCATCGATCTGCTCCGGAGTCAAATCCGGGTTTTTAAGCAACTCATCGATCTCGGCAATTTCCTTTTCCGGATCCGTTATGCTTTTGTCAATCGTATGTGAAACGGGCACATCCGTTTCAGGTGCGGTCATCCAGTCTTCTTCGCCCAGCTCATCACGTAATTGCTGAATAAGCGTTTCTACCATTTCCTGAATAGAGTCGCCAAACTGTCCCTGCAATTGGTAAGCAATCTGGTCTTTCATGCTTTCATAGTTAGTGAAGAACACTTTAAACTGCTCGACCATCATTTTATTGATGCCCGGAATGTTCTCCATTTCAGAGCCCTGCTTCTCCATCAGCTTGTTAAATAGTCGGAAAAGCTCGTCCAGTTCCTGTTTAAATTTTTCGATATCCATAGCTCGGCAAAATTACTAATAAAATAAAAATGAAGGTGGATTTATTTTCTTAAAAAAGATGTTAAAAACTATTCGCGGTCAATCATTGATGAAACCTCAAAAGTAATAAATTTGTAACAGTAATCACTGTTCAAGTTTTAAGATCATGGCAAAACCAAAAAAAATTGGTATACTCACTGCCGGGGGAGACTGTCCCGGACTAAATGCCGCCTTGCGGGGTGTGGGAAAAACAGCTATTTTGAAATACGGCATGGAAGTCGTTGGTATATCGTCGGGTTTTCTCGGATTACTTCACAGTGATTACATACCATTGGACGAAGCTTCCCTTTCGGGAATACTGACTTTGGGAGGAACAATTCTGGGAACTTCGCGCGAAAAACCATTTAAAAAAACACACCAACTGGCCAACGAAAAACCCCAGCTGATCAAAAAAAATTACGAAAAAGCAGGTTTTGATTGTATTGTCTGCATTGGTGGTAATGGCACCATGCGTACAGCCTCATTGCTGGCTGCCGAAGGGCTCAATGTGGTGGGTATTCCCAAAACCATTGACAATGATGTGTGGGGCACAGACCAGACATTTGGCTTTGATTCGGCACTTTCCATCGCTACGGACGCCATCGACCGGCTGCATACTACGGCCAACTCGCACAAGCGCATTATGGTTATCGAAGTAATGGGGCATCATGCCGGATGGCTGGCATTGTATGCCGGCATGGCCGGCGGCGGCGATGTAATCCTTATTCCAGAACTGGATTATGATATCAAAACTATTAACAAATACCTGAAATCCAGGGTGAAATCGGGAAAACCCTATTCCATTGTTGTGGTAGCCGAAGGAATCAAAAAACCCAAAGAAATAAATGCAGCGACCTATGTTGCCAGAAAAATAGAAGAAGGGGTTGGTATTGAAACGCGAAAAACCATTTTGGGCTATATCCAGCGCGGTGGAAGCCCCACCCCTACCGACAGGCTGCTGGCTTCCAGTTATGGTGCCTGGGCGGTCGACCTGATAGCCCAGGAAGACTACGGGAAGATGGTCATGAAAAAAGGTGAAAGCATAAGCGCCATACCCCTGAGCGAAGTGGGTGGAAAATTAAGGCTGGTGCCAAAAGACAATCCTTTACTGGAAAAAGCACGCGGGCTGGGGGTTTGCTTTGGTACCAAAAAGAACGAACAATAATCCGGTTATTTTGTTGAGTTTTGTAATTTCGCAAAAACAAAAACCAAATATCATGGCAAGTATTTTCACAAAAATTGTCAACGGAGAACTTCCTTCCTACAAAATAGCTGAAACCGAAGACTATTATGCTTTTCTGGATATTTTTCCTTTGAAAAAAGGACACACGCTGGTTATTCCCAAAAAGGAAACAGACTATATTTTCGATTTGGATGACGAGTTATACAAAGGCCTTTTCGTTTTCGCAAAAAAAGTGGGGAAAGCCATTGAAGCCGTTATCCCCTGCCAACGTATCGGTATGGCTGTCATAGGCCTGGAAGTGCCGCATGCACACATTCATCTTGTACCGCTGGACGGCATTTACGACATAGACTTCAAACTCCCCAAACTCAAGCTGAGCGAAGCTGAATTTGAGGAGATTGCATCCAATATCCGGAATGCTTTTGAGAAACTTTAATCTTTGTCGCTCTTAAAAAAGATAGTTCAACCCGACATAAACCCCGTGAGTACCATCCTGAGAGTTAAAAGCCTTACCATAATCAACAGAAACGATAAAATTTTCGTTCATGGCAATCTTCAAACCCAAACCGGCGCTGTTGTGCAGCTTCTCCGCGTTGGTGTTAAAATAATTTGCGTATTCGTTTCCGGGAACTTTGCCGGTATCAACTTTTGTTTTCTGGATAACCATTCCTGTATCCAGAAACAGATTGACTCCCAAATAGAAATTTTGATTGGCAATGATAAATTTCACAAATTTCCATCTGAACTCGAAATTCCCATAGGCTATTCCATCGCCGATAATACGGTTTCGAAGAATGCCCCTCAAAGTACTGCTTCCGCCTAAACCTTCGTTATACGCTTTGGTAGAATGAGCATAAAAAATAAGCGGGGCGGCATAGAATGGCGTGTGACCCGCAAGAGTGAACTGTGCTCCAAGTCGATAATCAAAGAAAAGCGTATTTTTAAACAAGGTAATATATTGACGCTGGGTGATGGAGAGTTTCAAAAATCCCTGGTTCATATTGGATAAAAACCGTGGAGCCCCGGCCAATACAGTTGAAAACCATACCCCCCTGTTCGGATTGGCTTCATTATCCCGGCTGTCATATTCAAAGGCGGCTTTTAAAATTGTAAATGTCCCCCCGTTTTTTTCATTTTGGGGAATGATACCCCACGCCAGGTACTTATCGTAAAGGCCGGCCGTATCAGGAAGAATCTTGTCACCTGATTTGCCTTTGTTTAATTTAGCCAGATTGACATTGCCTACACTGATACTATAAAGCCCTGCTCCGACAACCCAGTGAAGCTTGCCATTACCAAAATTTCCACGGAAATCAACTTTGGCGCGGAAGAACTTTCTTTTGAAACGATAAAATACTTTGGTCACGTAATTCCTGTTTCCTATTTCAATCCAGGATGGATGATAGATGGCATCATATCCGTTGAATCCGTAAAAAGCATAGATCTGATCGGGCATGAAACTCAGGTCTGCATACACACGAATTCCTTTTATCAGTTTTTTTGTATCGTAATTAATGCGGAAAATACCACTCCCTCTTGTAAAATAGCTCGCTTCCATATACAACGACCTTTCATAATTAGGGTATAAGCTGCCATTACCATAGTCGTACAAATTCATGAGGGCGCCGTATTGGAAACCCAGGTCACTATCAAACGAAATAACAGGCAGGGCTCCCAGGTTCCAGCCTTTTTTAATCTTTTCTTTTTTTATTTTTTTTGTTTTCTTAATTTCCTTTTTTTGTGTTTCCTGGGCAAAAACACTCAGGGTAAATGCCATAATCAAAATGGAGATTAAAACACTTCTTAATGTAAACTTATTCATATTCAAATATTTAAATAATAAAAATCTTCCTTTTGAAGCAATTCATTTGACCATTTTTCTATTTAAGAATTATTAGGAAATGATTTGTCCGATTTCTTTCAAGGTGCTAATATAAATTATATCTTCGTATTTTAAAACATATTCGAAAATTTAATTTGATTAAACCGGAAAATAGCAAGCTGATTTTTAGGTTTTTTCCGTTTGTTTTCCTTCTTTTTTTGGTCTTTGCCATACAGGAAGGGCTGCATGCCCAAACGGAAAAAAGCGGGATTGTGGGTATTTTTGGAATCGTTATGAGTGCCGACAGTATGGGTCCTGTTCCCAATGCCCAGATTCTTAGTCAAGACAATTATTTGGGCACATTCAGCGATGACAGTGGCCGTTTTTTTATCACGGTCAACCTTAACGATTCAATTATGATCTCTTCATTGGGATACAATACCCGTATTATACCTGTCACCGACAGCATCCTGCAATTAAAACAACCCATAAAGTTTTACATGACGCTCGACACGGTCTTAATGCATGAAATCGTGATTCACGGTTATTGGAATTACCGCACATTTAAACAGATGCTTATTAACATGAAACCGGCAAAAAGTAGTTTTAATGTTTCCGAAGCACTGAAAAGACAACCGTTGTTGTATTTAAAACCAAATATTGGTTTTGCTATTTTTCATCCCATACAGGCCTTGTATGACCTGTTTAATAAACGGGCTGTTCTTCAACGACGCCTCATCCGTGACCGTAAAATTTATAACCGCAATATGATCAAACTGGGAAGGCCACAGGACACCATCCCTACCAAACCGGACTATCTGCGTAACAAAAATCCCTGATTTTTTGTAACATGCTGCAGGACACAATTTCAAGTGGACAACATAAAATTCAACCCTGTATATGTTTTTGTTACTTTTGCAGCCCAAATCCATATAAATGACGGCACAAGATATTGAAATAATGGCCCCCGTAGGTTCCTATGAATCTTTGATGGCAGCCATCGAAGGAGGCGCCGATGCGGTGTATTTCGGTATTGGGAACCTGAACATGCGATCCCGGTCATCTAAAAATTTTACAATAAACGACCTGGTTAAAATATCTACCATCTGCCACGAAAATAATGTTCGTTCCTACATTACACTCAACACGGAAATATACGATGAAGACCTGCCGCTCATGCGGAAAATTGTGGATGCTGCCAAAGAAAATAACATCTCCGCCATCATCGCCTCTGATCAGTCGGTAATTCAATACGCTTTTCAAAAAGGAGTAGAGGTTCACATTTCCACCCAAAGCAACATTTGCAACTTAGAAGCAGTAAAATTTTATGCACATTTTGCCGATGTAATGGTAACAGCCCGCGAACTGCGGCTCGAACAGGTAAAGGCCATCACACAGGCTATCCGCGAACAAGATATACGCGGGCCCAAAGGGGAACTGGTCCAGATTGAAATTTTTGCCCATGGCGCATTATGTATGGCCGTTTCGGGAAAATGTTACCTGAGCCTTGATAATCTGAATTCCTCGGCCAATCGGGGAGCTTGTTTACAACCATGCCGACGGAAATACACGGTGAAAGACACTGAATCGGACCTCGAACTGGAAATAGACGGCAAATACATTTTGTCACCAAAAGATCTCAACACGGTTTCTTTTCTGGACAAAATTTTGGATGCCGGCGTACGTGTTTTAAAATTAGAAGGCCGCGGACGCCCTCCCGAATATGTTAAAACCGTTTCAAACGTTTACCGTGAAGCAGTGAATGCATGGTTTGAAGGGAATTATACACAGGAAAATATTGCCCGCTGGAACAATCGCTTGTCACGTGTATACAACCGCGGGTTTTGGGACGGCTATTACCTGGGCCGCAAATTGGGTGAATGGACCGATGAATATGGCAATCAGGCTACCGAGCGTAAAATGTATATTGGAAAAATTACTAATTTCTTCAGCAAAATCAGTGTGGCCGAACTGAAAGTAGAAACCCATGAGCTCAGCATCGGTGACCGGATTATGGTTATTGGTAGTACCACCGGGGTTTATGAAGATAAGCTACGTGAGGTACGGGTTGATTTGGAACCTGTGCAAAGCGTCAAAAAGGGGGTTCTTTGCTCTTTCCCGGCCAAACAACTGCTGCGCCGTGGTGACAAACTGTACAAAATAGTGAAAGCAGATAAATCAGTGCCAAACCTGGTACAACAAGGATAACACAGAAATTCCCACAAAAAAAGACATCCGATGGATGTCTTTTTGTACCCGAGGCCGGGGTCGAACCGGCACGAGTGTTACCTCACTGGTTTTTGAGACCAGCGCGTCTACCAATTCCGCCACTCGGGCATGCATTAAGGTCTTTTGCGGGCGGCAAAGGTATAAAAAATTCTTTCGCAGTTTTCCTTTGATAATAAAAAATCTCCGCTTTTTATTTAGAAAAATAGTTCTGACAGCATAAGGCATTTGAAAAAAGAAAGCAGAAAAATTTTCATGTACCTTTGCAACGTGAGTACGAATATGGACATAGCATTGCCCCGGGATTTCCGGGACCGGGAAAATTTTCCGTTTATCATTGCCGGACCGTGCAGTGC
>Ga0256829_1003859_pt1 | contig 10114 bp, 11 predicted proteins | sample 131447metaG_FD_185979 | JGI IMG/M metagenome (GOLD analysis project Ga0256829, IMG submission 185979) | Hydrothermal vent microbial communities from Lau Basin, Pacific Ocean - 131-447 | ecosystem: Environmental > Aquatic > Marine > Hydrothermal vents | place: Pacific Ocean: Lau Basin | collected...
CACCTTCTACAAGGATAACAACTTTTCCCTCATCAACTTGAGCAACACCCCAATTGATAACAATAGATTCGATTGATTTATCCTCTTTTTCAACATCCACTACACCAGCTTCTAACAATGTAGTAAGGGATGCATGCCCTGCTAGCACACCGAACTCCCCTTCTTCTCCAGGAAGTACGACACTGAGGGCATTACCATCATAGATAATGCCGTTTGGAGTTAGGATCTCAAGTTTGAACTTATCCATTACAATCCTTTTCTAAGCCAATGGCTTATTTGTTTTTCTCATATTTAGCGATAGCTTCGTCCATACCGCCAACCATATAGAATGAGTTTTCTGGCATATGATCGTAATCACCGTTAAGAATACCTTTAAATCCTTTGATAGTGTCTTCAAGAGATACATATTTACCTGGAGCCCCTGTAAATACTTCTGCAACGAAGAATGGTTGAGAAAGGAATTTCTCAATTTTACGAGCACGTTCAACAACGTTTTTATCATCTTCAGAAAGCTCATCCATACCAAGAATCGCGATGATATCTTGAAGGTCTTTATATTTTTGAAGAGTTTGTTGTACACCACGAGCTACACTGTAGTGTTCTTCACCCAAAATTTGTGGATCAAGTAATCTTGAAGTTGAATCAAGTGGATCAACTGCAGGATAAATACCTTTTTCAGCAATTTTACGGTTAAGAACTGTTGTTGCATCTAAGTGAGCAAATACAGAAGCCGGAGCCGGGTCAGTCAAGTCATCTGCTGGTACGTAAACCGCTTGAACAGAAGTGATTGAACCATTTTTAGTTGATGTAATACGATCTTGTAATGCACCCATTTCACGAGCAAGTGTCGGTTGATAACCAACTGCTGAAGGGATACGTCCAAGAAGTGCAGACATCTCTGAACCTGATTGTGCGAAACGGAAGATATTGTCAATGAACATAAGTACATCAAGTTTCTTCTCATCACGGAAATACTCAGCCATAGTAAGACCAGTAAGTGCGATACGGTTACGTGCTCCTGGAGGCTCACTCATTTGACCATAGCACAGTGCAACTTTGTCAAGTACGTTCGATTCAAGCATTTCGTGGTAAAGGTCATTCCCTTCACGAGTTCTCTCACCAACACCAGCAAATACAGAAAGACCATCATGACCGTGTGCAACATTGTGAATAAGTTCCATGATGATAACTGTTTTACCAACACCAGCACCACCGAATAGTCCAACTTTACCACCTTTAGCATATGGAGCAAGAAGGTCAACAACCTTAATACCTGTTTCAAACATTTCAGTTGTAGTAGACTGATCAACCAATGGTGGAGGATCACGGTGAATAGACCATGTTGGTGCATCTTCTACTTGATCTTTACCATCAATTGTTTCACCAATTACGTTGAAGATACGTCCAAGAACTTTTTCTCCAACTGGAACTTTAATAGGTGCACCAGTAGCAGTTGCTTCCATACCACGTACTAAACCTTCACTCATATCCATTGCAATCGTTCTCACACGACCGTCACCTAAGTGTGCTGCAACTTCTAAAACTAAACGATGTTCACTACCTTCTAAATTAACTTTAACTTCTATTGCTTCGTTAATTACTGGAAGATAACCATCGAAATCAACATCAACAACAGGACCCATTACCTGGCTAATTTTTCCAATCATATTTTTCTCCATTATTTCATAGACTCCACACCACTGATAATTTCTATCAGCTCTGTAGTAATAGCAGCTTGACGTGCTTTATTGTACTCAACATTTAAACTTTTTACCATCTCTTTTGCATTGTTCGTTGCTGTATCCATCGCTTGCATACGTGCTGAGTGCTCAGCAGCAACAGAATCAATTAAAGAGTAGTACATATTGTATGAAACGTACTTTTTCACTAAAGAATCAAGCATTTTTTCTTCATCTTCTGCTTCAACTTCTAATGTTGAATGAGATTGTGTTTTTTCACAATCAAAACTATCTGTATCTACCGGTAAAATTTTATTTACATGTAACTCTTGCGTTATCATATTTTTATAACCGTTGTATACAATATGTAGACCATCAATTTTTTCATCTAAAAAATCTTCAATAGATGTTTGAATGAACTCATCAGATCTCGCTTTATCAGGCTTTGAACTTAGGTTCACAACAGTATCATACATTTCAACTTCATTATAATTGAAATATTCAATACCTTTCTTACCGATACCACGTAAACGTACTTTGACATTTTTTTCTTTGTATTCTTTTAAAAGTTTACTTACAGCTTTAATTGTTTGAATATTAAAACCACCACATAAACCCTTATCTGCCGTAACAAAAACTATGTCAACAATCTTTGGATTTTCAATTGCTTCAAAACAGCGATTTTCTAATCCTCCAATCTTACTACACTCTATACGTCCCGCAATTTCGGCAATAACCTGATTCATTTTTTCAGCATAAAGACGAGAGCGTTTTGCAAGCTCTTCTGCGCGGCGAAGCTTTGCAGTAGAGACAAGTTTCATCGCACGTGTCGTCTTTTGAGTGTTAGAAACACTCTTGATTTTTCTTTGAATATCTTTCAAGTTTGCCATAAAGTATTCCTTACGACGCTACAAAGCTAGATTTGAACTCTTCAAGTGCTTTCATTAATAATGCTTTTGTATCGTCATCAATTTTCTTAGAGCTACTGATATTCTCAAATATTTGAGGATAAGAAGCCTCTATAAATGGATACATTTCAGATTCAAAACGAACTACGTCAGATACATCTAAATCATCTAAGAAACCTTCATTTCCTGCGAAAATGATAGTAGCTTGTTTTTCAGCTGAAAGTGGAGAGTATGGAGGTTGTTTCAATACTTCTACCATTCTCTGTCCACGCTCAAGTTGATTACGAGAAACTTCATCAAGATCAGATGCAAACTGTGCAAATGCTTGTAGTTCACGGAATGATGCAAGATCAAGTCTTAATGTACCTGCAACTTGTTTTGTTGCTTTAATTTGAGCAGCACCACCAACACGAGAAACTGAAAGACCAACATTGATTGCAGGACGAACACCTGAGTTAAATAGATCTGTCTCAAGGAAGATTTGTCCATCTGTAATTGAAATAACATTTGTTGGAACATATGCCGCAACATCACCTGCTTGCGTCTCAATGATAGGAAGTGCAGTAAGTGAACCTGCTCCTTGCTCATCAGAAAGTTTCGCAGCACGCTCAAGTAGTCTTGAGTGAATGTAGAAAACATCACCTGGATATGCTTCACGACCTGGAGGACGACGAAGAATAAGTGACATTTCACGGTATGCAACTGCGTGTTTAGATAAATCATCATAGACAATAAGACCATGACGTGCATTGTCACGGAAGTATTCACCCATAGTTACACCAGTATATGGAGCCAAGAATTGAAGTGCAGCAGCTTCAGCAGCAGTTGCAGATACAATAATAGTGTACTCAAGTGCACCGTGTTCTTCTAAACGACGAACAATTTGTGCAACAGTAGACTCTTTTTGACCAACTGCAACATAGATACATACAACACCATTACCTTTTTGGTTAATGATAGTGTCAAGTGCAACTGTAGTTTTACCAGTTTGTCTGTCACCAATGATAAGCTCACGTTGACCACGTCCAATTGGAACCAGTGCATCAATCGCTTTAATACCTGTTGCAAGTGGTTCATGTACAGATTTTCTATCCATAATACCAGGCGCTTTTTCCTCAACAAAACGAGTCTCAGTTGTTTCAATAGGCCCTTTTCCATCAATTGGCTCACCAAGCGCATTGACAACACGTCCTAAAAGTGCATCACCTACAGGAACACGTAAAAGTTTTCCAAGACGTTTAACACTCATTCCCTCTTTCAAAGAAGTACCTGAGCCAAGAATAACAACACCAACGCTGCTCTCTTCAAGGTTCATAACTAAACCTCTTGTACCATCTTCGAATTCTACCATCTCTCCAGCCATAACATTGCTTAGTCCGTAAACCTGTGCAACACCATCAGCATAAGAAACGATTTTACCAGTTTCGTTAATATCGACATTTAATTCAAAATTATCGATACGCTCTTTAATTATTGAGCTGATTTCATCAGCCTGAATTTTTGCTACCACTATCCTTCTCCTCTCGTTAAATGTTAAATTGCTTTTATTATATGTTCTATAATTTGACTGTTAATTCTATCTTTTGAAAAATTAATCTCTATTCCAAGATCATCAACTTCAACTTTGACACCATTGAAGTCAATTTTTTCAAACGCCAATACAATCTTAGAATCATACTTTTTGCTTAAACCATTACTTAAATCATTCAAAACATTTGTCTGAATTTCTGTATCACTATAGACAGTTCCATTATATGTTTTTGTTGCATTTGCCACATATTTTCTCAACTCTTCTGCAATTGCAGGAATGATGTTGATTCTTTTATGTTCGACTAAGAGTTTTATAAAATTATTTACTCTTTCAGATTCGGCAGGTTTTACCGCTTCTAATAGTAAGTCTGCTTTTTTCGCTGCATCTACTTCAGTACTACCAACGATGTTTAAAAACTTCTCATTAGAAAATGATTTTGCCAAGCTTTCGAACACAACAGTGATATTTTGAGCAAATACGACATCAGAACCAGACAATAAAGCTTTTACATATCTTTTTGCTATCAATTCTTCCATCTATGCCACCTTTTTCAAAATGACATTTGCCATTGCTTCTTTATCGAAACTATCTGCACTCTGATTCAGTGTCTCATTGATAATTTCTTCTACAACTTCACGCACCATTTTACGCTCTTCAAACTCTTGTTTTACAAGATTTTGTTTTACAAGGTTCTCCAATTCAATATCACCTTGAGTGATTATGCCATCATTGATCACTTTACACTCTTTTTTAGAGCTTTGTGCTAATTCTTCAGCAAATTTTTCTGCTTCTACAATCTTAGCAAGCGCTTCTTTTTTAAGAGCAATCGATTCATCAAGCTTTTCTTGTACTTTTTTCAGTTCATCAGCTATCCCCTGACTTCTTGAAGTAAAGTAGTTTTTTACCGGTTCCCCTACAAGATACCATACAAGCCCAGCAAACAAAATGAAGTTCACAGTTCTTTGAACTATATCACTCCCTGCATGCTCAGCTTCTGATGCTAATGCATAAGTTGATATCATTAGTAACAATACTAGAATTCTACTCACATTACACCCTTATATTTGACTAAATTTAGCTGCAACAGCTTCTTTAAACACTGGAACTTGTTTGAGCAAGTCAGTAGTCAACTCTTCTTTAGCGTTTGAAAGTGATTTTTCAAATTCTAAATATTCTTGTGCAAGTTCAGCACGTTTGGCTTCTAACTTACTATCAACTAATTCCTTAGCATCCGCAATAACTTTTTCTCTTAGGGCCGCAGCTTCTAGTTTAGCATTCATAATTATTGTTTCAGCTTTTTTATTCAGTTCGGCGATTTCTGCATCATTATTACCTACTTTTTCAAGGTCTTTTTTAATGTCATCATCACGCTTTTTAATAAAGCCAAGCAATGGATTATAAAGCAAACTATTTAGAACGGCTATAAGGGAAACAAATACGACAAATGTAGCCAAGAGTAGTATTGGATTTATATCTAACATAGCACCTCCTAAAAGTTGCGTGATTATACTATTATAAAATTGAAATGTTAGTTAAATGGAGTAAAATTTTAATTATTTATAAGAAACATTAGTGAAAATGAGACAAAAATTCCTCTATTTCACTTGCACTATCAAAAGAAAGACTCAAAATATTATTTTTCACTTTATAATTGAAACCGTATTTTTCTAGCGACCTTTTTACTTTAGTAAAGTCATACTCTTCTAGAGAAGAAGAAGTTTTTGGAACTGTGTTCACTCTACTTTTTTCTTTTATCGCTTTTATCATACCCTCTGTATCTCGCACACTCAGCTTTTGTCCAATTATGGAATTTACTATAAGCTGCTGTTCTTTCTCATCAAGTCCTACAAGCATTTTGGCATGCCCTGCAGTGATTTTTTGCTCTACCAACGCCTTCTTTGTTTTCTCAGAGAGTTGCAGTAAACGCAGTGTATTCGTAATATGTGTTCTACTCTTATGAATCATACCTGAGAGCTCTTCATGTGTCATCTCATGAAGTTTTAAAAGTTCATTATATGCTTCAGCGAGTTCAACGGAGTTTAACTCTTCACGCTGGATGTTTTCAATAAGTGCAAACTGGCGCATTTTATGTTCGTCACTATTTAAAACAATCGCTCGAATTGTTTTCATTTTGGCAAGTTTTGAAGCACGAAAACGTCTTTCACCTGCTATGAGCACATACCCATCAATATCTTCAGTAACAACTATAGGCTGCAACAGTCCATCATTTTTAATAGAGTCAGCTAACTCTTGTAAGGCTTCTTCATTGAATGATTTTCTTGGTTGGAATGGATTTGGCCTAATTTCCTTAAGAGAAATTTCCATCACAGTGTCACGTTGTGAGCCTTCATTATCATATGCTTCATCCATCTCACCTAAAAGTGCATCAAGACCTCGACCCAGTTTTTGACTTTTCACTACAAAAGCTCCTTTAAAATCTAAAAATTATTTGATGATAGCTTGTGCTAAATGTTGGTAGGCGATTGAACCTGTTGATTTCACATCATAAAGTATTGCAGGTTTTCCAAAGGATGGAGACTCTGCAAGTTTGACATTTCTTGGAACAACGATGTATTTATCTGACTCATCTTTAAAGAGTTTCCCTTTAAAATGTTGGCGTAGGTCGGCAAATACCTGTTTTGAAAGATTGTTTTGTGATGAGAACATTGTCGGCAAAAATCCTTTTACTGCAAGTTTTGGATTAATTGATTTTCTTACAAGTTTTACTGTATTTAACAACTGTGCCAAACCTTCAAGCGCAAAGAACTCACACTGAATAGGAATAATTACCGAATTTGCCGCAGAGAGAGCATTAATAGTCATGGGTCCAAGTGCAGGAGGAGAGTCTATAATAATATAATCATAATCTTTTTGTACATTTGCTATAGCTTTTTTCAAAACAAGCTCACGACCTTTTGCCTTATCTGCATCATAGTACTCTTTTTCAATTCCAACCAGACCTATGTTGGAGGGTGCCAAATGCAATGTAGGAAGATCCGATTTTAATATGATGTCTTTAAGTTTTTTTGTACCAATAAGTACATGGTAGATGTTGAATTCATAATCATTTCTATGAAATCCTAATGAGGTTGTGGCATTTGCCTGTGGATCCGAGTCTATCAAAAGTACTTTTTTTTCTGCTACAGCAAGTGAAGCAGCTAAATTTACAGCAGTTGTAGTTTTCCCTACACCACCCTTTTGATTTGCAATTACAATTATTTCACTCATCGTCTGCTATACATCCTCTCACCATCAATACTTATACTTCCATCATCTTCAAGTGTAACATTTTCTAAAGAAATTCGCTCACTCTCTTTATGTGTAAAAAATTTTTTGTTTGTCTGGAATTCTAACTTATATTTACTAAAAACTTGCTTCCATAAAATTTTTTTTTCAATATTTTGAAAATAACTATCTAATAACTTTTGCTTATCAATATTAACATCTAGCTTCGCAAAACCTTTGTCTGCCCAAATAAGATTTATTCCCACTCCACAAATAATATCAGAGCCTACAAGCGTAGTAATCATTCCACCGATCTTTTTATCATCAATGTAAAAATCATTGGGCCATTTCAATATAACATTTGAACCAAACGCAGCGAGGTTTTCTTTGAGTAGATAGGCAAAATAGATTGATGCTGATTCAAGCTTTAAATCCTGTGGGAGTGCTGATAATGGTAGTGCAAAAGAGAGAAAGAGGTTTCCCTCCTTTGAAATCCAGCTGTTATTTCTACTACCAATACCCTGCGTTTGCATATCTGCAACAACAGCTATAGGTGATTGCAGTTGTTGAGATTTAAGTTGTTCTTTAAGGTAGAGTTGTGTTGAGGGAAGAGTCTTATGAAAGAGTATCTTCAAGACCGATTCTTTTTCCGTTAATATATGCCGTTATATCCATCTCTTTTTTTGAGTTGGGTTGCACACGAAAGACTCTTATACTGCCACGTTTGCAACTTACCACAATACTCTCTTTATCAACTTCTATGATTTTTCCGGCTTCTTTGTGCTCTTTCTCAGACTCTTCAAGAGTAATCTTTTTGAGTTTTAAACCTGAAGAGAGATAAACTCCTGGCCAAGGTATAAATGCACGGTACTTATTGTAGAGAGTTTGAGCATCATCAAAACTTACTTCACCATCTGCTTTTGTAATTTTTTTACAATGAGTTGCTAATGATTCATCTTGTTTTTTAGGCTTCAAAGCAGCAAAATTTTCCAAAACATCTACAGTCAAGTCTGCTGCAACATCCGTTAAACGCTCAAACAGAGACTCTACCATTTCATCATCCCCGACATCTATTGTCTTAATTTTAAGAATGTCACCCGTATCGAGTCCTTCATCCATAAGCATGGCTGTTACACCAGTTTGTCTGTCGCCATTGAGTAGTGTCTGCTGTATTGGACTTGCTCCACGATATTGTGGCAAGATAGAAGCATGAAGATTTATGCACGGAGCATACTCCAAAATCTCTTTCGGGAGTATCTGTCCATATGCCGCTACCACGATATAATCACACGCTATGTGACGTAACTCTTTGACAGTTTCTTCATCTCGTAGTCGTGTCGGTTGATATACCGGTAATTTATATGACTCAGCTAAAAGTTTCACAGGTGGAGGTGTCATCACCTTTTTACGCCCTACCGGCTTATCTGGCTGCGTATACACTGCACTAACATTTATATCTAGCGTATCGAGTAATCTCTGTAGTATCTTTTGTGCATAATCGGGTGTTCCCATAAATATAACGTTCATCTATTCTCCATCTCGCATAAATAGTGTCCCGCCTTTATGGACACCATCAAGCATAAAACTGCGTACATCACGCAAATCGAATCCACTTGCCAAGAACATAGACTTCCCTGCGTTTAGAAGATAATCAGCTGCTTTGAGTTTGGTCACAATACCACCGGTCGCAAAAATATTATGTGGATTGACATCTTTTTGCAATTCTTCTTTACTAATGTATGAAACTTTTTTGAGTGCTTTTGCATCAGGATTCTCTCGTGGATCTCCATCATAGTAGGCATCAATATCTGAGAGAATGATAAGCATATCAGCATCAGTGTTTTTTGTGATGTATGCTGAGAGTTGATCGTTGTCACCAACTTCAAGCTCATCGGTTGCTGTTGCATCATTCTCATTCACAATGGGTATGACGTTATTACTAATCAAGGTATCAACCGTTCTTTTGATACGGTCAATGTCATCCTCTTTTTTCAAGTTTGCAGCAGTAACAAGTACCTGTGCAATGAGTTGGTCATATTTTGCAAACTTTTTTGTATATTTATGCATAAGTACCGGCTGTCCAATAGCGGCAAGAGCTTGTTTATTGGCAAGCAACGTTCTGTCAAGTTTGAGTTTTGTATAACCACCGGCTACTGCACCCGAAGAGACCAAAATCACTTCATATTTCTTTTTTAGTTCAGCTAAAAAATCAACAAGAGACTGCATGCGTTCAAGTGCAATCGTTCCATCTTGCGTTAAAACAGCACTCCCAACTTTTACTACTATACGTTTCATATTCGTTATTTTCTACTCTCTTGAACTAAGTTAAAGAGTGCATATTTGAGAGGCTCTATATTTTTATTAATTGCAGAAGATATTGGCACTATAAAATAAGGTTTTTCTTTCTCATACCCTAGACTCTCATCTGACGTTTCTTGAATAAAATATGGCAATTCTCTATCAAAATCAAACTCACTCCCTTTTGTCGGAGTGAGTCCTAGCATCTCTATAAATGAGTTCACTTTCTCTTCTAACTCTTCAGGCGGTACTATGTCAACACGAGTTAAAGCAATAGCATATCTTGATGTTCCTAGTTTTTCAGAAAATGATGCTACTTCATTTTGTAGTACTTCTATCTGCTCTTTCAGGTCACGGTATGAAGCTAAATCAATCATAAAAAGAAGTGTTTTTGTTCTCTCAATATGGCGAAGGAACTTGATTCCAAGCCCTTTACCCTCATGCGCTCCACCGATAATACCTGGAATATCAGC